>Ga0247837_1002257_pt1 | contig 37104 bp, 36 predicted proteins | sample LaCtaG_2_FD_187115 | JGI IMG/M metagenome (GOLD analysis project Ga0247837, IMG submission 187115) | Freshwater microbial communities from meromictic Lake La Cruz, Castile-La Mancha, Spain - LaCruzMarch2015_14.5m | ecosystem: Environmental > Aquatic > Freshwater > Lake | place: Spain: Castile-La...
AGTGACTTCCCTCATACTCTATAGTTTCAGCCTATACAACTTCGGCATGATGCTATGAAATCGCGGTCGTACAAAAGAGAGTAAGTATCTAAATAGGCAATAGAGGAGGAAACAGGCCTGGTTAGGCAGGTGACGAGAAAAGCATTGAAATAGGATAGACCTAACTACAAAAGAATAAAAATAGCAATAGTGTGGTGTGGACATATACTTATTTCAGTAGTAGTGGAGCGAATAAGTAGTTGCTATAGACCAGTTGAAGCTACGACCTGAGGGGAATTGCTTATTGTTAGCAATGGCACTTCAACACATAGAGCGTGTCCCTGGAGAAGTACTCTGACGCTGGAAGGTCCATACGAGAAGCCATTGAGTTGCAGAAGTTTCCAGTCAGTCCTCGCAGATGCGGACGAAACCTTATTTTTGATCTCCTCACTGCAAAAGATACCACGAAAAACAGAGCCGCGACTGCAATTAGACATTGAGATGCTGACCAAATTTACTGCTGAGCAATATATGCATAACCCTGGCCTGTATAATCACTAGGCTGATATGAACATTCGATTGTGTAGGGAAAGTTGAGGTAATATATGCTAGGGTCATTGACAGAGTCAGAGCATTGCCAAGTGAGAAGTTTGAGATTCTTGCTCAGCTGGAGTTAAATGCGAGGCAGGATTGCCAGCTACAGGGAAAGGCTAACTGTCAATCCACAAGTAGACAGAGTAAGCTAGAAATAGCCTATCGCGTGAGTTAAGGGAATGTAAATTAATTGTAGTTTCCATTTCTTCGGAAGTACAGCTCAATTGGGCTCGTTTGTGCATGAAGCCTCATCTACTTCGGCTATTGCATCAGTTCAAAGACTTAAAGTCCAAATTGTAAGAATACTTGACTCTGATCACCTCATATTCTCAGTAGAACTGGGACTCTATTCCTTCTCTCTGATACACTGGAAGAATATGGCTTAATGCTAGGCCATCCTACTAGTCGAAGGGGCAAGTCCAAGTGTTGCAAACAGGGAAAGGACTTGCTACGGTTGCCCAAGTATAACGAAGCTAATTTGAAGAAGTGGAGCGATGATCAAATCGGATATTAGGAGAAGTCGCTCCGTCCTGGACGCTATATGTAAGCACCAACGAAGATGATGCTTCTAACTATAAAGAGATCTTCAATAATTCGCCATAGAAAGTATATTACCTCAACTGTGAGTATTAATTGGGAAAACTGACAACAGGAGTTTGCGAGAGAAAGAAGTGTCACAACTGCTATTCGGCTACAGATTGGACTGCCGCTCTATACCAATTACAAGCGGAATCCACACATGGAAGTGCTGAAAACTGTCTTCCTTACCTGTGGTAACAAGTCGTACCTACGTGCATTTGCGAGAGCTACTAAGAACAGTAAGCCAGAAAGAGGGTGAGTATGGTATGCCTGCCGTGAGAGTAGATGGCAATGACCCTCTAGCAGTCTATTTAGACACCAAAGCATCTCCTCGCCTACTCCACTCCCGCACTCCTCTCACACCAGTGCTGAGTCCTCTTACTTCCATTCCTGACATTTCGAGTCCTTTCTATCAGCAGCGCATTGCTAACTATCAAGCATTTCCGCAGGCTGAGGAATCTTTGGTAGGAGCACTGCTGTCCAGTGACTCAGTTTGTTGCGGATCTGTTGTTGTCTCTAAACTGCAGAAAGGTGTCTTCACTTCTCTACAATTCCTCCCGCACTCTTCATCAAGGGAAACCCACAGTGGGTCGATTACCTGAAACACAGAGCGGCACCAAGAGAGCATTACTTGGCAGTCTGGAAGCCTGTCTACCCTAACACCCTAGGTGCAGCCTGGTGAAATGCAGCATAGAGCAACTTCTGTGTATGTGGCTGTGTCTAACACTATTAACGTATTTAGCACCTGACTCACTTCTGGGGAAATGCATACCTCTGCCAATCTGCTCAAACCAATCACTAAATCTGCTTATTTGAGGCTGTTTACATCTGCAGGTAGTCTTGCGACAGATCCGGCGGCTCGAAGAACAGGCAGTTGGTACTTTCCTCGACATCACTCCTACTAAACTCAGCTGTGTGCACGACATTCTTCAACACCTTACTCGCTTTCCCTAGCTTCGTCACGAAATCTCGAAAGTTGTTGTGGTCTTGCAGGTAAAAGCCCGCTGCTAGGGAACTTTCTACCTCTGTGAGCGGCAAAACACTGGGGTGGGTGCAGTGGTAAGTGGACTGCGAGGCTGCCAGGTCTGCTTCACTTTGGCAGGCAGTTTGCACGTGGTGTGGGTCGAGGTAGAGCAGACCATTGCTCTGGTGACCAATAATATAGAAGGCAGAGCGAGGCTTGCCGCCTATCAGTCCCACCGACTGAGGGAAGTTGAGGAGGGCTTTCAGGCCTTCGTAGTAGCTCGTCTGGACTTGGCCGAGCCCTAACATAAGCGGAACTAAGAGCAGGACAGAGGACTGCCAGGAAGGCAGGGTCGCCAGTTTACGACACTTCGCACAGCTTTGGGCTGGGTCAATATCCTCAAACTCATCAGCTGAGTTACTGGGGTCGCTCAAGTACTCGTCAATCAAGGAGTCTTGCAGTGGGGCTGGGTTGGCACAGCAGCAGTAGGTCTGGATGACTTGCAGACTTAGACCTGTGGCGGCAGCCAGCACTTGGTCCAGATAGATAGAGCCGTCCACCTGGACAAGAACCTGCACCTGATCCAGAGGGTGGCGGGTAGTGTGGACCTGCAGCAAGTAAGCCACTGACACTGGGGAGAACCAGTCTCCAGGGTACTTCTTCAGACTGCGGGCAGTGTCCAGGAGACTGTGGAGGGACAGGACAGCTGAAGGGGAGTTCTCTTGGATGAGCAGCAGCAAGGAGTGCTCATTGCTGCCGTAGCTGTGCTTCGCTCTCTGCAGCGTCTCCAGCAGCAGCATTTGTCCCACTCGCAAGGTGCAGCCCCACCCAGCATCTGTGTCCAGCATAGCTCCTTCCTCAGTCTTCAGGCTTCGAAATCGGCACCGATAAGTCACCCAAATCAGTCGCTGAAACCGCTCCATAAAGGCCTGGGAAAGAACCTGCGGAGTGCCTTTGACTGCCACTCCTGTTCCCTTGACCCGCTCCTCATCTGTTAACACGTATGAAGTCCCCAGCAACACCACAGGCGCCATTGCGTCGCTAAAGTCCACTCTCGCCGCTCCCAGCACTCCATGTCTCACCTTGTAGAACAGAGCCGCAGTTTCCGCAGCCAAGGACCAGTCCGACACAGGGACGAAGGCAGACTCACAGTCACTACTATCCAGCGCTAAAAAGGACTTCATTAGAATGGCTCTGAGGACGCTCCCTCGCACAGGTCTGGTCACTGTGAGTGAACTACTCACACAGCAGACAAGGAGAGTTGCGAAGGCTGCTATTGTTACTTGTGGAGGCTTGTGTCCGGGCATTAATGCGGTTGTGAGTGACTTGGCAGGACACTTGAAAGCTGCGGGTGCGGAAGTATTCGGCGTAAAAGGAGGGTTTCGAGGCTTTTACGAGGATGGAATAAGTCCCTGGAGAGGAAACGACCGCAACTCAGGCGGCTCTGCGCTAAAAGTAGCTCGGGGAGGCTGGGCTTTGGATCAAATAAAGCAGGAAATCCTAACATCAGGCTTCGACGCTATCTTCGCCATAGGGGGAGACGGCACTCACCGAGGTCTGACAGTGCTCAGTCAGGCCTTACCCTCCATTATCTCAGTAGTGGGCATTCCGAAGACTATAGACAACGACGTGTTCGGCTTCGATCGCTGCTTTGGCTTCGACACAGCAGTGGCAGAAGCAGTGCGAGCAGTGCACACAGCCTGCACTGAGGCTGCAAGTGTGCACAGAGGCCTGGGAGTTGTGAAAGTGATGGGGCGGCACAGTGGCCACATAGCGCTGGCTGCTTGTATGGCGCAGGGCGGAGTGGACGTTTGCTTACTGCCTGAAGTGCCTTTTAGCCTGGCCAAGGTGCTTTCACATGTAGCCACGCTTCTTAGAGAGCAGAAGAAATGCGTCGTTGTGATGGCGGAAGGCTGCGGCTTCAGTCTCACAGACCACTCTCTCCGCTCATATGCAAAGGACCCCTCTGGTAACCCAGTCCTCCCTGATATCGCTGCTTTGTTTCTGCAGCAGGCCAAGGTATTGGACGCAGTTGTCAAGTATATTGACCCCAGTTATATGCTGCGTGGAGCTCCTCCAGTAGCCAGTGATCTGCACCTCTGTGCGCAACTGGCGCTAGGCGCTGCACTGGGATGCGAGGCGGGATATACCGCCTTCTCGGTGGGGCCTGTAGGCGGGCAGATCGCCCTTCTCTCCCTGGACTACGTGACGACAGAGGAAAAGGGAGGCTGGAGAGAAGGAAAGAAGGTGGAGAATGCAGAGCGACTACTAGCACTGTATCTAAGACAGCCCAGTTTTCGCTAGTACAAACAGCATAGACCCTATGTGTCCCTTCACAACCCTTGCATCAACCCCATTCTTCTACAATGGATAGAGCACCCACATAGATCTAAGGAACTAGCTAAAGCTTGAGGTCTTTGAGGAAGAAGGCTTTGAAGTCCGCGAAGGAAATGCGGTGGTTGTGGGAAGGGTCTGCGTAGTTCAGCAGCCGCTGCGCTTCCTCGTCATCTTGAAAGGTCTCGCCCAAGATCTCCGCCGCTCGTCTCAAGTCTTGAGCCTCCACGTATCCAGTTCTCCTCACGTCTAGTAGTCGGAAAGCGTGCACGAGCGTTTCTTCAAAGCCGTCCTTCGTAGCCATGGTGTCCTCTATCAGCTTGATAAAGGCGTCCAGTGTGCAGGTAGTGCTGCCGTCAGGGAAAGCGTCCGGGGCAGAGATAGTGCTGGCGAGGGGCTGGTCCGGGTTGGGACTGGGCGGCTCTGAGGTGGAGAGTTTCTGTTGTAGTCGCTGAGTGCGGATGCCTGCCAGTTCCAATTCATCCACCACACTCTTTATCTTGGAAATGTGGATGCACCCGCTCGCATCTGGCTCGAAGAGTTTGAAGGAACTCACCAGTTCGGACTTCTGGTCTTCACTTAGCTTGAAGGTCTCGTCCATTTTGCACAAATATGTCCACCTCTAACAGTCAGCTGAAGCTGGAAGACTTTGAACTTCTGGACACGCTGGGGACCGGCTCCTTTAGCAGAGTCCGTCTCGTTCGCTCCAAAACCACTCCGGACTCACCTCTCTTCGCGCTCAAAATCATGAAGAAAACCGCGCTATTGCAGCAAAAGAAAGCAGAGCACGCGCTGCATGAAAAAGTGATACTGCAGAAACTGGCCCACCCTTTCATTGTGCAGTCCCGAGGGACGTTCCAAGACCGCACTTGCCTGTACCTGCTGCTAGACTACATCCCAGGAGGCGAGCTGTTTAGCAGGATTGGGGACGAGGGCCTGAGGTACGGAGCCACTCGCTTCTACGCAAGTGAACTAGTCCTCGCTATCGAATACCTGCACAGTCAAACTGTGGCTTACAGAGACCTGAAACCGGAGAATGTATTGCTGGACCGGGGAGGGCATGTGGTGCTTGCAGACTTTGGCTTCGCGAAGGAGGTCACAGACAGGACCTTTACACTATGTGGGACTCCCGATTACCTAGCCCCGGAGGTGATATCTCGAAAAGGACACGGCTGCAAGGCAGATTGGTGGGCATTCGGAGTGCTCCTGTTTGAATTGACCACTGGATACACACCCTTTTCCGCAAGTAGTGTGTACGCCACCTATCAACTGATACTTTCCGGCAGGGTGAAATTCGAAGCAGGGTTCCCGACAGTTACGAAGAGCCTGGTGAAACTGCTGCTGGTGGCGGAGGAGGAACGGCCGGACGCAGAGGTCGTCAAAGCGCAAGACTTCTTCTCGGGAGTGGACTGGGAACGCTGTCTGAGGAAGGAGCTGCGAGCCCCTTGGATGCCTAGTCTGGCCGGCCCAACAGACACACAGTGCTTCCACCGCTACCCTGACTCTCAGGACGGCCCCGCGACTGTGCCTGACTCCCAGGCCTTCATAGACTTCTAACACGGGATGCTGACTAGCTAGAAGGACTGGCTTCCGTCTTACTGCGCACTCCGCGCCTTTGCAGCAACTTGCTCTTTCCTGGGTCTGTCAGTGTTTTGGTCCATCCGACTGGCGCGGGTGTGAGTTCTTCGTTAGCCAGCTGCTTCTGCGCGAGGATTTCCCGGGATTTCCACAGAACACTGTCTGTCCTGCGGCGGGCTTCGTTCCTACGTTTCAACTCAACTAGGGACCCACTCTTGGGCTGTTCCTCGTCGCGAGGACCACTGCAAGGACTGGGACACCGGTGCTCCTCTATCACGCGCAGCACGTGTGGGTGCAGACGCCTGATATCGTAGCTGTCGTCCATGCGTTTATTAAGCAGATTCCACTAATGGGAGCCTGCACTTCGCACCCTTAGCAGTCATGGAACACCACTCCCAAACCTTGCAAAGTCAGGAGCAGCTAAGTCCCGGGCTAGGTATTGGAGGGCTGCTTGCTCCTAATTCAGATAAGACGTACTTCAATAGCAATCCTATACGGTTAAGTGCGAGTCCTCAGGTCCTTTGTGCGCAGTTCCGCCACCAAGTAGTCAATCACCATCGCAGGCTGCACAGCCGTTAGGGCCTTCACACTCACCCACACAGTCTTGGTCTCTCCCTCCCTGTGCACTTCCATCTGCCGCCCTTCTCTTCTCACAATGGCCCTCACTGCGCCTTCGTTCTCCTCGTCCGTGACTTCTATCCACTCTTCCAGATGCAAGGCAGTTCGAGGACTTTTGGCCGGGGTAGCGGTCTTCCTAGCAATTTTGTGAGTGTGTTTGCTTTCAAAGGCCACTACAAGTTGCAGACAGTGGCCGAGGGCTGTAAGCGGCAGCCAGGTGTTGTCCTCATTCGGGTCCTGCCACTTCACAAGGTAGAGCGGGCCGCTGCGAGTAGGGCGCATGCCGAGGATGGCTTCTGCTTGTAGGTTTCTTTTCACCATTATAGCGCGCTTGGCGGCCAAACTGGCTATCGACTTTTCAACTTGCCGCAAATGGGAGTTAGTACCGAGGCCAGGTTGATAAGCGGTGAGGACTGGGGAGTGTACTCCGCATTAGTCTAGCCGGTTAGGATATCTGGTTTTCACCCAGAAGACCCGGGTTCGAGTCCCGGATGCGGAACTTTTTGCCCATATCTCTATGCTAGTGTCCGAGTAGTTCGGAGGAGTACTCGGCTGGCAGGTTTCTCCGCCTCCAGGAGAAAACAGCGATGAAGACGATCTGAAGACAGGTGAGTCCCAGTAGACTCCAATACAGGGCTAGCAGTGCCCAGGAAAGGCTGTATCCGTAAGGAAAGGTCGAACACTGGTCTAGACTGAGCAGCCATACAGACCCCACTGCAATCCACCCCAGCACTACCACTGGCAGTCCGTACTCCGCCACTGTGTGAAGTAGGCCTCCTATCAGTCTCGTCCCGAGGTGGAACACGAAGCAGCCCAGCAGACCTTCCAACCACACCCGCAGCGGCTTCGCACAGTCTCCTGAGTCCATCCACAGCACTACTCCCACGCCTATGCTCAGAACAACTTCCACTATAACCTCGTAGACTGCTACAGAGCGCTGGTACTGGGTGTACCTTTTCCCTTCCATTATGTCGAAGCAGGAACTCTCCGCTCTCCTCGAAGACCCGCAGCGCTTCGACGAGTTCGCTAGAGCTGCTTTCCGAGCCTTCGATGTGAAGCAGGACGGACATCTCTGTGCAGACGAAATGAGCGTCTTCCTTCGCACAGCAGCCACAGATCTGGGGCAGTTGCCACCCAGCGACGAAATCGTGCAGGATGTGACCAAGTATCTGTCGGGAGAAGGAGAGGAGGTGATCAGTCTGGAGAAGTTCAAGACATTTCTAGCGGATGTGTTCAGGGCTTTGGTTCAGGAAGCGGACTAATCCCGCCTAGAATAATGGATACGGAGTCACTACGCGCGCAACTGGCCGAGGCTCTAGCGAGTGTGCAGCACCCGCGCAGTCCTCTCCTGTTGGAGCCACTCCTTCACAACCCCGAAATCCTACAAGCCATGGTTTCCGACTGCATCTGCAGAGACCTCCTGCAGCAAATCGCAGTTTGCTACCAGTCCGCCGAGCCCCGCTACCGCATGCTCCGCCTCATCCAGCAAGGCCTCAGTTACTACGACAAAGCGCAAGCCAGAAGACGCATTGGGAAGTCTTTGCACGATATCCAGGGCAGCTTCCTGTGGGCGCAGCGGAAGTGTGGGGAGTTGTTCCAGCGGGATGCAGAGACTTTGCAGCTGTGCAACCTCTTCGAACTGATGGATGTGGAGAGCCAGCACAGGATATATGAGACATATGGGCAGCAGTTGATCAGTGCGGAGAACCTGAACAGTGTGGTGATTGGGTACAGAGTGAATGGACTGCGGCTTGTTAGTAGGTGCACGCCAATCTACTACTCCACTGGCTCTGGAGACTCTCGCTTCGGCATCTTTGTGGAAACTCGCAAGTCTCGCAGTCTGTGTCCAGTGCGCTCTCCCCTCCCAACCCAACTCTACTCCACTCCCTCTCCCATCAAGCAGGAGGACTGCAAGTTGGAGCCCTTCACCACCTTCAGTGTCTCTCCACTGCTCTCCGAACCGGAAGAAAAGCCTGCAGACATTCGAGAGTTCGCATAGACCATGTCAGCTTTTACCCCTCAGTCTTACTAAGTCTTCCACCACTGACCGCACCCAGCGCCAGATCCGTCTCAGCGAGGGCTGCTCAGTGCCCGGAGGCGAGCAGTCCACCAGCAGCTTCCCTAACTTGTGCACCAGGTCCGAGGCCTGCTTCAACTCACGCACTCGGTCCAGCAGACCACTTGAGTGGTCCTCTCTCAGCTCTCTCATCACTTGATGCACGAGTTGGGCGTGGTTGGGTCCGGCTTCGAAGGATTTGCTGAGAGTGGGCTTGCGGTGGCGAGTGGGTGTGACGCTTTGGGTGCGTCTGCGTTTGAGCAGGTCTCGGGAGAAGCGTTCCTCGAGGTCGGTCAGTTTGCTTTGCAGGTCACGGACGTAGCGACTGGAGGGGCGGGACTGCAGCTCTAAGCCCAGGTTTTCCTTATCAGCTGTTAACTGTGCAATTCTCGCTTCCAATGCAGATACAGGGCGGGACCAGTTTTCTTGAAGGCGGGACTCAGCCTGGCGAATGCGCTGGTCCAGGACCTTCTGTGCCTGGTCTTCATGCTGTCTCAAGCGAGCACTGAGGTCCACTACTCTCTGCTCCGCTGTGAGTTTCTCTTCATAAGCCCTGGCCACTTCCTGTTCTTTCCTTGCTACTAGGTCGGACAGCACAGTCACTTGTCGGTTTTCCTGCTGTAGATCTGCTACTAGGGCTTCTGCGACTGTCAGTCTGTCCTTCACTGACCTCAAGTCTTGCTGTGCTTTTCTTGACTCGGCTGCAATAGTATCTGAAGTGTTCAAGGCTTCTCTTTGCCGTCTAAAGTCCTGTGTCAGTGACCGCTGTTCCCCTTCCAACTGCCGATTCCGTTCCTCCAACCCCTTATTCCGCTCTTCTATCACTCGCAGTTGGTCCTCCAGCCTGCGCACCCTTTCCTCGGCATGCACACAGCGGTCTTCCCAAGACTTAATCCGGTGATTAGCTTCAGACAGCTGAGTTTCCGCCTCTCGTAGTCGGGGCACAATGGAGTTTTCGCGCCTGTCTCGTCCCTGCAAAGCCTCTCGAAGTGCGGTTTCCAGCTCTTTTATGCGTAATTCGTGTTGAGTTTCCTGCTCCTTATTGAAGCTTTTGGAGTAGTCGAGTTCTCGCTGGCACTCCGCCAACTGCATGTACAGCTGACTTTGCAGCTGCGACAGGTTCTCAAGGACTTCCTCCCTGCTGGCTGCTTCCAGGCCCGGTGGTCTGGGCTGCTGCTTGCTTTCTGAGAAGTCCAGACTATGGGGAGAAGGCGGGGAGTAGCTGCGGTTAAAGGTGCCGTCCCACCTCGCAGGCAGGCCTGCGAGAGGCCGGTCTTCCTCTTGCTGGGAGAAGTCGACGGTCTTTTCAGGGACTGCTGGGAGTCGCCTTTCCTCCACTCTGTACCTGTCTCGTTCTCTTTGCTGCGCTAGGAACCGCTCCATCGACTGGTCGCTCGCGCGAGATGAGACTGAATCCAGGCCTCTGAGCAGAGAGGGCCGGGCGGAGGAGTCAAAACTGCCGAGACCAGGGTTGAGGCCCAAGTCCAGTTCGTCCAGGGTTGATCTGATGCCGGAAATGCGCTCGTTTAAATCGAGGACCTGTCCTCTAGACATTTAAATTGTACGCTACCGCCTCTGTTGGAGTCCGAGTCTGGCCCTAGAAAGAAGCAGTGGAGGACAGGCCACGTCCAGAAAAGGCCTGGAAAGGCATAGGGAAGGAGTCTGGAGCCTGCAAAGCACTGCAGTGCAAGGAACTAAAGGGGTGGCTGTGACCGCAAAATGGAAGCCGTGAAGGTCTCGACAGTGAAGGACGTGCCAGCTGCGGCTTTCATTGCCGAGTATGCGCAGTACCTTAAGAAGACGGACAAGCTGGAGATCCCGGCCTGGGCGGACCTCGTCAAGACCGGCAAGGGTCGCATCCTTGCGCCCTATGACAGTGACTGGCTGTATGTCCGCACTGCGGCGCTCGCTCGCAAGATCTACCTGCGGCCTGGACTCGGCGTCTCTGCCTTGAAGACAATTTACGGAGGGTCGCAGGACAACGGCACTCGTCCTGACCACTTCGCCACAGCCTCAGGCAAGATCATCCGCTACTGTCTCAAGCAGCTGGAGAAGCTCGGGCTGGTGCAGAGCTTTGAAAAGGGCAGTTCTGAGGAGAAGAAGGGCAGGTGGGTCACCAAGATGGGGCAGATCGAGCTCAACAGCATCGCTAGACAGATTAAGCAGTAGTTACACCGGCTCCACAGCCTCCATCAGGCGACAAAACTCTTTGAACTCGATTTCCCCGTCACCATTCTCATCAGCCTGCCTGACGAGAGCCGTCCACACTTCCTCACTGACCTCCGAGTGCGTGTCCAGCATCGCCTTCAGCTCCTCACTGGATATCTTGCCACTGCCGTCCTTATCAAACATACTAAAGGCCGCTTCCAGGTTGCTCTGCGACATCAGCAGTTGGTAGTCTGCACTCGCCAACACGAATTCAGAGTAGTCGATGAAGCCACTGCGGTCCACATCCACCCTCGCAAGCACGGAATCCACAGCTTTTTCAGCCTCTTCCAGGGGTAGGTGCAGTTTGTACCCTGCCAAGAGCTCTTCTCGACTCAGTCTGCCGTCTCCGTTGGAGTCGAGTGCTCGGAATGCGTCTGTGAGTTCCTTTTCGTACTCCTTTGTCATGAGTCGGGAAGTCATGAAGGTGAGGAAGGCCTCACGCAACTTCTGCTCGGCTCGGAAAGTCTTGAGTTGGTTGAGGGACAGGAGGACTTGCTCGGAGGCTGCTGCACGGTAGGTAGCGCGCTTCACTACCCAAAGGTCGGACAGACACTCCGCTGCACTCAGTCGCTGCTGAGTGTTCATGACTAGCATGCGGCGTATGAGAGACTTGGCCTCATTGGAGATGTTCCTCCAGCCTTCATGAGCGAAGCTGAACTTCCCCAACTTCACTTTCCTCAAGATCTCCTCATCAGTCTTCCCTGTGAAGGGCGGGAATCCACTCAGCAAGATGAACATAATCACCCCACAACTCCACACATCACACTTCTCATTATAGTTCATTTCCAGCACTTCTGGGGCAATGTAGTACGCAGTGCCGAGTCTTTGCTTCAGACTGCTGTGATCCCCATACAGACACGAAGTGCCAAAGTCAATCAACTTGATAGTGCAGGAGTGGTCCGCTACCACTGGAGAGTCGAGCAGGAGGTTTTCAGGCTTCAGGTCGCGGTGCACAATGTGGTTTTCGTGGCAGTAACTCACGGCGCTGAGCAGCTGCCGCATGATTTCCGCGGCCATATCTTCTGATAGGTGGCCTTGTTGAGTGATGAAATCGAAGAGCTCGCCGCCTGTGCAGAGCTCGGAGACGATGTAGTACTTCTTTTCGTCTTCGAACATCTCATAGATACTGATGATGTTGGGGTGGTTGAGCCGGGCGAGGATCTCCACCTCCGATATGAACTTAGACTTCCCCCCTAGAGTTTCAGCCTTCTTGGAAATGACCTTCACCGCCCGTCTCTCGCCTGTGAGCTGGTTTTCAGCTAAGTAGACCTTTCCATACTGTCCACTGCCCAGTTCTCTCAGCATCTGATAGCAGTCTGAGAAAGGCTTTTTCAGCAATTGCACGAAGGAACCCGAGTTGATCCTTAGGTCTTCCACGCGGGCTACTGCAGGACTGGGAACTGTGTGAAAAGACTTGTCCTTGACTAGGGGAGATATAATGCGTCTTCCTGATACGCAGCCCATTTTTCCAGAAAGAGCACTAGGAATGCGGCAATGAGGCTAGTGTACACAATTTCTTTTCACTAGTCTGAGCCTTAGCTACCTAACTTCCACAGTAGTAGAATATCCTTCACATCGAGCGTGGTGACTCCTAGGGGATACGTCGTGCACAGGTAGGCGATAAAATCCAATGACAAAACTCTTCCTTAGTCACTAGAAACGCATCAAAGGCGCGGTGCTCGACGTATTGGTCTCTTCCGATTCCTTGCAGAGGAGTGAGTAAGGAGGACAGGTAAAGTTGAGCCTCTGAAAACTCAGGTAATCGCGAAGCAGTGCTGCCAGCGGCAATGGCAGAGCGGTCAATATAGGCTATCAGGAACTCAACCTTGGATGGAATCTGTTCAATGCGACGTAATAGGGTCTTGATTACGTCTAGGGGAAAGTGAGCCGAGGACCAAATAACTTGGGCGCCCTGCGGAAGCAGTGGAAAGTGGGCCGGGGGCCGGATTGTCTGGATCAGAGACTTAAGAATGCTCGGAGTCACTTCTAAGAAATGAGCGTAGTACACAGTGAATAGGTCAAACTCCAGGCAGACCGGGTGAGGCATACTTAAGGCGAGAAGAAAGTCGGCCCCCACATAAGATCCAGGTAGATTTGGAAGTTGAACATACTTGAAGCTATGCTATCCATACCTTCCAGCCGCCGAAAATAAGCGCTATTCGCTAGTATGGTCGCTTTTCGTACCTTGAACGAATAGAGGCCCAAAGTCACTACCCATTATAAGTGGATATATGGGCAGTGCATCATCTAGCTAAGTCTTGACGTGAGAGAAGCACTATTGGCGTGGTATCTCCGGGTAGCTCAGTCGCAGGACAGTTTGTAACAGAGCTCGTCCAGAGTTAAACAGGAGGCGTCAGTCTCAATTTGCAGGAAAATGGCTCAAGAGCCTTCTATAATGTCACGCAGGAGGCTTGAGAAGCATCAGAATTCCCACACTCTATGACTTGCTCGTTTGTTGGTATCGACTTCTCCAGTTTACGATTACACATCCCGGGAGGCGACGTGAGATAGATTGGAATACTGACTAAGAAGAGTGCTGCTTAATTGAGACGCACCTTCAGCCAGAGGAGCGCTACTGGCAAGTCTTGCACCAGTTCGTATAACTTGGGCAGCAACTCACTAGAAAAGGAGGGCTCCAGGTCATTGGCAACTGTCTCCGCGAATTCACTCATCTGCTCTATGTATTGTTGCTCGCTTTCTGAGGCTAGACTCTTCTCTCTGATCCAGGAGAATGCAAAGGCAATTTGCTCCAATTTTTCAGGAACCCGCACAATTGCCTCCTTCGCAAACTGAAAAGGAACACTGGCCCAAATGATGCGCTGCTCGGGAGTGAGCTGGTCGTGACTCTCCGGTAGGGTCAATGAGCGCAGTGCCATTTCTTTGATTTCAGGTGTTACTTGGACGACATCGCAGTAGTGCAAACAGAAAAACGACCAACGACTTCCGGCAAAGGACTTCTCAGGGTAAAGGGAAAGCCAGCCTACAAAGCGCAAGCACTCCGCCTCCGACTGCACATCAGGCATAGCAACCTTTGGTACTTCCTCCTGCTCCATACCCTCCAGCACGTGCTGGAAATACCTGCTTCTCGAGAGTAGGGCTTCTTTTGGAACCTGTAGACTACTCTCGCCCACCGCCACTTCAATCCAGCTGTTCATTATAAGGACTGAAACCATCTGATGGCTGTGCATAAGGATGAAAAGTACACATACGTTACCAAAGTGGCTGACTGTCTACCTACGCAGTTGTTAGTTGAATGAGGAAAAGTAAAGAACGTATTCACATTCTGCGGCAGTAGAAAGCGAAAACCCTTTATGGTTGCGGTAGTTGAATGGAAGCCGATTGGAGCGCCTTATCAGACTACGTTGAAAGGACCGGCGCCAGCAAGGCCTCCGAACTACTAGGCCTCGAAACTGCCACTGAGGGGTGGGAAGACCTGGGAGTCAAGGAAGCCGTCCACTCCTACCGCAAGCAAATCAACTCCGGAGTTTACTACATCAAGGGAGTTGGCGACATTTCCACCCCCGTCCAGACCATCCTCGACCTTACCCGCGACCAGAGCAGGAGGAAGCTTTGGGACTCTATGTTCAAAGAAGGCAGAAATGTGCATGAATTCACTGAGCATAGTCGACTGGTGTATGAACAGTTCACAGCGCCGTGGCCTGTGTCTAACCGTGACTTCCTGTTGGCGAACTATGTCCAGCATACTGCGGAATTCAGCGTTTCTGTGAATTTCAGTGTGGAGCACCCGAGTGTGCCGCCGGTACGGGGAGTGGTTAGGGCGCATACAGAGGTGGGAGGGTTTATATGCAGGAAGTTGGGGGAAAGAGAGACGAGAGTGACGTTTGTGCTCTGTATGGACCCTAGAGGAGCTATTCCGCAGGCGATTGTCAATGCTTCGCAGAAGAAACAGGCGCAGAAAATCAGTAAAATTCGAGCGGTTCTCACGAAATCAGCTTAAATTTCGAATAAAAGCAAAGGAGATTGGTGTCTTTTATAGAGTTTATCTCCCAAAAGACCATATTAGGAAGTACCAGCCAGAGATCTGCTAAGGGCCATCAGCTCCTTCTACCTAGTCTCACTGCAAATTGGCCTCCATGGCTCTACACACCTTGATGACTTCCTCGAACTCCGCCACTGAGAGAGTTGCAAAGCTCTTCATCACCATTTCGTACTTAGAGGCTTTGAGCTCCTTAAAGCGAGGGATTTCATAGGCGTGCAGCCGCAGCGTGACAATACTCAGCGCCTCCCCCACTCCCCTCAGGTCCTCTTCCCCTTGCGCAATCTGCGCCTGCAGCGTCGATATCTGCGCCTCCTTCGGCTTCCTCGAAAACATACCTGAAATGGTAGACTTCCCAGCCTGCAACTTGTTCAAATCCGCATTTCCTCCAGTGACTCTGCCCTCCATCTTCTCCTTCACAGCCTGCAGTTCCTCCCTTCTGCCCATTGCTTCCAGCATGGCCTTCACATCCAGCCTTTCCATCTTCAGCCAGTCGTAGATCACTTGGTAGGGGTTCAGGGCGATGGGGGCGGACCACTTGAGGAACACAGGGCGCTTCACGCCTGCGCTGTACTCGGAGAGGCAGTTCTCTTCGAAGGTGGAGAAGCAGTCGGAGAGGCGGGCGTAGTTTTCGTGGAAGGCGGAGTAGTAGTTGGCGGCGGTTTTGGCCACTTTCTTGAAGTCTTTGAGAGAGACCAGAATGCCTCTGAAGAACTGCTGGTACACATTCAGACCGGAAAGCACGTCCGAAGACACTTCCCTGTTAGCAAATTCAGCGAATTCTTTCTGGTAAATTTGGCTGATTTCAGCAGGGGAATAGCGTTTTAGCTGCGAACAGGTTCCTTTGAAGTCGCTAGACCCACGGATAAACATCTGAAACTCATCAGACTTGAACAGGAAGGCGATAGAAACTGTCTTGCGCAGGAACTCTTCCAGTAGTTTTTTCCTGCTGGAGATGTTGCTTTCTGCTTTGTTGCCCTACATAGGCCTCACGATGATTTTCTTGGGAGGCACCGGGGGGATGAAGACTCCGGGCCAGCGGTGCACGAAGTACTCTCTCAGAGCGAAGAAATCGCTATATCGTCTTTCGATCTCGAATACGCCCGAGCGGTCTTCGCCTTTAATGCTGTAAGTAACGTGCTTGCCGAGGGCAGTTTCAGTGATTTGGATGACTACTTCTTCACGCATGGCTGCAGGGGCTTCGAGAGCCACAGAAGCGAAGCTGGACATGGACGGGGGATTCATCTTTGGGCCGCCTTCAAAGAGGAGAGAACTCGGACGATCGGCTGGAATGGCGTATGGGTCGTCGTCTGCAGAGTAGCCAATTGGTGTTGATCTCCTGTCTGCTCCCAGTGGGTCCATAATTACATCCACCTTCTTCATTTTGGCTAAAGAATTGCCACAAGTGGCCTCCAGGATGACTTCGATGCAAGACACTGACGAATATGACCCGAGCGAGCTTAATCTAAAGGTATACTACAGCGATTAGTTGCACTTCGAAAGAGATGCACTGTCTTTGCTGCAACTAGACTCCCCTACTTCTATGCAGCTTCCTTTGCTCTGAGAAGTAGTGGGATACAGCAAGGAAGCGGCGCATTGTCTTGTTTGCTTTGAGTGGAAGGGTCCTAGATAGCAGCGGCAAGGGGCAGGGTGCAGAGCAGTGCAGTTGGAAGTGGCAGGCAGTAGGCAGTTTGAGTGGTGGTGTGATGCAGAGGTCCCAAGCGATAAAGAGTGGTTGAAAATGGCTGACGCCCCAGAAACCCAGGAGAAGAAGAAGCGTACCTTTAAGAAGTACACCTACCGGGGCGTCGATCTGGAGGACCTGGTCAAGATGGACCGCGAGAAGTTCTACCACCTGCTGGCCTGCCGCCAACGTCGTCGCATGCGTCGCCAAATCACTCCGAAGTACATAAAGTTCTACAAGCGCTGTGTAGACGCCAAGAAAGCCACTGCCTTCGGGGATAAGCCGCAAGCCATCAAGACTCACCTCCGCAATGCCATTGTCTTCCCTGACCTGGTGGGGTCGGTCGTGGGCATTCACTTTGGCAAGGGCTTCACGCAGGTGGAAATCAAGCCGGATATGATCGGACACTATTTGGGCGAGTTTGCGGTGACTTATAAGCCTGTCAAGCATGGCAAGCCTGGCATTGGAGCCACGCACTCCTCGCGTTTCATTCCGCTTAAGTAGAAACTAGTTCCGCCGACCCTTCCCATACACTAGCCGCTCCATTCGCACTCCATGTCCTCGCAAGTCGTCATTGTCCTTCCTCATTCGCGCCAACTCGTGCTCCAACAGACTTGTTTCCTTCTCTAGCAGTCTGGCCTCCTTGCTGCTTTCTTCCCTGCTTTTCCTCAATCTCTTCACCTCCTCATCCCGCTGTCCTACGGCCTGCCGCAGCCCCCTTATCACATCCTGCAACTGCGCTGTATCTCTCTCCGTCTCTTGACTGCGGACTGCCATATGTCTGCGCACCTCATTGACCTCCGTTTCCAAGTGACTTATAAGGCTGTTCTTCGCCTCTAGCTTCTTCCCAAGGTCTGCAAATGCTTCTTGATGGTCCTTTTTCAAGGCTTGGATAATTCGCTCGAAATCCTCGCGAATTGCCTTCTTATCCGCCTTCAATTTCTCTATTTCCTTCTCAGCAGGTAGCAAAGACTGAGTCCTCAAAGCCTCTATTTCCTGCTGTAAGTCGTCTATATGAGCCTTTGCGTGGCTCATTGCTTCTTCGTGAATTGCCTTTGAAGCCGCGAGTTCTTCTCTTAGTTCCAAGTTGTGTTTTTCCTGGCTTTCTATGGCTTTGGTCAGGTTGCCGCTGCGGTGCTGCAGGTCGAATAGGAGTTTTTCCTTGTCGCCCAGAGCACTTCTCAGAGCTTCATCAAAGTCTTTGTGTTTGCGTAGGTCATCCTGGTCGTGCAGTTGCTTGTTGACTTCTAGTTGCTGGCGCAGGGAGGTGACCTGGGTCTTAAGCGCTTCCACTATTTTTGAGTGGTTTTCTTCTTGCGCGGACAGCTTGAAGTAGGCGTTGGCCAGGGCGCGCTCGTGCTGCTTCTCGAGTTCATGCACAAAGTCATGTGAAAACTTGTCAAACAGCTGAGACGTGTCAGTGGGCTTGAGAGGGTTTCTGAAGCTGGGCAAGGTGGACACATGCACTAGACCACTGCCTCTCCTCAGTGGTTCTGGCCTGCTTGGCGGCTCTTCCCCTCTGTCGAAGGAAGCAATCGACCACTTCCGCACAGACTCAGTAGACTTGTAGTCATCCATGTCCTACTTTGAGTATAGACACTAATTGGCCTATGGGGGATCTGGTCGCAGGCCTAAAGGCGGACCTTTCCCGCCTCCGCAACCTCTCAATTGCCCTTCTGAAGTCCCCCACTCCCGACCTGTCCGCCTCCTTCCACTCCCTCCTCGCACACATCCACAGCGACATCAGTCTCTGTACTCCCTAGACAGTGCGCACTTACCAAGACAAAGCCTTCGCCATCAAGAAACTGCGCACTGACCTGGCAGAGGCGAAGGACCAACTGAGGAAGCACTCCGAAACACTGGTAAATGCCTATTACTCGCTTGAGGCTGTATGTGAAGAAGCCGAGGAGAACTTGAAGGAAACCCAAAATCGCCGCAGTGCGAAGTTGTCGGATATAGTGGCTTTTGCGCAAAGACTTAGCACTGCAGCCAGTGCGCCTTTGTACTGGGAAGAAGCCCAGCAGCTGCCCGTAGCTTTCCACTGGCCGCTTCCCACGACTGAAATCAGTGCCAGTCTGCTGTTCCCCTCGGAAGCCAGAGACAGACTGCCCAAGCCGGAAATCAGAGTGCAGCCGCTGGGCGGAGACTATATCGAGGTGGTGATGACTTGTGCTGAGGCAGATGCACTGATACGGTATACACTGGATGAGTCCATTCCGACGGAGTCGATTGGGGAAGAGGTGAGAGGTGCGATTCAGTTTGACAGGGAAGCGGAGTTCGTGGTGAAGGCGGTGGCGCTGAAGACTGGCTTTCTTGAAAGTGAGGTGGCAGTCTTTACACTGCGCATGCAAGCGCCAGTCCCAGTGACAGGCATGGAAAGAGTGCAGCACGCAGCTCCAGAAGGGTCCCTAGACCTCGGCTTCGGAGGCACTCCGCCCTCCTCCTCCCGCTACAGCGACGAAGACGACTACAAGTCTCCAAGTCTCCGCTAATATAAGTACTTCGCTATGGACTTCACCGGCAAGTCCTTCAGCTTCCTTTCGCCTTCCCGCACCTTCCTCTTCGTCAACACATAGAGCAGTGGACACACTCGAGCCCAGATGTAGGGGAAGTACACTGCGTAGCGGCAGGCTGGGGGCACGTTCATTTGCAGGATGAGACTGTACTCCTGGGCCTTGGGGGACTCACTCATGCTCGGGTGGTACTTGGCGTAGTAGTGGATCAGCAGGGCCAGCATTTCCTTGTGACCTAGAGAGGCGGAGACTTCGATCAGCTTGTACAGGTCCATTTCCTGGCTCGGCAGTCCAATTGCCAAAGCTATGTCTGTGTGGCCTAGGCGTATGGAGTAGTTCATCGCCGTAAGTCCAAAAAGCTCTTCTTGCCGTAGCAGGGGAAACAGCACCAATAGCTTTTTTACGTGCACTGCGTCTCCTCTCTCGATAGCCTGGAAGAACTGGTCCTTCAGCTCAGCCATTACCCTGCCTTATAGGTGAAAAGACAGGAAAGATGCTGGAAGTCGCTGGAGGCATTGAAAGAAGACGTAAATCAGGCAGAAATGATGGGAATTTTGGGTCGTTTCGGCACATGGAAGAGCTGCGAGGCAATGCAGAAGAAAGCCTACTTAAGATCAAAGTCCCCGCTTTAAGCCTAATTCCCAAGCCAATTCCCCACATTCCCCTCGAACAAGTCAGAGATGTGCCCGTCCAGTCCCGCTTTAGGCAGGTTTGGCAGCGGGCCAGGCTCAAAATCAAGTCGCGTCTTTTGCTGAAGTACGTACTGGAGGACCGGATCCTGTTCGGGGCTCATGTTCTCTCCTATTTCGAGTCCTCCTCACAGACAGCACTCACTAAGGCAATTCAGGACAAGTTGGAGGCGGCGAAGCAGCCTGCGGCTCTACCGATAAAGCCCTGGCTGATCTACCCGGAAAGCTACCGGAACTGGGTCTGGAACTGCCTCTGTAGTCTCCTCATCCTGCTCACAGTCCTAATTCTCCCAATGCGTCTCGCCTTTTACGACCAAGAAACGAGCAAATGGCTGTATTTGGATATAGCTACTGATATAGTGTTTTTCTGTGATATATTGAAGAGTCTGAACACGGGGTATGTCGAGGAGGGAGCTGTGGTGACGGACAGGTGGAAAATTGCAGGGAAGTATGGTCGCACTTGGCTGCTGCTGGATGTGGTGGCGTGCTTGCCGATGTATCAGATACTGGAGAGGGTGGAGGACGGAGGGAGTGAGGTTCAGCCTACTTCCAGTGACATCCTCCGTCTTTTCCGCTTCCCCCGCTTCTACCGTCTCTTCCAAGTCTCCCGTCTCTTCAAGTTCTTCTTCCAGCTTCGCGACCCACATCTCTCCGACCATCTGCACTCCCTCCTCTCTCTCAGCACCCGCACCTCCAAAGTCCTCCTCTACCTCCTCAGCATGGCCCTAGTCATCCACCTCGTAGCCTGCTGCTGGTTCCTAGTCGCCAGAGCCGAAGGCTTCCCCGCAGACTCCTGGGTGTGGAGACTGGGGGTCCTAGATATGAGTCCTGGAGACCAATATACAGTGTCTCTGTATTGGACGGTGGTGACGCTGTCGACTGTGGGGTACGGCGACGTAGTCCCTGGCACTCGCATAGAACGCATAGTAGCGGCCTGCTGGATGCTCTTCACTATCCTTTTCGTGTCCTTCACAGTGGGCTCCATGTCCGCCACTCTCGGCGTGCTCAGCTCCAAAGCGAACGTGCTGGCCACCAAACTCGCCGCAATCGACGAATTCGGCACCCAGGCCGGTATCTCCAAAGACCTCACTATCAAGCTAAAGGGCGCAGTGAAGTACTCCTCCCTGCACCAAGCCTCCACCCAGCGCCTCAAACGCTCTATCTTCTCAGAACTCCCCAAAGCGCTTAAATTCGAAGTGGCGATGGAGATGCACCAAGGGGCTGCAAAGGCCATTTCCTTCTTTGCGGAGAAGGATAAGGCCTTTGTGGTGGCGGTGGTGCCCTTTTTGAAGCATGCGTTTTGTGCGGAGATGGAGTGGGTGTATAGGGAGAGGGACTTTGCGGATGAGGTGTATTTTGTGGTGAAAGGAGGCTGCTATATCATGGTAACTCCGCAAAATGCGATAAGAAAACTGCCCCACAACACTTATTTCGGTGAATACGAAGTAATTCGCCAGTTTCCACGGAAGTTTTCCCTACTCGCCTACGTGAATACTGACCTGTTAGTGCTGGAGCAGCACCTACTGAGGAAAATACAACTGGATTTCCCGGGGGTGTATAGGGATATGGAAAAAATGGCAATTGCCCGAAATCTTCTAAACGAAAAGGCGAAAAGGACCGTTTTACGCCTAATTTACCTAGCAAAAAAGGGAATTCACATGGGCAGAATCGACAGTTCCCAGCCCAACACCCGCCCTTTAACCCCGCAGGAGCAGCAAATCAGGCTTGGAAGCGTCAAACTTACAGTTCCGGCCGCAGGGGTGCGGTTTGACCCTTCCGGTTCCTTCGAAACGCTGAGATTAGCGACTGTGCGGGTCGAAAAAGAGGCGAAAGGCCTGAAAAGCAGTCTGGAAAGACTGTTGGAAGTGCTAGAAAGTAGGAAAGAGGGATAGACATCAGGGTGTTGACCCGGAAATGGGCGATTTTAAGGCCAAAAAGAGCTAATTTCGACTAACTGTTAGTTTTCCTATAGTCTAAATCTTACTCTCCGGCTGCTGCATGCATGAACATATAGCCAATCAGTAGAAACACCCCTAATAATAGGCCAATAATCAATAAACACAGCCATTTCCCTGCTTTTGATTCCCCACTTTCAGTATGAGTCGACCTTTCTCCTCTGCAGACTGGACAACTGCCCTTCAAACGCTGAAAACACTCATTCGAGCAGTAAATATGCTCCAATAGCATGCAACTCGCTCGCGGAAAGGCTGCCTTTTCCTGCTCAGTTTTCGCGTTTATCGGCCGATCGCAGAACAGGCAGGTCGAGAACAGTTCCTGAATCGCCCTAAAGTCTGCTAGAGCGGATGGGTCGACTTCCATGTGGCACTGCGGGCACACGAAGGGTTGGTGTGCTCGAAAAGCAGTGACGAAGCAGAACTTGGAGCAGTACATGTCGTAGTCAGGCCTGCAGCAGAGCTGCACTGCTGTAGAGCGAGGGATGCGGTTTACAGGCTTGCTACAGCCCATGCAGAGGACCGGAGTGTCTGTGGTGCTAGGGAGAGAAGGAGGCCTGGGCAGGAGAGGTTGGGCTAGTTCGGAGTTAGGGTAGTGAGAAGGCGGGAAGGAGGTGACTGGGTGTGCCACTATAGGGGATGGAAATGGTGTATGCACAGGCTTTTTCTCTGCAGTCGGAACTACTACCGGAGGCTGATAGGCCGGGACTGGTATGTATTCCTGTGGGACTGGTATGTATTCCTGTGGGACTGGTATGTATTCCTGTGGGACTGGTTTGTATTCCTGTGGGACTGGTTTGTATTCCTGTGGGACTGGTTTGTATTCCTGTGGGACTGGTTTGTATTCCTGTGGGACTGGTTTGTATTCCTGTGGGACTGGGTCAGGGTAAGGTCTTGGATTGGGGTAAGTATGTGGAGAGCCCCAGGGCCGTGTATCCATCCATTTCTTTATCTCCTCAAAGTTCCATCGGTTGCTTTCGTCATAGGACAGCATCCCTCTTAGCAGCATTTTCACCTCTTCCGAATAGCCGATATTGGCTATTTCCTGCAACATTATGTCGTCCCCTATAGGCCGCATGAAGACCTGCGAAGTCCCTAACATCGCAGCCGCCAGGAAAGTCAGGCCCAAAGAGTACATATCCGACTTGAAAGGGTCGTGCAGGACTGCACTCTGCTTATTCACGAGAGCCTGCTTCAGTATGGGACTCAGGTAATAGGGAGTTCCCACCAGCGCTCCGAAGTCGCCCATGGAAGCAGACCCGAAGTCGCCGATTTTGATGGACTTGGTAGTGGTCAGGAAGATGTTTTGGGGCTTGATGTCCCGATGTGCGATTCCTTGCGTCTGCATGAAGGCCAGTGCATCGATGGTTTGCCGGACTAATTGCAGCAACTCCGCCTCTGTGAACGGGAAGTGGTTATCAGCCCGCTGCCGAATGTCCTTCTCCAAGTCCTTCTCACACCACTCTGTGACTATCACGAAGTACGTCCTATCCGCCTTGTTCAGCCAAAAGGCATTGAGCAGTGTGAGTATGTTGGGGTGGGGCAGAGCCCGCATAGTGGTGCACTCCTGCTCCAAGCCCTTGTACTCAGTGCCTACCTGCCAGGGCAGGACTTTCACAGCGACTGTGGTGGAGGCCTGGGCGCCGCGGTACACGGAGACGTGCTGCGCACTGTATTTCAGTTCGTGGATAGTCACGTTCCACTGGTACAGCTCTGAGATGATGTCTTCGCGACTCATGCTTCTATAATATTACGTTAGAACTAGCAGGGATTCAGGCTATCGCCGGTCTTTAGAGCGGAAGCGGCCTTTTAGTACCCTTGGCAGGTGGATTCCGACTTCCTTGGCTTGGCTGTAGTCCACAGACCGCATAGGCGAGCGATTTGACGTGATTAGATGGCCGGGAGAGAGGGAATTGACAGTGTCTTGGACAGGAATTCCCAAGCCACTGGAGCGTAGAATAGGCAGACGCAGGGGTTGTTCGTGGTCGTAAGACCGCCTGGGGGAGAGGTTCGCCTGGGCTGCAGGGCGGACTAGGGGCGGCAGGGGGTGGCGAGGACTGGGCCGGGGCTTATAAGCCAAAAAAGAGAGGTCGGCACTAATCATTATGAGCTGTTTCCCTTATGACTAACTGTGATTGGTGAGGCTGCTAGGAGCCGTTGGGCTAGTTCTGCACTCGTCTCCACAAGGTCTCCTGCGCCATATCAATATCAATGTCTCGTCCCCTTCACCTCCAACTCAACTTCTCCCCTGCCCACAGTGACGACGAGTGCTCCAGTCCCTCTCTCGTGTCCTCAGACTCCGCTTTTCGCTTTAAACATGCCCCTGTCTGTCATATATGCAATGCGAGTTTTTCCTTTACTCAGCGGAGACACCACTGTCGGAGGTGTAGTGAGAGTGTGTGTGCTGGGCACTCGATGAAGAGGGTTGTGGTGAAGGGAGAGACCGTGAGAGTGTGTGACCGGTGTGTGCGAGAAGAGTTGAAGATGAAAATGCGCTTAGAAACAGGAGATATTGGCTTCGTACTGCTCCAAAAGCTGGAGCAACTGCAAGACGAGCGGAAAAGACAGGAAATCGAAAGAAAAACCAAGGAAACGGCAATATTGAGTGTGCAGAAAACAGCAAATCACCGGATTACTAGCACTCAGCAGAAACTCGAGGAATTGGACCAGGAACTAACCCGGGAAACAGACCAACTGACTCGCAAGAAGAACATCGTCAAGGAGCTGAAAGCCGGCCTCCGCGCCTCTAGAGAAGCCGAAGAAATGACCAAAACCCGGCTAAGCCAACTCCAAGGCAAGTGCTCCGCTCTGCAGGAGGAAATTCAGGCCAACAAGCAGGACTGCGAGCAGATGTTGGAAACCACGGATCACCGGGTAGCGCAGTCGCAGGGAACTATTGGGAAGTCCGAGGCGCAAAGACTGCTGTGTCAGAGCTGCAGAAGCAGGGCTGGGACTGTCGGGCGGCCTGTGGAAAGAGTGGCTTCACTGGAGACTTTTTCTCTGAAAAGGCAGGAGGAAAGCTGTGGGAAGGGGTGTGTGTTGACTTAAGTACTAGTTTTCTCAGTGCCGCAGATACACATAGTCAATTTAAACTGCCCACAAATACCCATATAGTCCAATTCCTCGGATAATCCAGCTATAGTCCTGGACTAATGGCCCATAAGGAACTTCATTAGTCCCTGTTTCCGCCTACCATTAATACCCGACATGCCTCGTAAGTGCTCTTCGCCTGCCCTCACTCAGCGAGAAATCGCCAGCTCGCTGCTGCAGCGTGTCCGCGAGACCACCGACATCGAGGAAATCATCGAAATCACCAAAAACCCCGACCCAAACGTCCGAAAAATCGCAGTGCGCAGCATATGTCCATGCAAAGTGTACGACAAAATCGACCTTTTCTGGAACAGAATCCTCGAAATGACGGAAGATGAGTCCGCTGAGGTTCGAGCCAATGTCCTGCACGTCCTGTGTGACGGCTCCCCGGAGCACCTGGAAGACCGCATAATCAATGCTGTGCAGCAGTTCAACAGGGACGAAGACAAGAGCATCAGACGCAGGGCGCATAAGGTGTTGGGCAGTTACTACAAGACGGGCAAGTGGAACGTCCTTTAGGCCTTAGAATTGATTAATGGCTTCGAAGAATGAGACGGTCAAGGTTGCGGTCAGGTGTAGGCCGCTGTCTTCGGATGAAACGAGAGATGGCAGAGCCACTATCGTGTCCATTGACCCTACTCGCGGCGAAATGTCCATCCGCAACCCCAAAACCGAAGGTTCCGAGCCGCCCAAGTCCTTCACCTTCGACTACGTGTACGACTGGACCTCCCAGCAAGAAAAGATCTACAGTGACACCGCCTACCCCATCGTCGAAAGCGTGCTCGAAGGCTACAACGGCACCATCTTCGCCTACGGCCAAACCGGCACAGGGAAAACATTCACAATGGAGGGGAAAGACGACCCTGCGACGCTTAGAGGAATAATCCCGCGGACTTTCGACCAGATCTTCTTCGGTATTGAGCAGCACCCGGACCGCCAGCACTTGGTGCGAGTCTCCTTCCTGGAGATATACAATGAGGAAATCCGGGACTTACTAGCGAAGCATGAGAAGCACAAGCTGGAACTGAAGGAAGGGCAGGATGGAGGGTTCTATGCGAAGGACTTGAGTTCCTTTGTGGTGAAGGGGATTGGGGAGATGAGGGAGGTGATGGAGACGGGTAGGAAGAGTAGACATGTGGGGGAGACGCTGATGAATAGGGACTCGTCCAGGTCACACAGTATCTTTGTCATAGCAGTGGAGACTAGTGACTTGGGACCAGACGGCCAGCCCCACTACCGCATGGGCAAACTCAACCTCGTCGACCTGGCCGGCAGCGAGCGCCAGTCCAAAACCGGCTCCACCGGCGACCGACTGAAAGAAGCCACCAACATCAACAAGTCCCTCCTCACCCTCGGCAACTGCATCTCTTCCCTAGTAGACGGCGTCTCTACACATGTGCCTTATAGAGACTCCAAGCTGACCAAGCTGTTGATGGACTCGCTGGGCGGGAACACGAAAACCGTCATGATTGCGAATGTCGGTCCTGCGGATTGGAACTATGACGAGACCATTAGCACCTTGCGGTATGCGAATCGCGCGAAGAGCATAAAGAACAAACCGCACATCAACGAGGACCCGAAAGATGCTCTTTTGAGGGAATTCCAGGAGGAAATCCTCAGACTAAAGGCACAATTGGAGCTGCAAGGCGGCGGACAGGCGGGGCCCGGTGGCGTCCAGTACCTTTCCGGACAGACCCAAGTAGTGGAAAAGATCGTCAAAGTGCAGGACCAAGCCAAAATCCGCTCACTCGAGGAGAAACTGGAACATGAAAAGGAGGAAATCAGGCTCATTGCGGAGGAGGAGAGGAAGGCCATTGAGGCGGCGAAGAACCTGGCGGAGGAGCAGAAGACGAAGTTGCTGGAGGATATACAGAAGAAGGAGGAGGAAAACAGGAGTGCGAAGGAACACCAGCAGAAACTGCTCAAAAAGCTCAAGGCTATGGAGGAAAAACTCGTCACTGGCTCGCAAATGATGGAGCAGGCAGTCCGGCAGGAACAAGAACTGCAGCGCACACAGCAAGAACTAGAGCGCAGACAGCGGGAAAACGAAATGCGGGAACGCGCTTTACGCGAAAAAGAAGAAGAAAACTTCCTTTTGGAGAAGAAATTTTCCAACCAGCGGGAAGAAATCGAGGAAAGTGACAGGAAATTGAAGAAATTGTGGACGAAATTTCAGGTTGCGCAGGCGGAAGTGAATGATTTGCAGAGTGAATTTCAGAGGGAAAGGGAGGACATGGTCGACACTATTAGGGTTTTGACCCGTCAACTAAAGCTAAAATCCCTCTGCATCGAGCAATTCATCCCGACCCAAGAAGTCGCAATCCTCGAAAAGCGCGCCATATGGAGTGAAGAAGACGACGAGTTCTCCCTCCCCAAGCTCGAACTCAGCGGCAACCAACTCCGTTCCAAAGCCTCCTCCAAGCGCACCACAGAGCTAGGCCGTATGGGGAAAGGCGCCTATCGCCAGGAGGACATTGTGAATTTGGACATTGAGTTGCCGGAGAGGACGACGGAGGAGTATGATGGACTGGTGCAGCAAAGAGTGCAGAGCACGGTGCAGAACTTGCTCAATGATATGGATGACGAGGGCAGTTATATGCCTATTGACACGAATCCCAGTGTGTACTTCGTGTATACGGATGAAGGCGCGATGAGGGAGGAAAACAACCCGAAAGCGCAGAAGAAGCAAAGGCTGAAGAGTGCAAAGCGTCCCAGCACTGCCTCACGCAAGGGCCGAAAGGCAGGAACTGCAGAGACAGAAGAAGCGGCAAGAGCGCAGCCAGCCCCCGAGTACCCTAAAGCCAGAGGCCTAGTCAACCGCGGTAGCCAGTAATCGCTCTTTCCCAAATGCAGTTTTAGCATCGGCTTTAGAGGGAAAAAGATGTTTGTTGGAAAAAGCTGGAAAGTGTATTTTGCTGCAACCTGTAGGGAAATAGACGACTAAAAATCGCAATTAGAGCACTTCCGTTTCCTACTGTTTCAACTGATTAAGTGTTTGCGCCTCAATCCTGCTCCAATTGGAGAGCTGGGCGAGTCCGGCTGACTTGCTTTCCCCCTAAAGGTCTGAAAAGCCTGCGCAATCGCCTTCGAGTCCCTTCGCAAGCTCTGCTGCGCGGACTGGCAGTGGCCAATCAAGTCTTCCACCTTCGTCAAGCGCGCCCTCGAGGGGGAAAAGGCAGTCTTCGAGTCCACAGAGTAGAGAGAGCGAGTCGAAGACCCAGGTGTAATCATAGGCAAAGCAATATCCCCAGTGCTAATATTCCCCTTTGTCCTAGTGCTTTCCCTGTTTCTCCACCTTTCCCAGCCTTTCCCCTCTCCCTCTAGTCTTTGGGTGTATCTCGGGGAAAGGGCGTCTAGTACAGGGCGGTAGAGCTTCTTTTTGTTCTGGATGAGGTAGTTCAGGAAGGCCACTTGGCGCTCGCGGGCGAACTGGGCGCGCTCGAGACGGAGACGCTTGAGGAACTCTTGTTGCTGGCGCTGGGACCAGAGGTCGGAGACGTGGAAGCCGTAGCGCTGGCGGTGGCCTGCGGGGAGAGTGGTGACAACCGTCGGGTCGCCCTGCAGCGCCGTCGTCCTAAACCCAAAGTTATTGAGTTCCTCTATGCCCCTCTCCACCTCCGGACTCAGTGCAAAGGCTTTCGGCAGACTCACCCCCGTCCTACGAGCCGCTGCGACCTGCCGCAGCCTTTCCTGCCTCTGCACCTCCTCTCCAGACCTCAACACTCCTGCACTGTCCGCTTCTTGGGCGTTTCCCCTGCCGCCGGCTGCCATTATGTGTCCACCATTAGGTACTTACCCATTCTAGCAGTGCTTTAGTCTCACACAGGGAGTTGAGGCGGGGTAGGAGTGGGGGAGAGCGGAAAGTCGCTGGAAATTGCTGATCTATTGAAGGGATTAAGAGGGGAATGGGAGAAATATTTGCTTCGGTCCAAAGTCGCCCTACGGCTTTCTTCCTTTTCCGACTTGAGGAGTGCATTTAGGGCAGTTTTATGCAGGGGAAATCCACTCCTCGAGTTTTTCTATATTATCGCTTATAAAAAGTACCAAATGATGGGCTAGTTTGAGAGCCAATCCGCCTATTTAGGCGATTTTCAGATTTACAGCAGTCGCTAATCCTCGAAACCAATGAAAAGCCGTAATTTGAAAAGGAACTCAGAGGGATAGAGGAATATACGCTTTGAAATGGCTGAATAATGGCTGGAATGCAGGGCTAAAATGCTAAATCGAGAAAATACGCTAAACAGGGCTAAATTTCCAATTGTACAATAGTATTTCTCTTCTGTCTAGGAACATCAGTGCATATGGCTTTGGAAATGGTAAAAATTGATGTGAATTCTGTACTCTTATCAGGCCTGTAAAGACTAATAGGCAAAAAAGCGAAGTTCCTGGCCCAGTTCCAGACTGCTTTCCTGCATTTCGCATATAATTAGGCAGTAGCGGCGAGTCTGCAGTAGGAGAAGATAATAAAATGAAAGGGTCGCTTGCCCTTTTGACTCTGCTGCCCCTCACTTTGGCCTTTTCCGGAGTGGACGTGTCGAGTTACGTGGACACTTGGAACTGCCTGAAGAGCAGTGGCTACGATTTCGCGATCATCCGCGGCTACCAAAGCTTTGGTGCTGTAGACCCCAATGCAGCCCGAACCATCGCCAACGCCAAGGCCGCGGGCATCGCCTATGTGGACACGTACTTCTTCCCTTGCGTGCAGTGCGGCAACCCTGCAGGCCAGGCCGACGCCTTCTGGAGTGCTCTCGGCGGCACCTTCGGCACAGTCTGGCTGGACATCGAGGTGTACCAGTGGAGTAGCAGCCCCTCCTCCAACCAAAACTTCATAACAACACTTGCGAATGCGCTGGCTTCGAAGGGCGCGAAGATCGGAATCTACACGAATCTCTACAACTGGAGCAGCATCGTTGGGTCTGGCTGGGGCGCTATGTCCAAATACCCGCTCTGGTACGCTCACTACGATGACAACCCTTCCTTCAGCGACTTCTCGAGTTTCGGCGGCTGGACCACTCCCTCTATCAAGCAGTACAACGGCGGCACCGATATCTGCAGCGCTAGTGTGGACTTGAACTGGTACCCGTAACCTTAGATCCAGTCAATGGTTCGCGTCTTAAATGGTATCTTTGCAGGACCAAAGTGCTGGCAAAAGAAGCAAGCAGGGCCGGTGGACCGAAGCCGAACAGCAGCTCTTCGCAAGCGCTGTGCAACTCTACGGCAAGCGCTGGAAGAAACTCGAGCAAGTGATGGGCACCCGCACCTCCACCCAATGTCGCTCCCACGGCCAGAAGTACTTCCTCAAGCTGAAACGAGACCAGTCGAAAACGCTGGCTTCCGACAGCACCAGGGACGAAGGCACTGAAAGTTCTCTCGGAAGTCCTGAAATCGCTGAACTTTCGGAAGAAAACGGACTAAGTCTCGAGGAAATGGACAATAACCAGCTCAGAAGCCACTTGGACCATTTGATTCAGCAGAACTGGCGCCTTACGAAGGAGGTGCAGCGGCTGAGACTGGTGCATTGTGACCGTGGGGACGAGTGGGGGCTGGAAAAAGGGATTTGTGGGGGGATTTCGGTGCCTGTTCATGTGAAAACTAAGGAAGTGAAGGTCATTTTTCAGGACTTTGAGTCCTTATCCTAAGTTAATCGCGTCTTTTAGCGTGATAGGCGGAGGGAAAGAGGCATTTTGGTAGGGAGAATGCGGATATCCATTAGCGCGTATTTCGCATTAGATACATTATCAGAAAGCCGATATATCGTCTACAAATCCGAGAAACCCCGAAATCGCCTAAAAGGCCCAGAAATGTCCATTAATACCTACCAATTCCCTCAATTAACCCACTTAATCCCTCTTCCCCTACGCCAGTTTCACCCAACATGGTACTTCTATGAGTCGCCGACCCGACCCTCGTCACCACCTCCAAGCCGACCGCCCCATCAAAGGCTCCTCCTCAGGCCAGTACAACCTCAACTTCATCGACTGGAACAACGAATTCGAAGCAGTGTGCGACCATGTGGACAGACTGCAAAGTAGGCGCTAGGAAGGAGAGGGCAGGAGCTATGGGGAGCAGCCGTATTTCGATGTGCCGTATGAGGAGGTGAAGATGTTCTTTGAGGCGGTGGAGCAGGAGGAGGATGTGGGAGAGGGGATGAGTGAGGGGCAGATTGCTGGGCTCAGACAGTGGCGGGGGACTATGAAGACCTGCTCTATTTGCCTGGAAGTCAGTGCGGAAGGCCTTATCCTTCCCTGCGGCCACATCTTTCATAAGAACTGTGTCGCTCGCTGGCTGCGGTTCCACGCTGCGTAAGGCTTATTGATAGGTGTCCGAACTGCAGAGCGTCGACTTTGCCTAGGAGTTAATAGGCTATAGGAATCGTTAGAAGGGAGAGTTGACGGATGTGTGGGAAATATACACATTTGAGATACCACAGCGACTATGAGAAACTGAGTTGTACTGTTGAGGGTGTAGCGGTAGGGATACATTCAGATACGTCAAAATCAGAGAAATGTGTACAACTATTATGATACTTTTGGAGTATACAGGAGGTAAAGTACTGCACTTTTTGTGTCTCTGTCTACCCTAGTGGCTCCGATTTCAAGGACTTCCACAGTGATTACAGGGCCAATAGAGGATGAGACTATTCAATTTTCATAAAGTGTGAAGAATTTGGTGAAATAGAGATCTGGCGTATTTGCAAAGAGTTGCAATTATTTGTATATCTAAAGCTCAAACAAATTTAGAAGTTTCTCAATAGCCGTTCATCCCTGGTTGTTATCAAAAGCAAGGCAAAGAGTCGGTATGAGAAATGCTATGGATAAGTTGAGAGTCGGCACATTTACGCTTATTTCTGATCATAAAAGCGTTCATATACGGCTCTATAAGGATTGAAAGTCTATATTTATAGAGGCGATTATCAATAGAGCTGAATAATTATACTTATCCGCTATTAGAAGCAAGGTGCAACGATTCATTGATCGCTATAATTTGCCTGTACTTTCTCACTAATTCTACCAAGGTCTTCACCACTCCAGTAATCGAAATGAACGAATTTAGTCCGATTCCTGTGAAAATGACCCATTTCCCCACTACTCCCAGTATTTCTCCCAGTCTAGATTTAGCCTCAATACCCAGGAAAATAGCAGTAATTCCAAAAGTAGCCAAAGTGACGGTTTCCCCCAGCACTGCTGTGCCTTGGGCTATTCTGCCTTGGTAAGGTGAAAAGACAAGCAAGTGAATGAGTATCTAATTGGATCTTACTGTGACAGAGGCGGAGATGGAGTAGAGGAGTAGGAATACGGGGGAGGAAGTACAGTATATGAGAAGCATTGCATATGCACACCTGCGGATTAGAAAGTAAGGGTAAAAGGCCACGACTCGGAAATCGTTTGCGCAGCGAAACTCCATAAAGAGAGTTCCCCATCGCTTATTAAAGGCAGGGTCAGTCCGTTTTAGCAATTCCTTCTCATGCATTATCATAAACACTGGCACTGCCAAGGGAGTTACCACAAATGCACACAGAAACAGTCCTGCTGCAACTCCATTAGTCACCACTCCATACTGTCCCCAGGAGAAGTCATCGAACTGGAGCAGGGCTGCTACTCCAACATCCAAATACAGCTGCAGCCACAGTCTCAAAGGCACACTCCAGTGATACTCACTCCGTAGCTCGCTGAAATAGATCCTGACTTTCTCTGAGCCAGGCATATGACTGAGGAGGGAGAAAGAGAAGTAGCCCAATAGAGCAGTGCAGGAGGCTAGAACTAGTGAGTTTGCGTTTAGGAGGAAGAGGGTGGAGGTGTAGCCACTGTTTTTTGCAAAGTCAGGGGCCTCCTTAGCTTTATTTTCGTCGTAAATATATCCAAAAGGAGTTATGAGTATACTGCTCATTGATAATCCCTGCAGAGTATTGGCCAAGTCCTCAGGTAAAGTGACGTTTATGAAGTTAATGTAAGTGATGAGTTGTAACTGATTCAGGAGACTAAACAGCCCTACAGGACTGCCTCCAAAGAGGGAGGAAACTGCAGCCCCTGCCACAGCTCCTTGGGAAGTTGCCGCTGCGGCCTGAGCAGCGGGAGTGGAGGCACGCTCGGATGGGGTAGGAAGGGAGGAAAAAGGATGTAGAGATGCAGAAAGAGTGAGTTTAGTGAGGGAGTTACCTGTCAAGTCGTGAAGGGCGGAGGGACTGAGGAAGGCGAGAGTAGCATTTGAGTAGGAATGCGGATTAGAGTCCACAAAGTGTAGATCTATCAAATAGGAAGTAAATTCAACCAGAGAAGTGATATTCCAAGTAGGGTTATAACTGCTTTCAAGGTCATTTACTTGAATATCCACATCAGCTATAAGAATGACTTTGGTGAGCGGCTTACTGAAGGACAGCGCCAGAGTATTGTTGGGGTGTACATTGAGGGAGGGCTCAGGTGAGGCTTCTACACACTTTTCCTCTCGAACAACCATACCAGCAGGACAGGTCTGTGTGCACTGCTTCTCAAATAGATACCAATTTAGTAAGCACTTAAGACATGTTTCAGCATTGCAGGAGGAACACCCTGGAGGGCAAATCACACAGTTCAGAGCTTCGCTTGTCCCGTAATAACCCTCGGAGCAATAGCATAGTCCAGTTATTAATACTGCATTCGACCCGCATTTCTCACACTTCTCTGTGGATTGACAGACTACACACTGAGATGAACAAGCAGTGCAATGGGAATAATCGGGTTGGGGGAAATAGCCAGGGGAACACTCACATATTAAGTTAGATAGTTGCGCACTCACAAAACAGCTGAGACAACTGAAAGCATCCGAGCAAGTTTTGCATGAAGGATGACAGCTCACACATATTCCTCTGGTATTCATATAGAAACTCTGCATACATTGACAGGAGTTAGCCTGGAGAACTGCATTATTTTTGCAAACAGAGCACTGGTTCGGACCTGCTCCTGTGCAATGCAAACACTGAGAATCGCAAGGGAGACAGGAGTTGGCTGAGTTGAGGTAAAATTCATTGTTGCATTGACAGCTCGAAGTAGGCGGAAACATCAAATCAGCATTTGGGTTACAACTTGTGCAGTCTTGATTGGAAGGTCCGCTACACGCTAAACAGGTCGGATGGCATATTGGTGTGCAGTGATTCTCTCCAGGGTCTGGGAAGTAGCCACTGTCACAGACACAGGAAGAAGGAGATGTACTGCTGAGATGAGCATGAGGGTAGCAATAGGTACAGTCTGTTACTGAGGTATCAATACAAACTTGACAGGAAGTACTGCAGGTTTTAGAAGAGATGGTTTCCTGAATAGTCCAGGTGTCACTACTAATGGAGTATCTCACCATTTCCAAGTTATGCAGATTTCTCCCCACCATGTAGAGATAGTTGTCCACACAGACAGCCTTGAGGGTCCAATACTTGTAGATCTGATCCCACCCTGCAGCATTGGTAAAACTAGGCTGGGAAGTACCTACTATCCACAGCCCACTGGATTGATCAATTAAGCGACTTATTTCAAGGGTGGTAGAGCCTCTTCCAGATAATATCACAGTATCTCCTCCACAACTAGTCAGCGCCACAGTTTTGTAGTACTCAGCATTATCCCAGCCAGCTGCATCGGTGTAATAATTTCTGTCAACTACAGGTGACAAAGTGGCAGTGTTGACATTGTAAAACACGGTGACCATCTTCTCACTACCTCTAGCGGTCACATATACTCCATTGGCAGACGCGACCAGGTGAAATGTATCAGTATGTTTGGCCACGCTCCAAATAGCTCCGACATAATAAGTACTTGAGTTTATAATAGAAAAATGCCAGGATGCGGATAGAGTATTGTAGGAGAAAAGGTTGAGGCCTTCGGGACCTCTCACAAAGAACCAGAGAGAATTCCCTTGACTCACCATTCTAAAGGTCGAATAGAATTCGCTATAATCCCACAGCGTAGTAGTCATTATTATTGTCTCTGTGAACGTCGATAGAACAGTCCATGCTAATGTAGCGGGATTGAAGGAGGCCAAACGAATGCATGTAAGGCCTCTAGCACTCACATACAACAGAGACCCTACTGCGGCCATACGTATTGTTTTGTAGTATTTCGGAGTGGTGAAGCTATCAACAGCATCGGTTAGGAAGGTGGATGGGTAATAATTGGAGAGAGAGCCAGTCTCAGGGTCATATTCCCATATATTGGACCCCCAATACGCCCTTGCATGCACATACATCTTCAAGTTCATCGCTGCTATGCAAATCGTCCCATAGTACGCTTCTGTGCCCCAATCTGCATCATTCAGCCCCGGGAATTCCTTAGATTTCACCCACTTCTGCAGTTCTGTATCGAACTGAGAAATGAGGAGTCCGAGAGGTCCCCTGGTCAAGTAAATGATGTACACTCCGACTTGCACGGCACTAGTAGTATCGTAGTAATTGGCCTGGGTGAAGTCCGCTGTAGTGTACAGCTTTCGTGCATGGGCTTTATAGGGATGAGGCGCAGTTGGACAAGTCAGGCATAGGACTGGACCTAAGGCGTGGTCTATTGATGAGAGTAGTAAGTTTGGAGAGGGAATGGGAAGATTCCAAGCTGAAAGCCAGCCTAAGCAGACCCAAAGACACCAAATTCCCTTCATATTAAACTTTACAATTGATTCAACAACACTCAAGCCAATCACTTGTGCGGAAAGTAGCTTTCTCTGCTTGGAATGCCAAAATGTGTCAAATTAAGTATATCTGCGTTTGCTGAGCGGCTAAATTATTGATTAATATGTGCTTCTGCTGTATTGCTCTAGCGAAAGCACACTTCCGTCATAAGTGCGACCGTGGTTTTGACAAAAAGTGATTTTTTGGAATTTGCTGCATAATACAAAGGCTAAATTTGGATTTTTTTTATTTCCTTTTGTCTTTACTTTGAAAAGGTATTGAACGTTTTCTTACATGACAGAAATACGCAGGATTTGCTGATTCGCTGCAGATTACTTAATACTCAGTCATTGTCCAAGCAGTATTAAAAAGCAGGAATCTGACAATTGTCCACTAGCAATATTCGGTAATTCGAGCCTTCTAGAGGTAGTTGTAAAATATAAGACTGAGCTCTGTAGTCTAAAGGGTAATTTTAGTGTTTCCTTGGATTTCCGGACCAGCTTCATCCAAGTCCTCACCCCTCCAAAATCACCCATTCCCCCTTTCTCAGTATAGGAGAGTCTATTTGCATAATTCGATTAACTGACCCTAAGGGAACAGACTGCTTTGCTCTGAGCCACTACTTGCTTGAACTTCCGGACCAGTTCCACCCAAGTCCTCACCACTCCAGAAATCGAAATAATCGAATTCAGGCCGATTCCTGCGAAAATAACCCATTTCCCCACTACTCCCAGTACTTCTCCCAGTCTAGAGTTAGCCTCAATACCCAGGAAGAAGGCAGTAATTCCAAAGCAAGCCAAAGTAACTGTTTCCCCCAGCACTGCTGTGCCTTGGGCTATTCTGCCTTGGTAAGGTGAAAAGACTACCAAGTGAATGAGTACCTAATTGGAACTTACTGTAAGGGAGGCGGAGAGAGAATAGAGGAGTTGGAGTAGAGGGGAGGAATTGCAGTATATGAGAAGTATGGCAAATACACATCTGCGGATGAGAAAATAGGGGTAAAAGGCCACTACTCTGAAACTATTTGCTGAGCGAAACTCCATAAAGAGAGTTCCCCATCGCTTATTAAAGTCAGAGTCAGTTCGTTTTAGTAATTTCTTCTCATGCGCTTGCATAAACACTGGCACTGCCAAAGGAGTCACCACAAATGCACACAGAAGTAGTCCCGCTGCAACTCCATTAGCCACCACTCCATACTGCCCCCATGAGAAGTCATAGAACTGAAGGAGAGCTGCTACTCCCACATCCAAATACAGCTGCAGCCACAGTCTCAAAGGCACACTCCAGTGATACTCACTCCTTAGCTCGCTGAAATAGTTTCTCATTACCTTGGAGCCAGGCATATGACTGAGCAGAGAAACAAAGAAGTAGGCCAGTAGAGCTGCGCAGGAGGCTAGAACCAAGGAGTTCGCATTTATAAGGAACAGAGTGGAGGTGTAGTTATTGTCTTTCGCAAAGCTGGGAGCCTCTTTTGCCTTATTTTCGTCATAAATATACCCGAAAGGCGTCACAAATACACTGCTCATGGCTAACCCTTGCAGAGTATTGGCCAAGTCCTCAGGTAAAGTGACGTTTATGAAGTTAATGTAAGTGATGAGTTGGAGCTGATTCAGGAGACTAAACAGCCCTACGGGACTGCCCCCAAAGAGGG
>Ga0247837_1002258_pt1 | contig 37103 bp, 26 predicted proteins | sample LaCtaG_2_FD_187115 | JGI IMG/M metagenome (GOLD analysis project Ga0247837, IMG submission 187115) | Freshwater microbial communities from meromictic Lake La Cruz, Castile-La Mancha, Spain - LaCruzMarch2015_14.5m | ecosystem: Environmental > Aquatic > Freshwater > Lake | place: Spain: Castile-La...
CATTACCTAGTCACAGATAGAAGATAAAGGCTATTTTGCCGAGATGACAGCCCTAATTCACTAGTGCAGAATTATAGAAATGGCGACTAACCCCGATGACGAGTTCGCAGTCCAGGACCTGTTCCAGAAAATCTACCGCAATCTCAAGTTGCAGTGTCATTTTGACACCTTGCCCTGGCCTTCCATGACTGACTTCTCGAAGCAATGGCTAGACGTCTTTTTCTTCCGAGAATCCCCGATCCCCCTGATGCGGCTTCTTTCAGCAAATCGGAAGGTGGAAAGCCTCTGTTTCGGCCAGATCAACCGATTGGGTGCCAAGGGCTACCCGGCGTTCATCTTCGAACGTCTCCAAAAGCTCAAGTTCGACCTCAAACACCCTGTAGAACTTCTTAACTCCGGAAGCCTGTCTTTGTCCTTTTCAGATGCTAAATCCACCACTGAAACCGCCCCAAAGCAGTCTATAAGGAAACTCAAGGAGTCGACTTTCAACGACTCGAAGGTAATTCAAGAATTGCTCGCTGATAATAAGCCTGAAACCCTCGGTCAAAGTTCCTATATCGAGCTTTCGGAGTCAGGTGAAACCGGCGATTTCGATAGGAAAGCTGAAGGGACGGATAATCCGTTGCGTTTCCTACAGCGGGAGGCCCGGAATAAGAAGAAAACAGGCCCGCCCAAGAAGGAGTACTACCGCTGCCAGCATATTCGCGCTCTGAAGAAGTCCATACGGCAGCTGCGGTCTGGGAAGTTCCCTAAAGCCGCTATTCACAAGGTCAATGTCAGTGACTCGAAGCAGACCCAGGCCTGGCAAGCCCTCAATCAATTCTACACCCAGCATAGAGGCGAGTTAGATGACATCTGTGAAACGGTGCAAGGACCACTCACAGACGGCAAAAAGAAGCGGAAAAGAAACTCTATGAGAACAGCTCCGCGGTCCTTCAACAACGCCTACTGCAGCGGCTTCTTTTCCTCGCTTACAGTGCGTGCATACAACCGACTCTTCTGTACGCTGGTCTACTCCGCAGGGCCTACTGAGATGTGTGCGAAGATGAAGGCGTGTTGCTGCGGAGGGGAGCACACGAAGCACTGCGAGACGGTTTGGGAGAGAGTGCACCAGTATGTGCGGGCGGACATGCTGAGGGAACTGGGCATTCAGCTTGAAGCATAGGTAGCATAAGCCAGTTCCTAGGTATAACATCAAGTGCGAATTTCGCCTTTCTTGGGGAAATTCATGACTTCGACTGTTTAGAAATGATGCAAATAAGGCAAAATATACGTCTATATAATCGATTTCGACTTCATATAAAGGACCTAGACTGCGGAAATATTGAGAATTAACTAGATGACTGCATTTCTTCACCAGGCCGAGAAATCGTGCTTTGATGGTTGAGGAACAAAATGGTGCTTTCACTATCCGACTCCAACTTGGCTTTGCGCAGTTGTCTGCGTCTTTTACAGTGACAATAGAGGTAAATCCCTGCTACTCCCACCAAAATCAGCCCTCCCAGCGTATACCCCACCACCTGTATCCATAGGTGAATCGCCAGCACCGTCTTGATCTGTCCGAAGTTGTCATCCAGCTGCTTGTTGTCATAGCCGAAGTCCTTGTACATGAAGAAAGAGGGCATGTAGGTGCGGTAGCCTGTGGACTGCAGGGTGGGGAGAGCTAGATTGGGGTAGAGGATGTCGGGCTTCAGCTCTGCGTTGACCATTATTTGCTCCTGCAGCAGGAAACTGGCCCCGGAGTACTTCTCGATGACTATGTAGGAGTCGTAGTTCGAGGGGACGTTGAGGTTTGGAAGGGTGAAAGTGACCAGCTCTGACAGCCTCGGGTCGCCTGTCTAGTCTGTACCATTCAAAAAGTAGGGCTTGGACCCGAACAACGGCGACCCTAACACACTCGTCTGGTTCACAAGCCCCATAGGCGCATACTGGAAGAAAACGTCGTTCCCAGGCACTTGACTGATATTGACAAGCAGCGGGTTGGCGCCCACAATGAAGCGGTAGCACTCGAAGCCGTCTATTGTGATGGTGTCGAGGAAGTCGCAGTTTGCATTGCGGGAGTTCTGATTCAGGTAGAGACTGATGTTCGAGTTGGAGTCAATTTGAGGCTGGAAAGTCCACGCATCTCCGCCCACCAACGGCACTTCCACCTTCCACGGGTTCACTGCCACCCACTCAATTACCGCTCCCTCCGCATTATGTCCCATATAGACTTGCTGCAGCACGTTATTATACGGCACTCCATTGAACAGACGCCACCACCGCAGTTGGTCTATGTCAGTCTCGCCAGTGTTCATAGCAGCCCGCAGGTCTGGGGAGAACTGCTGGAAGTAGGCGACACTTTGGTTCTGGCCGAGTTGGACTGAGGCCGGGTTGATGGCTGGGTTCCCACCTAGTAAGGGATTTGTATCATGGACTGTCTGTAGCAAGGGGTCGATACCGGTCCAAAGCCACTCGTCTACTGTTTTGGTCACGAATAGGCCGTTAAAAGCGTAGCGATCGACGATAAAGCGCAAATAGTTGAGGATGTAGTCGGGATTTGCACCTGAGAGGAGCGAATTCATGGCTGATTTGTTGCCTGCGAAGTCGAAAATCAGCAGGTTCTGTACTTCGCCGGCGTTCAGGAGACAGGCAAAGGAGAGAAGACTGCGAGTTTGCTCGGAAGAGAGGGAATTAGTGATGTTTCGACTAGCCAAATAGGCGTTTAGCTCTGGAATTGCAGGGAAATCCAGCTGCCAGTCCAATATAGTGGTGGAATTAGCGATGTTGATGAGGTTTAAAGCTGCAGGGAGGTTGAGGGAAATGGCGGAATTGGCCCATTGTCTCTCCGCCAGGTCGTATTTGAAGCAGCTACTTCCCACAGTCCTGCAGTCATAGTGCAGCTTCAATTCCCCTTCTAGTTCAGTCAAATTCCCTGCGAAATACCCAGTTTCCGCGAAGATTTCCTGCATTTCGTCCTCTGTGAGTTGAGCAATTGTGAGGAATTCAGTCCAGGGAATGGACCCGACTCCGCTCCAGGCCGCATTCACCCACATTTGGAAGTTCTGCCAACTGGTCCAGGCCAACTGCGTCTTCATGCAGGTTTCCTGCTTGTCCACAAAGAGTCCACAGGACAGGTTCAGTTCGAAGACTAAGCGTGCATAACTGTACATCGAAGTCAGTGCTAAGGGCATTACTTCTGCCATAGTCCCCTTCACCAGGCCGTACAAAGTCTGGCTGGCGAATGTGCCCAGACTTAGTTCTGAGGTAATGCCTCGGTTGTCTGCGTTGTAGATGGAAGGGTTGGTGCAGTTGTGCAGGGCGGTGAGGGACACTAGACTGTTGAGGTAGGCGAACAGCACTTCGGAGTGGACTTCTGAGGCCAAGTTGAAGCGAGTTTGCATGGAGGACCAATTCCCGGCTCTGCCATATGCGAATAATTCATTCATATGGCCGATATCAAGTAAGGTATCGGGACTACCGGAGGGCCAGCCAGTCTTCGCATCATAGTCAAACAAGCGATAATAGTCCTCAACAGTCCACTCCACACCCTGGATTTTCTGCACCTGCATGTAATACGCGATTTCAGGATAGCCGTAGATAGAGGAGTTGCTGGCTGCAATCGACGCTGTGGGGTTAAGTCCCAAGGGAGGGTAGAGTGTGACTGTTTGGGCGGACCACTGCAGAGCGCCTAGGTAGTCGCCCTCGCAGAAATCCGCATGCTCCGCTGTGGGACAGGCGTAGTTGTTCTTGACGAGTATCCGCGCTACTTGGTAGTACTTCCCCAAACTGTGAAAGAGCGTTTCCGCCTGCACATCACTAAGGTCGAAGTAGTCCATCAGCAGTTGCAAAGAGCCTGTCGGACTGCTCGGATATGCAAAAGTGAAGTTGACGGAGTTTTCATCATAGGCCTGAAGCCAAGTTTGCATAGTAGTCCACTGGATCCAGCCAAACCGGTCGTCATTCCATATCGCCTCAGCTTGGTGGAAGTCCAGGCCTGCAGGCAGGAGAATGTACGAGGACGCGAACTGATACAAAGGGATTTCCGTCCTTACGAACTGTGCATATATACTCAGCGGCATTACAGATCCAAAGCCAATCGCCAGGCTGTACAGTGCAGACACTGCAATTTGCTCCGGGGGAAGTCGCTTACTTTGGTCCCATACTCCGTAAGCGCCCACATTAATAGTCGTAATGTTGTCCTCCGGACTAACAGTGCTGTTCCACGGGTACTCCTCAGTCCTTTCCACCCACTGCAAAGGGAAGAAATGCACCCAAGCGTCGTCCACTCCCTCATAGTCCGTGTATGTGCGGTTGATGTAGTTGTCGTATTCCTTGTATATGTACCCTGACTTCTCCTCTAAAACTGGCACTGCGCCGTCGAAAAGGACTTCGTCAGGGTTGAGGAGGTTGAAGAAGTGGTAGTCGTGGTAGACTTGTGCGTGGACCTTCCCCGGCACTTCCCCCCATCGAGAATGTTTGCTCTCCGTCAACTTCACCTGTCTCCGAATTTCCTCCTTCATGTAGCTAATCAGCAAGGGCGGCAGCACTGCAGCCAGCACAATGAAGGTCAAACCCACACATATACAGGTGGCTGTGAGAATCAACTTGCACCGCTTCATATTTTCGTCTACTACGTGTGGAGTGACGAGGCTTTAGGGGAAGTGAGCATTAGCCTGGGAGGAAAGCTGGGGAAGGCAGGAGGGAATAGGGTGAAAGAGGGAGACATGGAAAACAGACGAAAGAAGGGAAGGGGAAATATGTGCGAAAAGCGGTTTTTGAAGCGAGGAGATTAGCAGGAATACAGTCAAATAGGGGAAAGGAGAGTTTGATGAGAAATAATCGTGTTTTGAGGACTTCAGGCCGTATAACTGGAACTGCTAAATTTTGCTTTGTGGCGAAAAGCTAATTTCGCAATTTATGCGCTGAGAAGGTAAATTGGGCAGTAAATTGCCAATAGACTTCCTGTAAAAGCGCTTGTTTTAAAGCAATTATTGGTAAATTTCGTGAAATATAAGTTCAAAATCTTGAAATTATGCGAATTTGTGCAATTTTCACCCACGAAAGCCGCGAAACCGCTTTAAAGTTATGGCCAACAGCTAGTCTCCCAGAATCAGCTTTAAAAAGTGAGTTTCTCCCAGGCAAAATAGCGACACTGCGAAAATATGGCAGTTTGCCCACATCTACCTGCTTACAGGACTGCAAAATGGCCTATTTCGAGTTTGAAGCTGTTGGACCTAAACGAGTATATAGCGATAGTGGCCACTTTTAAGTGTATAGCCCGTTGTCCCTTTTCTTTTTCCTACGAATTGCCTGCAAACAGACTACAAATTTCCTCCGAAACCAACTTCCAATGAGAAAAATTTCGCTTGAATTAAAGCCGGAAATCAAAGTTGAAGTTCGGCTTTAAGTTTCATAGGATAAGACTCGAGCTTCGGGACTTAATTATTTCTTCTCCACAATATATGATTCGGCCAGGCAGAAGACGGCTAAGTCAGTGTCAGTTGGCAGAGGAAGTCAAGGAATCTGAGCCAATGGACAGTCCGCCGCGTGCACACAGAAGTCAGAACCAGCGCAGAGGACCCAGGAGAGAGGTGCCCTGGCCTATTGCCATCCCTCCCTACCGTCACAAAGAGACAGGGCCGAGACGAGGCAGTCGCAAGTCTCTGGCGCTGGAAAGCCCCGCGGATTTGTACCAACTCCACCAGTTCCTCAACCTGCCCACTGCCAGTTCCAGCGGGAGCGAGGCGGAAAACCGGCAACTCGCAGCACAGGAGTACTTGTCCTAATCCCTATTACCCCGCTAGAGATAGACTACTTTGTGGGTAGCTGGGAGGTACTACTTTGAAGGGAGAAATGGACTTTTCAACCTGTTCTAACATGAATAACTGCCGACGAGTCTTTGTTTTCCTCCCTTGTTAGGTCATAAGACAGACTACCGCTTCAACTCATGCACACAATTGAGCAGTGCCTATGCACCTCTCTTTAGTTGTTCCAGTGCATATATATACAATGCAGGCCGGAGACAGTGTGGAGGCTTCCTACATGTGCGACCTATGCCAGGCCCAACTTGCACTGTATCTGTGTGTGTGCGTGCACCCTGCTCCGCGCATCTGTGCAGCCTGCCAGCGGGACCATGTCTTTAAAGCGCTGAACAGCTTTCACTCCTTGGTCCCGATTTCCCTGCAGGCGCATGTGCTCACCTATGAAGACGTCAGCAGTGCCAGGCTGAAGCTGCTAAAGCTGCAAGAAGCAGAAGGGGAAGTCAGGACCAGCGCCAAGGAAGTCGACAAGTGCATCGCAGAAATACACCTGCGCGCCGAGGAACTAATAACCGCCCTCAGACTGTACGTGGACCAGGAAAGGACGATATTGGAGCAATGGAAGTCAGAGCTGACAAACGGCCTGGAAAGAAGTGTTGAGGAGGCTAAAGGACTACTGCTTTCCCAGGGCTTGGAAGGGAAAAACAAGCTTACTTCTCTATTGGTAAGGAAAGCGCAAGGACGCTTTTTGGCCTCTGAGCGGCTATTCGAGTGGATCCCCAGTGCTACCCAGTGGAACTTAAGCACCTACTTAGGGGTTCAATGGAGAACTGTCCAGTTGGAACAAACTGCTATAGATGAGGAAATGCTGACGGAGGTAGAGGCGGTGTCGGACTTGAATGCCTATAAGCGGGTCTGTGTGGAAAGGCTGCAGACGCTGTATCCGGCCTCGGTGGCTGAGTCCAAAGTCGCAAGTCAGAGTCAAACGTTGGAAGCCAAATTTTACCGAGAGCAATATACAGCACTGAGAAGTTGCATAGAGGTGCTGGACATACTTCGGCCGGAAGACCTGCCCAGACTGCCCCAAAGCGTAGAAAACTGCTTTCGGTCGCTTTGCGGCTGCAAATCGCAGAAACTCATATTCGCGTACAGTCAGAAAACCATCGAAATAGCTTCCAAACTCGTCAATTTGGATGCAAATATGCAAATTCAGCCCCAGCTTCAGATTATTCCCTCTCAATCTGTCTCCTTTTCCCTGCTTCCGCTAATTATTCCCGGCGGACTAAAGCTGTACAGCCTTCCCTCTAACACTGCAGTGACCTTCCCTCTCCCAGACGTAGTCAAATTGGACGCGTTCACAGTGTTGATTTCCACTCAGTCTCGACTGATTCTGTGCGGCGGCGGGACTGTAGAGGTGTGGAAGTCTGTGTACTCTCTGGTTCCTCCGGATGGAGTGGCGGCGGGCAGGGATATGCTGGAAAGACGGAGACTGCACGGGGCGGTGGCTTATGAGGAGGACGTGTATGTATTCGGAGGGTCCAATGGACGGCTTTTGAGAACTTGCGAATACTACCATAACAAGGAATGGACGGCTTTGCCCAATATGACAGAAGCCAGATACGGCCTGAACCCGGCTCTTTACAATGGGTGTATCTATGTTGTGGGCGGGGAAAAGGCGAAAGGAGCGGAAATACTCACAATTGCGTCCTTGTCCTTTGCTTATATCGCCCTTGCACTGCCAGAACACACTCAAACCTGCTCCATTGTCCTAAACGACTGCTTAATCGTGATTTCCAAGACGAAAACTGCAAAATGGGCTTTAAACAGCCTTTCCTCACCTCCCGAAGTCCTCTCTCATCAGCCCCTGCACCCTTACTCCAACTTCCCTCCGGTGAAGTACCAGGACCATATATATGTGCTGCTGCAGCAGTGTGGGAATTGCGTGCCTGGAGACCCGCTGAAAGCCTGGGATTTGGATGCTTTGCGCTGTTTGAGTGTGGTGGTTCCTGCGTAACTGAGCTGTTCGGACTGCCTGCTAGGCACTAGGAGTAAAATTTCTTTAGTTTTCTTAGTGGTTTTATCTGAAAGACTGCAACTGTTCGCAGCAATTTAATTAGAGGTGCAACATTGTCGTCAACCTGCACCAAGTCCATATTGCCTAATCGTCATAGCGACTGACAACCACATTCACTACCTTTCAAAGCCTTGATAACTCCCACAGCAGTCCTCCGTGTATCCATCTCTTTGACTGTTTAATTGTCTTCTGGCTTGGCTGGACCTGGTCAGACTATAAGGCCTTGGCAGGCCACTAAACAGGCGAGTAGCTGCACGGCGATTTTACTATGATGGAATTATGAGGTTGTATAAAGCTGCTCTTTGCAATTGGTTCAAAGTGTGATTCGTCACATTGACATGCACTTCACATCTGTCAACACAGAGATGGAAAGGGAGGTTATTTAAGCGCTAATTGGGAGGAGGGAGAGGAGGGGCTGGAGGAAGGGCCCCATCACACTGCAGACTGCTTGCGCTGGAGCCTCGGCGTACATCATTAGTCCCGCCATCACTTCCATGGCTGCCTGACCGTCGTCGAGAGCCATCTTGATTCCCAAGTTCACTAGGTTGGTAAGGTCTTCAGGAGCCAGAGCACCGCCTGCTGCATCAGTCAGAGCCTTGGCCACTGCTGCCTGGATCGCCTGAGCGTCTCCTTGGAGAGTACCGAGAGTTCCCTGGGAGACACCAACGGACTGGGCAGCGGAGAATGCGACTTGGAGGAGGGGCTGGATGAACTGGGGACCTTGTTGGAGGAGCGGAGCGGAGAACTGTAGGATGGGGCCTTGGAGAGGAGCGAGTAGACTGTTGCCTTGCACGAGAGTGGAGGCAACCAGAGTTTGCAAGTCGCCTACCAAGTTGACGGACAGGTTGGGACAGGGCTGGGCTAGGGCTGCAAGGCTCTGGAAGGCGTCCTGTACGAGCTTGCTGGCTGGCGCTAGAGGGTCGGGTTGGTTGCAAGCTGTCAGCAGTCCTTCGAAGTCCGCCTTCAAAGTGGCGGCTCCGCCCATTACGAAGTTCTCAGTGCAGGTGTTGAGTTCGGCCAGGATAGTCTCAGCGTTGTCTCCATAGAGCTGGCGGAGGAGCATACCTTGGAAGATGCCAGTAGCGCCTTCGTAGGCCTTGAGGGCCATACTGAGGAAGGCGGCACTGGGGTCGTCCTGGGTGGCGCGGAGTTGAGCGCTGAAGGCAGAGCAGAGGAGCAGAGCAGTCACGATTGTTTGCATATTATAACCACAAATTGCCAAAACGCACTCAGCCCCAAAAATTGCTTTTGCTATCCGTTACCCCCATATTGGCAAGTCCCACTCCCGCCCCAATCCCCGCCAAATCCGCAATCCGACCAAGTGGCTTTCCTCTCTTTTGCTGCAGCCAAGACCACCTTCACATTTGCTAGACCTTGTGGGCACATTTCAGATTACCCGGAAATTACCAAAATTCCTGAAGTGTATATCTACGAGGGGATTTCTCTGATATGCAAATAGGATAATTGGATGTTTTGGTAGCGATTAGAGAAACAGTGCGTCGGAATTAGCGAAATTAGTAACTTCCAGAACTGTATTTCAGTTCTATCGATGGTATTGAGAGGAGAGATGCACACTACAGACATCCACTCTCATTAGGCAATTCTTCCTCTAGTGCCAGCGAATTGTTGTTATTAGAGCGATTTCTGGCTCTAATAGTAATGGGAAACGGAGGAGTCAAAGCCAAGAAATCCACCAAAGCCGCAATTGTGAGTTCCAACCTGCCTCCAGCTATACCCGAAGTCAGGTCCACACTAGAGCCAGAGGTATTGACCGGATTTTCTGCTATTCTAAAGAAAGGCGCAGAAGTGCATGCGCGTTATGAGCCAGCTGAGGAGGAAACAATGCATATTCAGGATGAATTCGATTTTCTCGCTCCATACTCCTCACTTTCGTCCGATGGCGAGACACTGAATGTCCGGGAAATCCCTGAGGATCGGAGCGGAGTAGAGTCAGAGATACTGAGTGAATTTTCTGATTTACCAAGAAGAGCAGAGCATGAAAGTTACGAGCAATTTGAGGAGAGCAGCCTAGCGATAGGGTCTGTGTACAGACTGGAATCAGAGGTGTTTACTGGATTTTCTAATTTACTAAGGAATGGTGGAGCGCATGCGAGTTATGAGCCGGAAAGGCGCTGCCTGCTGACAGGGTCTGCATACAGACTAGAGGTCGAAGTTTTGGCTGGATTTTCTGCTTTGCTGAAGAAAGGAGGAGAAGCGCATTCGCGATTTAAGCAAATCCAGAAGAGGAATATGAATTTCAGGGAAATGTATGAGGAAAGGTTAGACTCCAATGGTGTGTATGCTCCTAAACAGGAGGGAGAGAGCGGAATAGGGAGAAGCCAAAGCTGCTTTCTCGGTAAATCTGAGCTTTAGACTTTAGCTAAGCTACTTACGTTTCGGCAGTAGAAAGTGGGTAAGAGAGGCTTTAACTATATTGAAGGTCGACTATAGGAATATGCTAATGAGACATGGAAGTTATGGCAAGCTTTGTTCATTTCTGTTCCTATGGACAATTAGATAATCTCACAACGAAATGCGAAAATATGTGAGATTTCGTAACAAAATGCAGCGGATTTGATAAAATAGCCTGAAAGAAAGTCACGAAAACACTAAATACTGGCCCAACAGACACCCATTTTACATCAGAACTGTACTGCGGACTGTCCTCACTGAGCGGAAGTATGAGGAACCCTCAGCAACCGAAGCCGTCCACATAGGCTTTTGGCAGTTTGGCAGCCTTATTATCGTTCCGCCTTTCGAAATGAATAAGCTAGTCCGCCACCACTACTGCTCCTGGGAGTGCTCCGCACGCATTCTCCAACTCCTTAGTCTTTTCCTCCATCCACCTCCTAGCCGGTCTGCTTAGTCCTCCCTGTCTTGCCTCTCCCTCACTCCTTACGCCTGCAACTCTCCACTCCAGCCTCACGCCTGCCGCCGCTTTCCCATAGTCTCTCTGCTTCCTTCTCAGGTCTTCCGCATCCAGAGGCGCAGGCAGGTCTGACAGGTTGATGAATTGGCTGGCCGTCTCAGTGCTCACAGCGGTCATGCGGGACTCTATTTCCCGGGTCAGCTGTACGGCTGGCTTGGTATTGGTCCTTTCTAGATTGGCGACTATAGGCTCAGGGGCTGCTTCGACTAGTGCAGTTTTCGGTCGAATTAGAGATTGGAACACTTCGTTATTGCGGATTTCTGGTAGGGATGAGATTAGGTGGAAGTACTCCTCCAAAGCAGCTCGACGCACCCGCACAAAAGCATCCTTCGTATTCCCCCACAGTTTCTTGGGCGGAAAAGGCGGCAACTGCGTCCTCACCGTCCTTCTCACCTGCTCATGTCCTTCCCTCAGCACTGAATACCGCTCCTGAAAGCTCCACACTTCCCCAGTGCCTTTCTTCACCTGCACTTTGTAAAGTGTGTACCCGTCTTTGGTCTCGTAGGACGGAATGGAAATGACGTAGGACATATATGAGGTCGCTGTATGTCCACTTGCCCTTTTGTCGGCAGAAGTGTCTGTATTGCGACTTTCCAGTGGTTGCGGCGCCGGTGTCGGGCAGGTATTTGGAGACGTTGGGGAGGGAGTTGGAGCTGATTAGAGGGAAATACAGGGAAGCGGACAGCTTGGAAACTCTCTATTTCGGCGGAGGCACGCCGACACTCCTTTCCATCCCTCAGCTGCAACACATCGTCAATCAGGTGAAATCCTTATGGACCGTCCCCAGCTCTGCAGAGGTCTCAATGGAATGCGACCCCGGCACTTTGACCTTCTCAAAGGTGCAAACTATGCTCGAAGTCGGAGTCACGAGAGTCAGTCTAGGCGCGCAAATCCTAGACGACCAGGCTTTAAAGACAGCAGGCAGAGGACATGATACGAGGGAATTTTGGAGGACTGTGGAAATGCTGCTCACGGCTGGGTACAGACAGGATCAATTAGGCGTGGATTTGATAGTGGGACTGCCAGGAGTCGCAGAAGCGGTTTGGGAGAAATCTGTGAGGGAAATAATCGGACTGTCGCCGGGACATGTGAGTACGTATTTCCTTACTTTGGAAGAAAACACCCCTTTTCACAAGCGATATATTGAGTATAAGTCTCCCCTTCCCAGCGAATCCTCAGCCATTTACATGTACACCCAGGCTCACGAGCTCCTCACTGCCAGTGGGTACACCCACTACGAGATCTCTAACTACGCCAAGCCGGGCAAGGAGTGCAGACACAGCTTGATGTACTGGAGTGGCCATTCCGCCTACCTAGGCGCAGGCCTCGGCGCAGCTTCCTACATCCAGGGGGTTCGACTGACCCGCCCCAGGAGACTTTCCGACTACTACCGCTGGGTCAACACTGTGCAAAGCGAGGGAACCGCTGAGACGGAACTAGACGCTGTGAAGGATAGAGTGATGTATCAACTGAGGAGAGCAATAGGAGTGGATTTGGACGAGTACGCCACTGCCTTCGGCCAGCAGACTGCAGACACCCTGCAGACCTCCTTCTCCCCCTTACTTGAGTCCGGAGTTATGACGAACTCTGGCAGGACCTGGCGACTGACAGTGCCCGCAGGCTTCCTAGTGAGCAGCGAAGTGCTCTCAGACCTGTTCCTAGCCTTAGAGCGTAATAATCAATGATCCACGCGGCTTTCCACTTCATCCACGACTGGAAGACTGTGGTGCTGCTCGGGGTGTCCCTAGGCGCCGCAGGCATGCTGGGCCTCAAAGCCATCAGTACCAAACTCGCCAACTCCCGGATGGTCTACATGCGTTGGCTCACCCACGCCAATCGCATGCCGATTGCCAGTTCCGGACTGAAAGGCAACATCCAGGACAACGAATTACTGCACAAACTGACCGACGCAGTGCGTGACCCTCTGGCTAGGGCGGTTCTGTTCATTGAAGGACCTGTGGGTGTAGGCAAGGGGTACACTATTCATAAGTTCGCGTATGACTTGACGGATGGCAGGATGCCGGTGAGGCTGATGTACCATTGGACTGGACTTACGATACCTTGCTTGTGCATGAGGATTACGTCGGCGGACAAGCCGTGGAAGTCGTTGATTGACTTGCTGGAAGGCGGATTTCTCACTGTGGATAGATTCGTTATCCAGAATGCGCTGAAGAAGATGAAGCGACTGCCCAATCGTCCAGTCGTCATTTTCGAAGACATCCAAAAGATGTTCTCCGGACCCAAACTAGACGCAACCCAAGAAGCAGAGGACTTCATCTACTTCTGGCAAAACGCAGCCGAGGAAGGACTCGCCACCGTGATTTTCGTCACTAGCGAGCAGTCCGTGTTTTGGCGAATGCGCCGTTTCCCCACTATGGACAGTGATGCTCGGCTGAGGCTGCTGCCTTTGGGAGGGCCGCAGAGTGAGGATATTCAGTCCTTTTTGAGCAGTGAAGGGATCGATAAAAGGCTGTTTGAGAAGGGAAGAGGGAAGTTCACGGAAGAGGAAGTCGACTATTATTCTCGAAATATCGGCGACTATCGAACTGTTAAAGGCTATTTGACGCCTGAAGAGACCAGTGAAACTCTTGTCCAATACATCGACTCCTTAATCCACATTCAAAAGTGCTACATCCAAGACTTCATCGACGAAAACAGCGCAGAAAAAGCCACAATTACCCACATTTTCGCAGAGTTACTAACATCTCCCCTGCAAACAGTGTCTAAGAAGGAAGGCGAATTGAGCGTTTTCCGCAAGTTGGTGGCTAGCAACTTCCTACGGCGCAAGGAACTGAACCTGTACACGTGGCATCGGAAGGTAGTGCGGGCCGGGGCGGAGCTGTACCTCCAGCAGAACAAGCTGCTGCCTAGTCTTAGTGCGACTTAGGCGCTTAGAAATGGGAAATGGCTGCTGTTCTCGACAAGAAAAGCCGACGGCAATTGTTCCCCCGACCATCGGAGCCTCAAACTGCCAAATCGAGTCCGGATACTTATCGCTCCCCAATAGATTCGCACATAGGCAGGATAGAGAGGAACTAGTGGGGTTGGCAGGGCTGGATAACGTGGGCAATACCTGCTTTGTGAACGCAGGTCTGCAGTGTGTGCTGAACTGCCAGCCACTGGTGGATTACTTCCTGTCAGAGGCTTGGAGCGCAGAGTTGAATGCGGTGAACCCGAAAGGGTCGAAAGGGATGTTTACTAGGGCATTTGTGGAGCTGGTGAAGGCGCAGTGGACTGAGGTGTATGACCAGATCGTGCCTAAGCACTTGGTGGAGCTGGCGCAGGCACGCACTCCGATCTTCGCGGAAAATACCCAAAACGATGTGCAGGAACTTCTAATTATGCTGTTGGATGTTTTGCACGAGGACCTAAACCGGGCGCAGGACGCCTCCCCTATAACTCCTCTGGCCTATACAGACGAAAGTGACGAAAAGCAGGCCGCACGCGCCTGGGCTATGCACCTTCGTCACGACAGCTCCGTAATTGTGGACCTTTTCCAAGGCCAGTTCAAGTCTTCAGTGACCTGCTCCCGCTGCAAACACAGGTCTGTGACCTTCGACACTTTTATGTATATATCGCTACCGGTGCCAAAGAGCAGGACGATGCCTTCACTGCAGGACTGCTTGGAGGAGTTTACGAAGGAGGAAACGTTGGAGCAGGGCTGGGTGTGTCCGAAATGTAGAATCCCGGTGGTAGCTCGCAAGAAGTTTGATATATGGAAAGTGCCGCCTGTGCTGCTGTTTCATCTAAAGCGGTTTCTGTATACTCAGACGCAGAAGGGGAAAATCAACAAGCCTGTGATTTACCCTGTGGCTGATTTAGACCTACGGAGGTATGTAACCGGGCCTCAGAAGGTCCCTCCGATTTATGACCTATTCGCCAAAGCAGACCATGAAGGCACGCTAGGCTCCGGCCACTACACCGCCACTTGCAAGAACTCCAACCTCCAGACCTGGCACAGGTTCGACGACGGGCAGGTCAGTCCCGAAAACGAAGGCTGTCTAGTCAGTTCCACCGCCTATGTCCTGTTTTACTGCAAAAACAGTGTCACTGAGTACCAGCGGCAGGCGGAAAACCTGCCTCAGTTCTGGCCGCATGTGTTTGGGAAAGAGGGAGGGTTCGGCTCGGAGGACTTGAAGCAGACGTTTGAGAGCGAAAGTGTGTCGAGTCAAAGTTCGTAGCTATGTTTCTTAGCATTAGTAACTGAGTCTCTACTGGGAAAGGTGCAATTTTGAGTGTTTTTGGGAGTTGATGGGAATTTAGAAGGCAGATTTCGAGTATTTTCGGATAAGAATGAAGTAATTTGGGATGGGAGTGAGAAATAATGATGCGGGAAAGTCCTCAAAGAAAACTGTGCGTTCATACCAGATTGACTCACTGGATTTAGCATGAAGTTTTTGCACAATTTGAGTGCTATGAACGTAATTGCGTCCAAACCTCACTAAGCCGCCCTAATCCCGCAATTCCCCGCCTCCCTCGGCCGTCCTTTCCAAATCCCAGCCTAGGCTAATCGGATGATAATGGCTACGTCCTTGCTGAGTATGACCGATATCGAGTGTCTGGACAGACAGGTTCAGCAGCTGATGGACTGCAAGCCGCTCGCAGAAAACGAAATCAAGCAACTGTGCGAGAAGGCCAAGGAAGTGCTCAGTGAAGAATCCAATGTGCAGCCAATGCACTGTCCGGTGACTGTCTGTGGCGACATCCACGGTCAGTTTCACGACCTCATGGAACTATTCACTATCGGCGGAAAGCCTCCGGACACCAACTACCTCTTCATGGGCGATTATGTGGATAGAGGCTATTACTCGGTTGAGTCGGTGACTCTGCTTGTGTGCTTGAAGGTCAGGTTCAAGGACAGAGTGGTGATCACGAGGGGGAACCATGAGAGTAGGCAGATCACGCAGGTGTATGGCTTTTATGATGAGTGCATGCGCAAGTATGGGAATGCGAGTGTGTGGAAGTACTTCACGGACCTGTTTGACTATTTCCCGCTTACAGCACTGATTGAGAACCAAATATTTTGTCTGCACGGAGGGCTGTCGCCGTCCATAGATTCTTTGGATCATATACGTCATTTGGACCGGCACCAGGAAGTGCCTCACGAAGGACCTATGTGTGACCTGCTCTGGTCCGACCCTGACGACCGCTGCGGCTGGGGCATTTCCCCTCGTGGCGCCGGCTACACCTTCGGCCAAGACATATCCGAGCAGTTCAACCACACCAACAACCTCACGCTGATCGCCAGAGCGCACCAACTGATGATGGAAGGGTACAACTGGGGCCACGATAGAAACGTCGTGACGGTGTTTTCCGCCCCTAACTACTGCTATCGCTGCGGAAACCAGGCAGCTATCATGGAAGTAGACGAAAATCTGAAGTACACTTTCCTGCAGTTCGACACAGCTCCGAAGCGAAATGAGGCGCAGGCTGTGCGCAAGACTCCGGACTACTTCCTCTAACTTAGTACTAGTCTTGCAGGGAGATCACCGCGCCCCGGAAGAGGAGGGTACTCAGTTCTTGGTCGCTTTGGAGGGCGAGATGAAGGTGGCGAGGCTTCAGCCGCTTACCCGCGGCCTCCGCTTGCAGCGAGTCCCCCGCCATCTCCAGTACCTCCGCACACAGGAACTCCAGCGTCGCCGCCACAGCCACCGCCGACCTCGTCGAAACGCGCTCCGCCACTCCCCTCTGTCTCATGTACCGCCGCAGTCTGGTGACCGGGAAGGTCAGGTTAGCCTTGTGCTCAAGTCGCTGGGACTTGGTGCCGGGGTCTGGGACTTGAGTGTGAGTAGACTTGGCATCGCTCGTTACTGAGGGCTTGGCGACCATTTTTGTATATGACTCCCGCTATGCTGGAGTCCCATCGACTAACACCTTTACACACTAGTGAAGTCGTGATTAGGGTGAATTGGGAGGAGAATGGAAGCCATTCACTACTAACATGTTCAGTTTCTCGTAGTTAGCACTAGCCCTTGCCCGCCACCAGCTTCCCCGCACTTCCAAACACCTTCTCCATGGGTTTGGTCTTCTTGGCCCCGAGATGCGAGCCGACGCGTCTTTCTGGGCCTGCTGGCGCATTAGAGAGAGGCGGCAAAGCGCCTTTCCTGCTCTTCGCCTGCTGCTTTAACATCCTCAAATCCTTAATACTCGGCCCGATTCCCTGCGTCTCCGCAGTGACAATCCATAGTCCCTTCGCAGCCGCAATCTCCTCGAACTTGGGCGGGTGCGCCTGCGCTGTGTCCCACTCCTCCTCCTGCCCATACTTCCAAAAGTCAAACTCATCCTTAGGCACTGCCACTGCCAGAGTCTCCGTCGGGGCGCTAACTGGAGGGGCGGATTGAGCAGCGGGGATGGAGAGGTGGGAGCCGCTGGATTTGGGAGTTTTGGAGGGTGCGGCTGGAGAGGCTGGGGGAGGAGGCTGGGATTTGACCCGCAGAGATGCGATTTCTTTGTTTCTGTCCTCCAACTCCCGCTGAAGTCGCTGGATTAGTGCGTCTTTTTCACTTAGGCTTAAGGTCAAGTGCGTGATTTGAGCGTCTCTCGGGTCTGCTTGCACCGGCTCCCTCTTTACAGTCTTCCCTCGAGTCCCAAAGAAGCCACTAACTTTTGCCAAAAGTGCTTTAAGTTCCTCATAGTGCCCCGGGCCTATTTCCACAGGTACCGCTTCTTCAAAGCCCGCTGGAGGGTCTTCATGCGGACTAGAACCCGCACTGACTTTGTACAAGCAGAAATTCCGCAACCGCCGTTTGAACATGTCTTCAGTGACATTGTCGATGTCAATGATATCCTCCAAGTCTTCACTGCCATACCTCGGAGAAGCGAACCACTGCACAGCCTCTGATAAGTCCAGCTGGTAGCGATCTGATAACAGCGTGATGACTGTTGAAACTCCTCGAAGACTCATTTGCGGATTCGACCGGGCGATGTCGTTGAAAGCCTCTGAGACCTGAGTTGTGTCTTCCCCTTGCAGATAAGCAGCCATTGAGGCGTAAGTCACTCTTTCCGTTATTTCCGCAGGGATGGCCTCAGGCGGAATCAACGTCCTCAGGTCTTCTGGGAAGGTGCTAAGTCTCTGGTCCACCCGGTCTCCAACGACTACAAGGAATTGCGGCGTTTCCTGCACTCCCAGCCTCTGCCCGACCTCCCCTTCCAGTCCTTCCGTCCCAAGCCAAAACACAGCTGACCCCAGGCCTTTGTCCTCCACCCACTCAAAGCCTGAGTCTTGCTCAGCACCCACGTAGATGCTGATTAGGAAGGTCGTGGGACGATGTTGGGAGGTCAGCTGCAAGGCGCCTTGGGAGTGGAGTATGGGGACTGAGTCCAGGTCGGACTGGGAAAAGAAGTAGCAGAAAGTAACGGAGTCGCTGGGCAGCGGCCAGTCGAAGGCTTCTGGGGAAAAGAGGGGGTAAAGACGAAGCGAGTCTGACATTTATTGAAAGGGAGATAGTGCAGTTGGAAGGAAGAGAGGAACACTGCCATTCCCGCCTAGCTGCATGGCATTCATAATGGACTGGGCCGGGACGAACACATCAACTCCTACCTGGGGCGCTACGGACCCTGCAGCTTCCCACTCAGGCCGCAGTGACTTCAGTTGGGACTCTCTCAAGGAAATACAGTATTCCAGTGACCAACTAACCCCCTTTCAGAAGGACTTCTACCGGCCTCACCCCTCCGTCCAGGACCGGTCTGAGGCGGAAATAGCTCAATTCAAGGCAACAAAGGCAGTCAAAATCGAGAATTGCGACTTGCGGCCAGTCACCAGCTTCGAAGAAAGCGGCTTGCCGGAAGACCTGAAGACGAGTCTGCAGACTGCAGGGTTCGATGGCCCCACTCCCATTCAGAGCGTTGGCTGGCCTATTGTCCTGAGCGGCAGAGACGTAGTGGGCATCGCGCAAACTGGCTCAGGGAAAACGCTCAGCTTCGTGCTGCCCGCCCTAGTCCACATACGCAATCAGCCTGCACTCAAGTCTGGGGAAGGACCAATTGCGCTGATCATGGCGCCCACCCGGGAACTGGCGGTTCAAATCACTGAGGACTGTATGCGCTTCGGTCACTGCGTGCAATCTGGGAAAGAAGGCCCCCCCGGAGCCATCACCTGCACGACTGTATATGGAGGCGCTCTGAAAGGCATGCAGCAGCGCAGTCTAGAGGCAGGAGCGCAGGTCGTAGTGGCGACTCCAGGCCGACTACTGGACTTCCTCAGCTCTGGAGCCACTAGCCTCAAAAGAACCACCTTCCTAGTACTCGACGAAGCTGACCGAATGCTGGACATGGGCTTCGAACCTCAGATCCGCAGAGTGCTTTCCCAGGTCCGGCCTGACCGCCAGACACTGATGTGGAGCGCCACCTGGCCTCCCGCAGTCCAAGCCCTCGCCCACTCCTTCCTCACCAGTCCCGCCTACATCCGCATTGGCTCCGCCAACCTTGCAGCCAACGGGAAGATCAAGCAGTACGTAGAGTTCGTGGAGGAGTACAAGAAATTCGACATGCTGATGCGGATATTGGGCACTATCAGTCGCATCCCGACCTCCAAAGTAGTAGTCTTCGCAGAGACCAAGCGCGGCTGTGAGTCTCTATACGTCCAGCTCCGCTCCAAACAGTGGCCTGCAGAGTCCATCCACGGCGACAAGTCCCAACGCGAACGCGAAAGCATCCTTTCCGCCTTCAAAAGCGGCTCCTGTCGCATCCTCATAGCCACAGACGTAGCCTCCAGAGGCTTGGACGTGAAGGACATCAGCCACGTCGTGAATTACGACTTTCCCAAGCAGGTGGAGGACTACGTGCACCGCATAGGCAGGACTGCGAGAGGAGGCGCGGAGGGCGTTTCCATCAGTTTCTTCACTGACAAGGACAGAAGACAGGCTTCGGAACTGGTCAGAGTCATGAGTGAGACGAAGCAGGAAGTGCCTAGCAGGCTGAGAGACATGGCTGGAGGCGTGGGGGAGGGGAAGAGAAGACGCAGCAGGTCGAGAAGTCCTAAGAGAGGTTATTAACGCTATTTAGACAGTAGTTCTCGGAGAGTCTGGAGAGGGACTGTGGAAAGAAGCCGCACTCGGGCCCAGTTCAGGTCGTCGTCTACCCACAAGTAGGCATTTCCCGGCCTTTCGACTCGCTCGAAGTTGGCGATTACGACAAAAATGCACAATCGCATGGCAATAAAGCCGAATAAGCACTCCTTTTCCTCCTCTGTAAGTCTCAATTCACTCTCAAACCCCTCAATTAGCGGCCTAATTGCTTCAACCACGTTATTTCCCTCTCGAAAAGCCATAGCTGCCATAGTCGCCAGGTCCACTAGTCGATACCCCAGCTCCACATCTTCGAAGTCGATGACTCCTGCGACCTGACCAGCGTGCCAAAGCAGGTTGAAGTCGTGCAGGTCGTTGTGCACTGTCTGTCTGGGCAGTCTGGACAGCAGGGGAACTGAGTGCACTTCGTATTGGTGCATGAGGGACTGCACACAGGCTAAATCGTGGGGATTTGTGACGTATTCTATGTGGTCTCTGAGAGTTTGAAGTACATTGTCCATGGTTATAAAGCTGCGAGGGAAGCGACTTGGACTGGGATAAGTCTGCAAACAGCCCTCCAACCGAGCAATCGCCCTGCCCACTTCAAACCACATACTTGGCTTCTGGTCCTGCACTAGCCCCACCAGCTCCCCTTCAATATATTCCAGTAGTCGACCCACCCAGCCTCCAGGGTACTCCGCCCATAGTCTGCCGTCCTCTAAAGGCCTTACTCCTGGGATATACGCACCTACTGCAGTACCTTTTAGGTATATCATTAGGTCCAGTTGGGCAGGAATCCGCTCCTCGGAGGTGCGAAAGTCTGGGGACATTTTGAGCATAAAAGTCCCTTGGGAGCTGGTGATGCGGAAGTTGGAGTCGTCGTAGCCGGGCAAAGCACTGACTTCGAGACTGGTGAGGCCGTAGGATGTGAGGAGCAGCTTGGGGACTGCTTCTATTGGGAAGCAGGGGAAATCCATTACATCGGAGGGGAATAATATGGGTGTTATGCACTTTGCAGGCAATATTTGGGTGTCTCAGCCAAATCCTCTCATTATATTGCCTTTTCCAGCCCTAGATAGCAGTGTATTTGCATACAATGGACTACCTGCGCAGGAAGAACTACGAAGTGGTGTCCGCAGGCGCAGCCGCAGTGGAGAGCATAGCGAAGCCAGTGGCTGAGCAGACGCACAGACTGGTGGTGGAGGGGTCTGAAACTGTGTATGCGGGGGTAGTGTCAGTGCTGGATCAGGTGGAAAAGGGCAGTGGCAGCAAACTTACTTGGGTGAGAAACTACACAGCTGACCAACCCACTGAAGCAGGCCTCTCGCTGGGTGCAGCAGAGCGTCACTGCAGGCCTGGAGTACCACCACGAAACCGCCATGCAGACTTGGGACCTGATCGAGGCAGACCTCACCCAGCAGCAAGAGCAGTTCGAGGCGGAATTCAGGGAAAAAGGGGTGGAAGTGGCAGAGAATTGGGCGTTTTCTTCGGAAAACAGGACATTTATTAGGCAAATTGCGCAGTTTTTGGAGGAAAACACATCGGATTGCCAGCACATTCCGCCTACTCGCGTGTGGCAGTACCTAATTGCATATGCGCTGCTGCAGAACACAGCACTTTCCGCCTCCTGGGAAGTGCCATACGAGCCTGAAGCCCCTCCAGTCGACCAATTGCTCCCTATGAGTTACTTCAGCAAGTACGCAGTCGGCATTTACGGTAAGTTCCTCGTCAACATCCTCATGAAAAGCCGCAAATTGGACCTGTTTCAGACCATTTCAGACGAAGAAATCCTCATAGAGCACGCCCAAATCACCCCGGACCAGTTGATTTACCGCCACTTCGACTCCAGCAAGCACCTGTAAGTCCCACTCAGCCCCGCTCACGTGCTAGTGGCAGACCCTGGAAAGAAGGCTTTAGTGGTGGTGATAAGGGGCACTTTGTCGATATTTGACTGTCTGACGGATTTGAATGGAGAGTATGAGGACTACACTATGAGAGACTATGGGAGTGGGGAAGTGCTGGCAGTGGGGAAGGTGCATCGAGGGATAATGCAGGGGGCTATTAACATCAGTGGCAGTGTAAAGGCTCCAGTCCTGGCCTTTTTGGCGGAGCACCCGGATTACCAGTTGATACTGACTGGACATAGTCTGGGCGGGGGGTCGACAGGCCTCCTAGCTTTGTACTGGTATTCCGACCCTGATATAATGAAATACGGGTTTAAAGCCTACGCACTGGCTCCTCCTTGTACCAATTCCAGCGAATTCACCCCCTTCCTCAGGACTTCCTGCCTCTCTTGCGCTTACGGAAATGATATAGTCGCTAGGGCGTCGCTGGGCACTATCAGAGACTTGTGTGAAATGCTGCTAGCCTTCGAACGCTTCGATGTAAGCTGTCAATTAGAAGCAGGGACAGCACTTAAATGCATATCAAGTTGTGAGTAAACAGATGTATGGGGAGCCAGTGCCCACCCAGGATATGCTAAGTATGTATGAGGAGATCAAGGAGAATTACACGACCTTCAAATTAGTCCCTCCGGGGCACTGTTTTCAGGTATTTAAGAAGAAGAAAGTAACGGATTTGAGTGTGGATTTAAGCAGAAAAGAAGTGATTTCCTGTGATAAATATATTGGCGTTTTCCTGAAAGGGGACTTTTTCCAAGAAATCCTCTTTTCCAAAACGATGCTAAGTGACCACATGCCCAATCTCTACGAAAAGTCCCTGCAGCAGCTCAGCGGACAAAGCTCCTCCACTGCAGACGACGAAGAGCAAGAAGCACTAGCAACAGTGCACAGCCTTAGCCCCGCGCCATTTAGTCCCGAGGAAACCAAGAGAGAAGAGTAGTTCCCTATAATGGCTCTGCGCTCTAGATCGATGAAGCCAGGCAGTCAGTCCTCCAGCACTGCCTTCAAGCCTCGCAGTTCCTTTAAAGACCCACCCAGCTTAGGGACAAGTACTATGACAGGCATGCGGAGTCTCCCTAAGCCAACTAACACTCAGACAGTGGGGCCTGGGAGAAGGGAACTGACTACAGCAAAGCAGCATGTGATGAGGCATAGCACTATTGCCGGGTTGAGTGTGATTAGTGGGAGTAGTGGAGTGAAGTCGAGGGCTGGAGGGAATCAGGAAGTGGGAAAGCGAAGTAGAGAGGTGGAGCAAGGCAAAGAACAGGAGAGGACTACGAAGGGACTGAATAAGCCCGAGCCTCCGAAACCGCAGGAAACACCCAATACAGTCTTAGTCCGAAAGCAAGACATCGGCAGAGAAGATACAGTGGGAAGGACTAAGCCAGGCTATACCTCTGGCCTATCTGAGACTGCTGGAAACGCCAGGGTGGAGGAGAAAAAGCCACTTCAGCCAGTATACCAAAACCTCCTAATGTCTCCGGCACAAATGGAAACTAAATACCGCGAACTCAAGTCCAAGCCTAACATTGAAGTCAGCAATAAGCCCGCTGAAACAGTCCCTTGCCCCTCTAGTACCACTCCTGCCAGACTACCCGACTCCCTCCCTTCGAATCCACCAATTCCCCCTTTCCTTACCCCTAAGAAAGACTCCCCGGATAGTCTGGCTTCCCAGTCCACTGCTGAAACTATCACCAGGCCTCCGTCTTCCAGGAAGCACCAGGACTTCAGCACTAATGCACTCACTACTTTGAGTGTGGCCAGACCTGAGGATGTGCGAGTTGTCGGACTTCGCAACTTTGGAAATGTGTGCTTTATGAATGCAGTCCTCCAATGTCTCTTCTTTACCCCTCGAATCGATGAAGCGCTGCAAGGAAGCCTGAATGAAGCAGCCAAGACTGAGGGAGAGTTAGTGCGAGCAGTACGAGAGCTGCTGACAGATATGCGCCTGGGACAGCATTCTTCCTTCAGTGTCACCAAAATAAAGGGGATCCTCAGCACTGTGGCGCCTCAGTTTCTCGACTACACGCAGCACGACGCTCAGGAGTTTCTTCGCTTTCTGCTAGACGCCTTACACGAAGAGCTAAACCGAGGCAGCAAAGCCCAAAAGGCGCCAAAACTCACTCGAACTTTAGAAGGTGCTCAGAAAATCGAGGACTTGGCAAGTCTGTGGTGGCAGGAAAGCACTCGCAGAGACTCTTCCGGCCTGACAGACCTCTTCCAAGGCCAGTTGATGCATATCCTCACCTGCAGCAACTGCCACAACAGCACTTACACCTTTGAGGTGTTCCTGGACCTGTCGCTACCTATACCGGTGGCTGGGGGGAGCTGGTACTCGGCTGTGGGGTGCAGTTTGCAGCAGTGCTTTGAGGAGTTTACTAGTGAAAAGGAGATCGAAGGTGTGAAGTGCAAGCGCTGTGGGCCGCAGACATGCAAAGGGCGGATGATGGTGCATCGCTTTCCCAAAGTCTTAGTCCTGCATCTCAAGCGATTTACGATGGATATTGACTCTGAAGGGAAAATCAACGCTCCTGTCACTTGCCCGGCTCTCAGTTTGGACCTTGGGAAGTATGCGTCGAGGGCGGCTACAGCTAGATATGACTTGTACGCTGTTGCGCACCACATAGGGGATATTGACTACGGCCATTACTATGCGTAACTCTCATACAGCGAATGTCGCCACCCAGACAGCGGGAAATGGCACACCCTGGACGACCTCCGCGTCTCCACCCTGTTCAAACCCTCCGAAAGCAGCCGCACTGCCTACATCCTCTTCTACGCACAGACCTAGTCTCCGTCCATTGCTAATAATGATCTCTCGAAGGGAAACTGCCAGACTGCTTTGCTGCTTTACGCCGCTGCAGTGCTGCGGCTTTCGCACGTTTTCGCTGAGACTGGGAGTGGTGGTGTGGACTGTTTGTGACTTGGTGTGGGGAGGCACGGCTTTGGCACAGGCTTTGCATGCACTCCCTGCTGCATTCCTTCTCCACAAGTCTAATTTCGAGCTGGGACTGCAGGCGTTTGCGCTGCCCTTTGCTTTGCTTGGCCTGCTGGGAGCGCTGTCGGTGCACAGAGCGAAGTTGGATGTGTATTGCTGCTTCAAGCGAGTGGAGTTGATGCTGGTGCTGGGGATTTGTGTGTGCGAGGCGTCTCAACTGACGGAAGGCACTTGGGAAACTGTCTGTTCCTTTCTCTTCTTCGCAGGCCTGAGACTCATTTTGGACTTTTACGGCACTTACATCACTTGGAGCAGTGTAGTGAAGCTGCGATCTAGTGGGACTTTAGCGACTGATATGGAGAGCAAGCCCTCGACTGAGCTGACGCAGGTGGCTAGTTACGAGTTGGTCAGCAAGGCAAGTGTAACGGTTTAGGGTAATGACTAAGTATGGAAATACGCCTTGTGGAAAGCCACATTAATGCGACTTTTGCTTATTGGGAAGGATATTTACAGTCTGCCTTAGGAAACGCAGGTTGAGAGGACTTGGAGGTTTTGCGATATTTCGACTCTGTCGAGAATCGGTACTTCTTAGAATTAGCGGTATTTTCTACATTCTTGGAAGATAATCCAGAATTACTCAATGGACTATACGACAAATAGTCAATTTGAGGCTATGAGAGTAGTCCTGGGACGATATCAAATTGGCTGTTAGCAGACTTTTCTGTAGGAAGAAATCTCTCTTTTATTAGAATTATGAGGAGTTATGGATGCTCAAAACAAGGAAAATATCGAAAAATCAGCACATTCATATCTGATAAAGGGAAAAACTGCTCAATTAGCCGAATTTTCTTCGAAACAACCCTAAAAGCCTAAAACTCACTTATTAGTCCAATCCCGCTTCATATATGCTATCTATCCAAACGTCTGCGGAAATAGGCTCCCAGTTCCCTCCCAAGCTACTTCCTTACTCTAACTACAAGTTCTCTCCCCAATTATCCACTAGCGTCCATACATCCTTAGACATACATCAGAAAGCTGATAGGAGGCAGTCCTAGAGTCATAACAGCGAAATTGGCCTCCCATCGATATGAGTATTTCCCCAATGCTCAGTCTGGAAGTGGGAAATAAGTGGCTTTCTTGTGCGGAGACAGGAAAGGAGGCATATGGGGCCAGGTCTGAAGGACTGTCTGGCAGTGCCGCGGGCCTTGCAATCCATTTTAATGTCCCAGAAAGAAGTGGTCATAGATGGCAGAGGCCACCTGATGGGGCGTTTGGCATCCGTCGTCGCCAAGGAGCTGCTCACCGGCCGCAAGGTCATAGTGGTCAGGTGCGAGGGAATCAACATCAGCGGGTCCTTCTTCCGCAACAAGCTACGCTTTCTGTCCTACCTGCGCAAGCGCATGTGCACCAACCCCGTCCGTGGACCTTACCACTTCCGCGCTCCCTCCAAGATCTTCTTCAAGGCCGTCCGCGGCATGGTGCCTCGCAAGAGCGCTCGTGGCCAGGCCGCTCTGGGCAAACTGACGGTGTTCGACGGCGTCCCCCAGCCCTACGACAAGCAGAAGAAAATGGTGGTGCCGCAAGCCCTGCGCGTGCTGAAGCTGAAGCCAGGCCGCCAGTACTGCGTGCTGGGCGAGTTGGCGTCCCAGATGGGGTGGAAGCAGCAGGCGCTCGTGCAGAAGTTGGAGGACAAGCGGCTGGAGAAGGCCAAGACCTGGTTCCAAAAGAAGCTTGAGCAGAAGAATAAGACGCAGGCGGCGCTGGCCAAGCTCAAGGACCACGCTCTCAAGCCCGTGCTGCAGACTTTGAAGGAGCTCGGCTACTAGTTTAGGGACAGAAATGGAGCCAAAACTCGTCGTCTTGCTTGAGGCAGCGTAAGCCCCACTCAGTTCCCTCGAAACCTTCCGCATGCGCCAGTCCAAGGAATTCCAGCTCCTCAACAGCGACGACCACAGCCGCATATTGACCAAAGCGGGAGTGGACCCTGCCGACTACCGCCCCGACATCACCCACCAAACCCTCCTCGCCCTGCTTGACAGTCCCCTCAACAAGGCCGGCAGACTGCAAGTCTTCATCCACACCTCCAAAAACGTCCTCATCAAGGTCAATCCTTCGATCCGCATCCCTCGCACTTATAAGCGCTTCGCTGGACTGATGGTCCAACTCCTTCACCAGATGAAAATCAAGTCCACAGACGATAGTCAAGTCCTGATGAAGGTCGTCAAGAACCCAGTCACTGACCACCTTCCAGCCGGCGCTTACAAAATCGGCCTTTCAGTGGCTGGCGACTTTGTGGATTTCGGGAAATACATCACTCAGCCAGAGCTGAAGTTCAAAAGTTCGAACCCTAACGAAGAGGCAGTGCCGGTCGTCGTAGTGATTGGCGCCTGTGCGCATGCGGACCCAGCCAAAGAACTGGACTTCCTAGACTCCTGTGTGGCGATTTCCAAGTTCCACCTGTCTGCGGCTGCCTGCTGCAGTCGAGTCACCTGCGCATTCGAAAGCATGTGGGGAGTAGTTTAGCTATTAGGCATTTCGGGACTTCATGCTGAGGCTGCAATAATTCCAACAGCCATTCAGATCCATCGATTACTTGGGTCTTTTCACATGCATTAGGCCATAATGCATAAAATCGACCCAGTGCAATCCTCGCCCTTTAGCTCATCCTACACTGTGAGGCAGCTGGCTAGGTCGGAGGCTGAAATGCCCTTCAAGCCGCAGGACGAGGACAGAAGTCCGATACCGCCTGCTATGAGCGAAAATGTATTTGGCAGTGGGTCGTATTACAGCTTTCTCTCCAGGGCCATCAATCTCCCGCGAAAGACAAAACAAAATTGCAGCAACGCCAAGCTGAAGCCGCTCAGTCCCCGCACTTCCGCTCGCTCACCCAGCTGGACACACAAGCGTGAGGAAGGCCTGCCAGGGAAAAAGAAGCTCTTTAGCATCTTCGTCGCCATGCCAGCTCTGCCCGCCCACCCTGAAAAAGACCTCGAGCCTGGAGGTCTGAACTTAGTCCCTGGGGCTGAGGAAATGCCGCCCAGAGTTCTACCCAAAGAAGACCCCCAGCCGGACCAGAAATTCACCTCTCCAGCTCTGCTACTTAAAGTGACGGAAGAGAGTGAATCTATCCCTACTGATATATGCTCCAGACAGGTTAGTAGTGTGGCTCCTTCTATGTCTCAGGAAGACGCGTCGGAAAGCATGTCAGTGAGTCGATATCACGACCTGAAGTTCAAGTTTCTAGCCCAAGACCCGATATACCAGGGAGTGCAGGGCTGTGCTAGGAAGTGGAAAGCCGGGGGGATACTAGGGAACGGCAGACTGGGGAATGTGGTTCGGGCGATGGATATATGCACAGGGGAAATGTTCGCTGTGAAGCGGCTTTTCTATGACTCTACGAACGACTCGCAACTCACATTCATTCAAAGCCTGGAGAAGGAGGTGCAGATACTGCAGAAGTTGGCGCATCCCAATATAGTGAAGTTCCTAGGCAGTGAAAGCATCACGGACAGTCTGTTCCTCTACCTTGAGTACCTGCCAGGCAAGAGTCTTGCAGCGCTCATCAGTGGCCTGGGGGCTTTGCCTGAGCACCTTGTGAAGATGTACCTGAAAGACATACTGACTGGGTTGAAGTACCTGCACGAAAGAGGGGTGGTGCATAGGGACCTGAAGGGAGCGAATTTGCTGCTGGACGAGGAAGGCAGAGTGCATTTAGCAGACTTCGGCTGCTCTGCACAGTTAGACGCCAGCTGTTCCCACAGTGACATACTGACTTCCCTCAAAGGGTCCCTGCCTTGGATGGCGCCGGAAGTGATCCAGCAGGCTGGGTACGGCCGCAAGGCTGATATCTGGAGTGTAGGCTGTGTGGCAATAGAGCTGCTTTCAGGCAAAACTCCTTGGCAAGACTTTGAAAACCAGCTTCAAGCCATAGTGCGCATCGGCCTCTCCGCAGACCTCCCAGACATCCCTGCTGGAGTGTCCGCTGCGGCCTCAGACTTCATTTTCCAGTGCGTCCAGCGCAACCCCAAGCAGCGGCCCAGCGCCCGTGACCTTCTCTGTCACTCCTTCCTTCTCTAATGTATTGTAATGGACTCGCAGCCGTCTTCGTGGGAAGCCATGACTCGGGCAGTGCGCAAGCTCAAGGCGGAGTTGTGGGACTCTGATGAGAAGCTGACGACCAGGGCGAAGTCCTTCCTGGGCAGTAGTCAGCTGCGGCAGTACGGAGAGCTGCAGAAGATGATGAATGAGTACCGCCCCCGCAAGACCTCTACAGGCCAGTGGGTGGGGATTGGACTGTGGACGTTAGGGTTTACGCTGGCGCCGTTGACTGTGCTAGCGAGGCAAAGTTGGTTCAAGGCTTTTTGCGACTTCCACGTGCGGCTGCTGAGACTGAAGAAGAGAGGACCTGCGGGTCTGGCAGGCATGGCAATGGTCATGTCCCTAGTGTACTCCTCAGTAGCACTGCCTATGTACATAGGCGGAGTGTGCTGGATGCTGGGGGCCAAGTCCACAACAGAGTTGCGGGCCACTCTCAACGACACTCTCTTCCAGAAGTACGACTTCGACGCTCACATCCTGGAGGAAGGCCACACACTCACTCCTGAACAGCGGGAAAAGCTGCAGCGCAACAAAGAACTGCTCACCTACTTTGACCAAGTCATGGTCTTCGGCCTCGACCAAAGCTGCGGAATTGAGGAGAAGCAGACTGCTGCTTTCCTGGAAACCAAGTTCGCTCGACCTAGGTAGTGAGAGTTATTTGGTTGCGGTGTTCGCTTAGGTGGAGCACGTTCAGTTGCTCGTAGGTCTCCAGAGTTTCGTTGATGCGGTCCACTGGAATGCCTTTCGCAATAACTCTGCGTTCGAGATGGTCCTTGGAGATTGTCTTATTGGGGAACTTCTGGCACTCTTCAAGTACGATCTGGAAGATCGCAGAGACAGGGTCGACTCTGCGCAGCACCGCTCCGTCCTTTTCATTAACAGAATTTCTGGATTCCTTCATGAGTCTTATAGCTTCTTCCAAGTCTTGCTGAGTCACAGCTTCCGCGAACCTCAGTCTAGCCAGTCCTTGCGCCAGCCTAATAACTCCGAGTAGAGTCCTTGGAGTCACGTAGACGAAGCCAGCCTTGGACAGGTCAGTCTGCTGGGCACGTTCGTCCACATATTGCTGGACTATGAAGGGCATCAAGGACTTGGGGATAACTGGGTTAATTCGCTTGGCTTCGGCTATATAGGCCCGGAGAAATGGAGCGTCGAAGGGGGTAAAGTCGAGTTTAGGCGGGGCGAGCATTCTGTGCACATAGGTCACATGTGCCGCCAAAAGGTTATCAAGCGCTTCATCAGGAGTATCAAGCAGCAGGAAAATGAGGTCGAAGCGGGACAACAAGGCAGCCGGCAAGTTGATATTCTGGTGAGGCGTGAGCTTGCGGTTGTACCGGCCATATATGGGGTTGGCGGCTGCTAGGACTGATGTACGCGCATTGAGCGTCGTAGTAATCCCAGCCTTCGCAATAGACACAGTCTGCTGCTCCATCACTTCGTGTATTGCAGTTCTGTCCCTTTCCTCCATCTTGTCGAACTCGTCGATGCAGCAAATCCCCATATCCGCCAGCACCAGCGCGCCTCCCTCCAGCACCAACTCGCCTGTGGAGGGGTCTTTGAGCACTGCAGCAGTCAGTCCCACTCCCGAACTGCCCTTGCCTGTGGTGTACACAGCTCTGGGAGCTACTACGGAAATGTGCTTCAGAAGCTGACTTTTCGCTACTCCAGGGTCGCCCATTAGCAAGATGTTTATATCTCCGCGGATTTTCATGCCATCTTTGGTCTCTTTCTGCACTCCGCCGACTAGGAGCAGCAATAAGGCCTTTTTGACGTCGTTTAAGCCGTATATTTCCGGGGCAATGGACTGAGCCAGGCGGGAATATATGTCCGTGGAGGCTCTTTCCTTCTGTATCCTTTCCACCATTTCCTGCGAAATGCTAGTTTCCCTATACGACTTTTTCATCCTTACAATCTTAAAGGCCTCCAAGTACGTGTCATGTATCAGTCCCGCCTTCATGCCTCTAAAGCCAATATACGGCGCAGGGAGAAACACCCCGGTTATAGTCACAAAGTCCCCAGGAACACACTGTCTCGTGGCTCCTCCATGCGCCTGCACTCTCAGGATCCTCGGCACATTCCCCATCGGCACTTCATCCGAAGTCTCCTGCACCCTGATTTCCTGACAGGCTGTGAACCTTGACCCTCTGGTCTGGGAGTGCAGTTTGCCCTTCACCCGCTGTTGCTTGCAGGCCTCTGACTGACACTCGACGAGAGGGGAGTAGGAGTCTCCGCTCACGGATTGGTAAAGTTCGTAGCCGCACAGGTCGCAGACGTAGCAGGCGATGCGCATTTTCGGCTTGACGGAAGTGGCACGCGTGACGATTCCTTTGATGTTGATTAAGTGGCCGATGTGCGCGGAGCCCACATGTCGAAGTGGGACGACTGCCGGCTTGGACTCAGGCAAATGCGTCAATACCAACTCGTAGCGGCGCTTCATTTCGGCGGGGATGCGGTCGGTTGTGCCGAGCTGTTCGCGTTGTTTGAGGATGATGTCTTGGATGGTGTCTAGGAGCTCAACGGTGGGCTGTGGCATTAGCCCGTCAGCAGCTTCGAGCAGAAGTCGCTGGTAGCGCAGAGTGTTTTCGGAGAAGCCGGATAGGAGCTTGGTTTCCCCTGGCTCTCTGAAGTATGTCTCCAGGTCCTCTAGATAGACTTCAACCACTTCCCGACTGCGATTAGCGACTTCCTGCAGTTGCTGCATATACACCTTAGCCCCGTGCGCAGAGTCATCAGGCGCGTCTATGCGCGAAAACTCCGCCAAAAAGGCCCTGCAGCGCTCCCGCTCCGCTTCGTAGTCTGGCTTGAAGAAGTTAGTGGGAGCGCGCATCATTGATTAGTGGCGGCAGGCCAAAGATGGCTGATTACTGCGCTAATTCAAGCTGAAAAGGCGGTTTGTTGAAAGGATCTGCGGAATATGCCTTTCAGATACTATGTGAGAGGGAAAGGTAGGTATTTTGCTGGATATTTCCTAATAATGCAAATCGCTTGGGAGCTATAGGCTTATTTACTAATAGAAGGTCTAAATCTAGTCTGTTCGTAGGGTATAACTGGCCGTAAAAAGCTCATTTGGCTCTATTTCATCCCCGAATTCAACCGATTTCCCCCTATATTTCCCCTCTTTCAGCGGCTTCTCCTCATCCACATTGTCTCTAAGTATTTGGCTTCTCTGCAAATTAGCAGCGGAACGAGCCAAAACTGTACTCAGCCGGACTTCTCTGTCCGAGCTACTTCCCAATACATCACTATGTCTAGTGCTTTTCCTGGCAATTGGGAGACTTTGAGCCTGGGAAGTAGTGCAATCCGCTAAGGTCTGCAAAGTCTCAGAAAGTCGTGCAACTTCCTCCCTAATCGACTGAAAATACCTCTGTTTTCCGTGCTCTTTGGGAGATTCTTCAGTCTGACTTCCGCAGTTCTGCAGTTCCCTATCTTTTCCCTGAGTCTGCACAGCTGCTTGACTGGTCACAGGAGCCTGGGAAAGCTTTTCCGCCAGTTTGCTCGATACCAAACTCGCCTTTTCCTCAGAAACTGCTAACTTCGCGCAGAGTTTTCGCTTGGATTGGGTGAGTTTTGCGTTTTGTCGCTCTAGGGATGTGACTTGGTGGCGTAAGGTGTGCAGTTGGGAGAGCAGGGCAGACTCGATTGCTGTCTTTTGGCTGGTAACGAAGGAAAGTTTCTTGATAAGTGCGCCGATTTTGGCTTTTTCTTCAGGAGCTAGGTCTTTTAACGTAGCCATGTGTCAATTTGCAATCGTTACTTAGAGAAATGACCTAATGAGGCTAGAGAAGGTCTGATTTTCATATCAAACACACGAGCTTTCCTCTATTTTCAGTGCAGTTTTCGAGCTGTGGGGATGGCTTAAAGTCGAGTATAAGCCCATGCGAGTAAACGATATCAACATTCAGCATTAGTACCAAATTGGAGCTTTCCCCAGATAGTCTAAGAGTAAATACAGAGATCTCCCAGCGTTTCAACTGGATTTTTGCCTCAGTCCCTTAGTGTGGCTAGAGTAAGTTTCATTATAATGGGATATTTCCCTCAGCTTCAACTTACAGTCCTTAATTTATACTTGTACAGTGTAGAGTATGCAGTCAACACAGAGATGGAAAGGGAGGTTATTTAAGCGCTAATTGGGAGGAGGGAGAGGAGGGGCTGGAGGAAGGGCCCCATCACACTGCAGACTGCTTGCGCTGGAGCCTCGGCGTACATCATTAGTCCCGCCATCACTTCCATGGCTGCCTGACCGTCGTCGAGAGCCATCTTGATTCCCAAGTTCACTAGGTTGGTAAGGTCTTCAGGAGCCAGAGCACCGCCTGCTGCATCAGTCAGAGCCTTGGCCACTGCTGCCTGGATCGCCTGAGCGTCTCCTTGGAGAGTACCGAGAGTTCCCTGGGAGACACCAACGGACTGGGCAGCGGAGAATGCGACTTGGAGGAGGGGCTGGATGAACTGGGGACCTTGTTGGAGGAGCGGAGCGGAGAACTGTAGGATGGGGCCTTGGAGAGGAGCGAGTAGACTGTTGCCTTGCACGAGAGTGGAGGCAACCAGAGTTTGCAAGTCGCCTACCAAGTTGACGGACAGGTTGGGACAGGGCTGGGCTAGGGCTGCAAGGCTCTGGAAGGCGTCCTGTACGAGCTTGCTGGCTGGCGCTAGAGGGTCGGGTTGGTTGCAAGCTGTCAGCAGTCCTTCGAAGTCCGCCTTCAAAGTGGCGGCTCCGCCCATTACGAAGTTCTCAGTGCAGGTGTTGAGTTCGGCCAGGATAGTCTCAGCGTTGTCTCCATAGAGCTGGCGGAGGAGCATACCTTGGAAGATGCCAGTAGCGCCTTCGTAGGCCTTGAGGGCCATACTGAGGAAGGCGGCACTGGGGTCGTCCTGGGTGGCGCGGAGTTGAGCGCTGAAGGCAGAGCAGAGGAGCAGAGCAGTCACGATTGTTTGCATATTATAACCACAAATTGCCAAAACGCACTCAGCCCCAAAAATTGCTTTTGCTATCCGTTACCCCCATATTGGCAAGTCCCACTCCCGCCCCAATCCCCGCCAAATCCGCAATCCGACCAAGTGGCTTTCCTCTCTTTTGCTGCAGCCAAGACCACCTTCACATTTGCTAGACCTTGTGGGCACATTTCAGATTACCCGGAAATTACCAAAATTCCTGAAGTGTATATCTACGAGGGGATTTCTCTGATATGCAAATAGGATAATTGGATGTTTTGGTAGCGATTAGAGAAACAGTGCGTCGGAATTAGCGAAATTAGTAACTTCCAGAACTGTATTTCAGTTCTATCGATGGTATTGAGAGGAGAGATGCACACTACAGACATCCACTCTCATTAGGCAATTCTTCCTCTAGTGCCAGCGAATTGTTGTTATTAGAGCGATTTCTGGCTCTAATAGTAATGGGAAACGGAGGAGTCAAAGCCAAGAAATCCACCAAAGCCGCAATTGTGAGTTCCAACCTGCCTCCAGCTATACCCGAAGTCAGGTCCACACTAGAGCCAGAGGTATTGACCGGATTTTCTGCTATTCTAAAGAAAGGCGCAGAAGTGCATGCGCGTTATGAGCCAGCTGAGGAGGAAACAATGCATATTCAGGATGAATTCGATTTTCTCGCTCCATACTCCTCACTTTCGTCCGATGGCGAGACACTGAATGTCCGGGAAATCCCTGAGGATCGGAGCGGAGTAGAGTCAGAGATACTGAGTGAATTTTCTGATTTACCAAGAAGAGCAGAGCATGAAAGTTACGAGCAATTTGAGGAGAGCAGCCTAGCGATAGGGTCTGTGTACAGACTGGAATCAGAGGTGTTTACTGGATTTTCTAATTTACTAAGGAATGGTGGAGCGCATGCGAGTTATGAGCCGGAAAGGCGCTGCCTGCTGACAGGGTCTGCATACAGACTAGAGGTCGAAGTTTTGGCTGGATTTTCTGCTTTGCTGAAGAAAGGAGGAGAAGCGCATTCGCGATTTAAGCAAATCCAGAAGAGGAATATGAATTTCAGGGAAATGTATGAGGAAAGGTTAGACTCCAATGGTGTGTATGCTCCTAAACAGGAGGGAGAGAGCGGAATAGGGAGAAGCCAAAGCTGCTTTCTCGGTAAATCTGAGCTTTAGACTTTAGCTAAGCTACTTACGTTTCGGCAGTAGAAAGTGGGTAAGAGAGGCTTTAACTATATTGAAGGTCGACTATAGGAATATGCTAATGAGACATGGAAGTTATGGCAAGCTTTGTTCATTTCTGTTCCTATGGACAATTAGATAATCTCACAACGAAATGCGAAAATATGTGAGATTTCGTAACAAAATGCAGCGGATTTGATAAAATAGCCTGAAAGAAAGTCACGAAAACACTAAATACTGGCCCAACAGACACCCATTTTACATCAGAACTGTACTGCGGACTGTCCTCACTGAGCGGAAGTATGAGGAACCCTCAGCAACCGAAGCCGTCCACATAGGCTTTTGGCAGTTTGGCAGCCTTATTATCGTTCCGCCTTTCGAAATGAATAAGCTAGTCCGCCACCACTACTGCTCCTGGGAGTGCTCCGCACGCATTCTCCAACTCCTTAGTCTTTTCCTCCATCCACCTCCTAGCCGGTCTGCTTAGTCCTCCCTGTCTTGCCTCTCCCTCACTCCTTACGCCTGCAACTCTCCACTCCAGCCTCACGCCTGCCGCCGCTTTCCCATAGTCTCTCTGCTTCCTTCTCAGGTCTTCCGCATCCAGAGGCGCAGGCAGGTCTGACAGGTTGATGAATTGGCTGGCCGTCTCAGTGCTCACAGCGGTCATGCGGGACTCTATTTCCCGGGTCAGCTGTACGGCTGGCTTGGTATTGGTCCTTTCTAGATTGGCGACTATAGGCTCAGGGGCTGCTTCGACTAGTGCAGTTTTCGGTCGAATTAGAGATTGGAACACTTCGTTATTGCGGATTTCTGGTAGGGATGAGATTAGGTGGAAGTACTCCTCCAAAGCAGCTCGACGCACCCGCACAAAAGCATCCTTCGTATTCCCCCACAGTTTCTTGGGCGGAAAAGGCGGCAACTGCGTCCTCACCGTCCTTCTCACCTGCTCATGTCCTTCCCTCAGCACTGAATACCGCTCCTGAAAGCTCCACACTTCCCCAGTGCCTTTCTTCACCTGCACTTTGTAAAGTGTGTACCCGTCTTTGGTCTCGTAGGACGGAATGGAAATGACGTAGGACATATATGAGGTCGCTGTATGTCCACTTGCCCTTTTGTCGGCAGAAGTGTCTGTATTGCGACTTTCCAGTGGTTGCGGCGCCGGTGTCGGGCAGGTATTTGGAGACGTTGGGGAGGGAGTTGGAGCTGATTAGAGGGAAATACAGGGAAGCGGACAGCTTGGAAACTCTCTATTTCGGCGGAGGCACGCCGACACTCCTTTCCATCCCTCAGCTGCAACACATCGTCAATCAGGTGAAATCCTTATGGACCGTCCCCAGCTCTGCAGAGGTCTCAATGGAATGCGACCCCGGCACTTTGACCTTCTCAAAGGTGCAAACTATGCTCGAAGTCGGAGTCACGAGAGTCAGTCTAGGCGCGCAAATCCTAGACGACCAGGCTTTAAAGACAGCAGGCAGAGGACATGATACGAGGGAATTTTGGAGGACTGTGGAAATGCTGCTCACGGCTGGGTACAGACAGGATCAATTAGGCGTGGATTTGATAGTGGGACTGCCAGGAGTCGCAGAAGCGGTTTGGGAGAAATCTGTGAGGGAAATAATCGGACTGTCGCCGGGACATGTGAGTACGTATTTCCTTACTTTGGAAGAAAACACCCCTTTTCACAAGCGATATATTGAGTATAAGTCTCCCCTTCCCAGCGAATCCTCAGCCATTTACATGTACACCCAGGCTCACGAGCTCCTCACTGCCAGTGGGTACACCCACTACGAGATCTCTAACTACGCCAAGCCGGGCAAGGAGTGCAGACACAGCTTGATGTACTGGAGTGGCCATTCCGCCTACCTAGGCGCAGGCCTCGGCGCAGCTTCCTACATCCAGGGGGTTCGACTGACCCGCCCCAGGAGACTTTCCGACTACTACCGCTGGGTCAACACTGTGCAAAGCGAGGGAACCGCTGAGACGGAACTAGACGCTGTGAAGGATAGAGTGATGTATCAACTGAGGAGAGCAATAGGAGTGGATTTGGACGAGTACGCCACTGCCTTCGGCCAGCAGACTGCAGACACCCTGCAGACCTCCTTCTCCCCCTTACTTGAGTCCGGAGTTATGACGAACTCTGGCAGGACCTGGCGACTGACAGTGCCCGCAGGCTTCCTAGTGAGCAGCGAAGTGCTCTCAGACCTGTTCCTAGCCTTAGAGCGTAATAATCAATGATCCACGCGGCTTTCCACTTCATCCACGACTGGAAGACTGTGGTGCTGCTCGGGGTGTCCCTAGGCGCCG
>Ga0247837_1002263_pt1 | contig 37034 bp, 31 predicted proteins | sample LaCtaG_2_FD_187115 | JGI IMG/M metagenome (GOLD analysis project Ga0247837, IMG submission 187115) | Freshwater microbial communities from meromictic Lake La Cruz, Castile-La Mancha, Spain - LaCruzMarch2015_14.5m | ecosystem: Environmental > Aquatic > Freshwater > Lake | place: Spain: Castile-La...
ACCGTCACCGCCAACGGCACCATGCTCGACCTGCCCACCGAGCGCACGAAGTACGACATCCGCTTTGCCGGCAAGGACATCGACTTCGGGGCCTTCGTCGCCGACCAGACCCCCATCGGCAAGATCTTCAAGGGCACGGTTTCGCCCAAGCTCGAGGTCAAGGGACGGGGGCTCGCGCCGGGGGACTTCGCCGTCACCGCCGACGGCCCGGCAGCCCTGTCGTTCAAGCAGCTCATCATTGGCGGCCTCGACGTCCTCGGCCCCATCGGCGACGCCATGAAGGCCTCGGGCAAGGCCGGCGCCTTCAACGCCGCCGCCGCCAAGAAGGAGCCAGGCCTGACCCTCAGCAACTTCACGGCGTTGACCAAGTTCGTCGGCGGCCGCCTGCAACTCGAGAAGCCCATCGAGGCCGACACGCCCCTCGGCAAGATGAAGATCGAGGGCAGCTCCGGCATGGACGCGCGCCTCGACTACAAGTCGACCCTGAGCCTGACGCCCCAAACCATCAGCGCCATGACGGGGGGCAAGGTGAAGGTGAAGGACGCCGTGGCTGTGCCGATGCGCATCGGGGGCACCTGGGACAAGCCGCAGATCACGGGCGTCGACATCAAGGCCCTGCTGCTGGCCGTCGTCGGCGATGCCGCCAAGGCCGTCATCGACAAGGGCAAGGACGCCGCCGTCGATGCCGCCAAGGACGCGGCCAAAGACGCCGTGGGTGACCTGCTTGGTGGTGGCAAAAAGAAGAAGAAAAAGAAGTAGGTACGGCTCGTTGCGGTGCGCACCAGACATGTCGGTAACGCGGTGTGTCAGTGCAGGAGTGCCGCATCTTTCGTCGGGGGCTGAGCACGCCTATGGTGCGCGCCACCACGACCACGAGGTTTCGACATATGGCAGCCCTCGACACGCCCTCGCTCAATGACATGAGCGTCTCCGAGATCGTCTCCCGCTACACGTTCGGGACCTGGCGTCCGCAGAAGGGCTGGAAGCCCATGCACGTCGTCAAGGCCGAAGGCGTGTACTTCTGGGAGGCCTCGGGCAAGCGCTTCCTCGACATGAGCGCCCAGCTCATGTGCTCAAACCTTGGCCACCAGAACGAAGCCGTCGTCGAGGCCATCTGCAAGCAGGCTCGTGAGCTGTGCTTTGTGGCCCCCGGCCACGCCACCACGGTGCGCGCCGAGCTCACCAAGGCCCTGCTGACGGTGGTGCCCAAAGGCATTGAGAAGTTCTTCTACGCGACGTCGGGGACCGAGGCCAACGAGTGCGCCATCAAGATTGCGCGCTTCGTGACGGGCAAGACCAAGATCATCGCCCGCTACAACAGCTACCACGGGTCCACGGCGACGTCGGTGGCGCTGACCGGTGATTGGCGACGCTGGATGGCCGAGCCCATCCAGGCGGTGGTGCCTGGCGTCATCCACGCTCCCGAGTGCAACCCCTACCGACCCGGGGCCTTCAAGACCGCCTCCGACGTCATCGACTACTACGAGTACATGCTGGCCAACGAAGGCAACGTCGCCGCCATCATCGTCGAGCCCGTGGTCGGCACCAACGGTGTGCTCGTGCCCCCCGACGACTACTTCCCCCGCCTGCGGGCCCTGTGCGACAAGCACAACATCCTGCTCATCGCCGACGAGGTCATGAGTGGCTGGGGCCGCACGGGCAAATGGTTCGCCATCGACAACTGGGGTGTCACCCCGGACATCCTGGTGACCGCCAAGGGCGTGACGTCGGCCATGGCGCCCCTGGGCGTCGTCGGCGTCACCCGCAAGGTTGCCGACTTCTTCGAGGAGGGGTGGTTCGCCCACGGCCACACCTACGAGAGCCATCCCTTGACCCTCGCGCCTGCCGTCGCTGCCATTGGCGAGTACAAGCGCCTGAACCTCATTGAGCGTTCGGCGTCGATGGAGAGCGTCTTCCGCACCAAGCTGGAGGGCCTCAAGGCCAAGCATCCGTCCGTCGGCGACGTGCGCGGCAAGGGCATGTTCTGGGGCGTGGAGCTTGTGAAGAACCGCGCCACCAAGGAGCCCTTTGGCACCTTCAAGGACAAGGCGGCCCGCAAGCCCCTCGTCATCGACCAGGTCGTCGCCAAATGCATGGAGCAGGGCGTGAGCCTGGTGGGGTGGATCAGCCACCTCGTGCTGGCGCCGCCATTGATCCTCACCGAAGGCCAGCTCGACGAGTGCATTGCCGCCCTCGACACCGCTTTGGCCATCACCGACGCCCTCGTCGAGGCCTGACGTGGGCACCAGAGCTCCGGGGCAACGTCTCTTCAGCCTGGTCGGCGCCACCGTCGGCGTCGGCCTGGGCACGGTCGGCGTCGCCTCCATGCTTCAGCCGGCGGCGGCTGCCGTGTGCGTCGGCGCCGGTGTGGCGCTGCTGCTCACCGAGGTGGCCGCCCTGTCGCGTCTCCCGGCCAGCGCCGGGACCCTCCTCGGGGGCCTGGGCGTCGGCGTCGTCGTGGTCCTGGCCGACGGCGTCATCGACTTGTCCCTCCCCGGGTTGGTGGCGGGTGGCGCCCTCGGGCTCATGGTCGCCGGGGCCGCCCGCTACGCCGAGCACGTCATCGCCGTCGAGGGCCCCAAAAGGCCTGCTGCCGCCGCCCTGGCCCGGGTCTGGTTGCCCTGGCGCGACCTGTTCCTTGCCCTGGGGGGCCGTCCCCTGCGACAAGCGCCTGCCCTCGCCCCGCCGTCTGCCCGTCCACCTTCTGTCTCGAGCCGCCGATGAACTGCTCCCTGCTTCGCTCGTTTGTGCCCGGTGCCCTCGCGCTCATGATGATGGCGTCGACGTCGACCGCCGCGTTGGCGCAGTCGAAGTCGATTGAAGAACTCGGTCTCGATCTGGTGCCGGGTTCGCGCAAGCTCGATGCCCGGCGCTACGCGTCTGGTCGCGACTACGACGGCACCCTCAAGTACTTCCGCGACCGCTTCAAGGGCCAGAAGTCCTCCATCAAGTGGTCACGGGAAGTCTCCCTGCCGACGGTGAAGTACATCCACCTCGAGAACATGTCCGAGACGGGGGCCTGGCAGGGCGTCAACATCTACCAGCTGAAGACCGGTGAGACCCGCATCTTCGTGTTGCCCCGCGAGGCCAAGATGACCTCGACGCCGACCTCGACGCCGCCACCGGCGCCCGCGAAGCCCTGAACCGGGTGCTGGCGTGTTGGCCCGGCTCCCCCTGGTGGTGCTGTTTCTGGGGGCAGTCGTGGGCGCGGGCCTGGGACTGCACGCCGGCCAGGGCGCTGTCGGCGTCGCCGCTGGTGCCGCCTTCCTGGTGGGCGCCGCCGTCGCCCTGACCCACCGCCTCCCCGGTGCGCGGGGACTCGGTCTGGCAGGTGCAGTGGTTGCCGCCGCGGCCGTCGCCGGCTTCGCCGAACGCACGAGCTACGAGCGAACCGCGGCAGCCTTGCCTGCCGAAGACGACGTCGTGGTCGTCGAAGGCGTCGTCGTCGACGACACCCCGGCGGATGAAGGTCGGCGGCTCTTGCTGCGACTGTCCGGCGTCGTCGGTGATGGCCCCGATCCGGGGCAGCGGCTGGCGGGCACCATCGCGGTGCGGCTGTTTGCGGGGGCCGACGTCGTCGCCGGTGACCGGGTGCGGGTGCGGGGCCGCCTGTTGCGCCCGGGGCCGGCCCTGTCCCCGGGGACCTACGACGCCGCCCTCGCCGCCCGCGCCCGCGCCGTCCACGCCGGCATCTCGGTTCACGACGCCGCCGACATCGCCGTCGTCGAACGAGGCCATCCGCCGGTCCTGGTGGCCGTCCGGCAGGCCCTGCGGGGGCGGCTCATGGCCCACGTCCCGCCCCGGCTGGCGGGGTTGTTGTTGGCGCTGCTCATCGGCGATGTGTCGCTGTTCGACGACGAGCAGAACACCGCCTACCGCCATGTGGGGGCCGGTCACCTGCTGGCGGTGAGCGGTCTGCAAGTGACGCTGCTGGCGGTTGTGTTGCGGCGCACATTCGGCGCCCTGTTCCTGATGCTGCCCGGTGGTCGTCGTCGACGGAGCCAGGGGCTTTCGGCGGCGGTGGCGCTGCTTGGGGTGTGGGCGTTTGTGGGTGTCTGCGGGATGCCGCCGTCGGCGGTGCGGGCCGCCGTCATGGCGAGCGCTGTGGTGGTCGGGGCGGTCCTTGGCCGCCGGGTGTTGTTGGTCGACGCCATCGCCGCCGCCGGCCTGTTGACGGTGTTGGTGTCGCCGTCGGCTGTCGACGACGCGGGCTTCTTGTTGTCCTACGCGGCGGTGCTGGCCCTCGCCGCCACCAGCGTCGGCGACGGTGCGCCGGTGGCCGGGCCCGATGGCGGCGGCGGGTGGTCGTCCTTCAAGGCGGCGGTGCTTGGGTTTCGACCAGCCATCGTCGCGTCCCTGACGGCGGGCTTTGCCACCGTGCCGTTGTCGGCGTGGCTCTTTGGGCAGGTGGCGCCCGCCGGCCTCGTCGCCAACATCGTCCTTGTCCCCGTGGCCAGCGCCCTGCAGTTGCCGGCCCTGCTGTGTGGCGTCGTCGGCGCCACCTTCGACTGGCCCCTGGTGACCTGGTGTGGCGGCCAGGCGGCGTTGTTGCTCGAGTCCCTGGTCTTTGGCTTCGCCGAGATTCTGCCCGGGGTACGCGCCATCGAACCGCCGTCGGTGACCGTCGCTGCCGTCGGCATGCTGCTCAGTTTGTTGGCAGGGGCTCTCGCCATGCTCGGCAAGACCCGGTCGATGGTGGCTGTCGTCGTCACCGTCGCCATCGGCTGCGCCATCGTTGCCTGGGAGCCCCGCGCCCTGCGGGTGACGTTCTTGCCCGTGGGGCAGGGGGATGGCGCCGTCGTCGAATTCCCCGACGGCACCGTCATGGTCGTCGACGCCGGCGGCCGCGTGCCCTTCGATCCGAAGGCGACCGACGAAGGCCGGGCGGAGGCCCTCGCCGAGCCCGGCAAGCGGGTGGTGGTGCCGTTTCTGCAGCGTCGGGGCATCGACCACGTCGACATCATGGTGGTGACCCACCCCCATCCGGACCACGCCGGCGGCCTGCTGGCGGTGGCCCAGGCGCTGCCGGTCTCGGTGTTGTGGATGGCGGGTGACGCCGACCGGCCCGGTCGCCTGATGGCGCCCATCATCGCCACCATCGGTCGTGATCATGTGCAGAGTACGCCGGCGCTGCTGGGCGTCCACCAGGTGGGTGACGTCGTCGTCGAGGTGCTGGCGCCGGCGCCGGCCGAGGGCACCCCGACCTACCCCGAGCTCCACGCCAACGACAACTCCCTGGTGATGCGGGTGTGTCAGCAGCAGACCTGCGTCCTGCTGCCAGGCGATCTCGAGGCCCAGGGCGAGGAGCTGCTGTTGTCGTCGGTGCCGCCCGACCGGATGCGGGCGGCGGTGGTGAAGGCCGGCCATCACGGCTCGCGCACGTCGTCGACGCCAGCGTTGGTGGCGGCCACCGGTGCCGAGCACGTCATCCTGTGCACGGGGCGCCACAACACCTTCGGCTTTCCGAGTCCCGAGGTCACCGCCCGCTGGCAGGCGGCTGGTGCGCGCCTGTGGGACACCGCCGTGGAAGGCGAAGTGCGGGTCATCGTGATGGACAATCGCGTGACCGTGAGGGGCTTTCGCGAGCGCTGACGATGGCGTCGACGTCGCCTCGGCGACAAACCCCAGAGCGGCTCGATTTGACGGGGTGCGCGTTCGTCTCCTACGGTGGCGCCGCTGATCACGTTGATCGGTTTGGTTTCGTGATCAGTCGGAGGCGCCCATGGCAGACCAGCCCTGCATCATCGGTCGAGGCATCACCATCAAGGGCAACCTCGCCGGCAGCGAGCAGCTCATCATCGAAGGTGCCGTCGAGGGGCACATCATCCTGAAGGAGCACCTGACCATCAAGGAAACCGGGCGCATCACGGCGGACATCGAGGTCGAGTCCCTGCTGGTCCACGGTTCCGTCAGCGGCAACATCGACGCCAAGGACCTCGTGTCCCTGTCCGCCGAGGCCTCCGTCGTCGCCGACATCCGCGCCCCCCGCGTCGTCATCGAAGACGGCGCCCGCTTCAAGGGCCGCATCGAGATGGACGTCTTGCTCCCTCCCGGTATCTGACCCGATATCTGACCGCCCTCCGATGTCAGCTCTCTTCACCTGAACCCTGCGAGAACACCCATGGCCAATACCGTCATCGGCAACACCATCGTCATCGACGGCGAGATCACCGGCGATGAAGACCTCACGATCCGCGGCACCGTCAAGGGGCGCATCAGCCTCTCCGCCAGCCTGATCGTCGAGAACAGCGGCGTCGTCGAAGCCGACATCGAGACCCGCCACGTGGAAGTCTCCGGCAACGTCACGGGCAACATCACGGCCAACGAGAAGGTCGAGCTCAAGAGCGACGGCCGCATGGTCGGCGACATCAAGGCCCCCCGAATCCTGATCGCCGACGGTGCCGTCTTCAAGGGCAACGTCGACATGGAACGCTGAGCCCCGCAGTTTGACGTCCCGGCTGACTGACCGCTCAGTCCCGGGCCCCGCCCAAGGCAGGACCAGATGGCCACCGTGAAGACCAATCCCGGCACCGAAATCAACGTCACCGTCATTGGCGACTCCGTCCGCGTCCAGGGCAACCTGTCCGGCGACGAGGACCTCCACGTTCTCGGCCGGGTGGACGGCCGCATCGAGCTGAACCGCACCCTGGTGGTGGCCCCCTCGGGCATCGTCAAGGCCGAGGTGTTGGTCAAAAACGCCGTCGTCAGCGGCGTCGTCGTCGGCAACATCCACGCGACGGAGTCGGTGGAGATCACCCGCGAAGGCCGCATGGTGGGCGACATCTACTCGCCCCGGGTCATCATCGTCGACGGCGCCAGCTTCCGCGGCAGCGTCGACATGGGCGACATCGCCAACATGCCCGTCCGCAAGCCCGGCAGCGAACGCCCCCGTCCGGCGTCGGCGCCTGTCTCCCAGACCCCACGGTCGTCGATGTCGTCGTCGTCGTCCCAGGCGCCCGGGTCGCGCTTTTCGTCGCCGCCCCAGCCGCCGGCCCGGCCGATGCCGACGCCCGCCGTTCGGCCGACGCCGCCCCCCGCTCCTCCGGTCGCCCAGGTGGCGGTCCAGACGCCACCACCGGCGGCGGATCCCGTTGCGGAGGAGGAGGCCATGGATGAGGAAGAGGGCGTCATCGAGGACGACAACGAGGCTGACGACCACGACAGCGCCCTGCTGTCGTCAGACCCGCCCGCCGCCCGTGGCTTGCCGCAGAAACATCAGAAGGCGCGCGTCATCGTGAAGCGCAAATAAGGGTGACGCCGATGGCGCAGCACACCGTGTCGGTGGATTTCGTGACCCAGCGTGCAGCCCTGCTGGCCTTGTTGCGGGAGCTCTCCTACGAGGAGCGCCCCGTGACCCTCTCCTCCGGGCATCCCTCCCATTTCTACATCGACTGCAAGCAGACGGCGTTGACCGGCGAAGGCCACGTCCTCGTCGGCGCCTGCTTCACCGAGTTGTTGGCGCGGGCCGAGCACCTCCACCCAAACGCCGCCCACCCCCGCCATGCCGCCGTCGGTGGTTTGACCCTCGGGGCCGATCCCCTGGCGTCGGCGACGGCCATGTGGGCCACCCTCCAGGGCCGCGAACTCGACGCCATCTATGTCCGCAAAGAGGCCAAGGGCCATGGCACCGGGGCCTTCCTGGAAGGCACCAAACACGTGCCGGCCGGGGCGCGGGTCGCCATCGTTGAAGACGTCGTCACCACCGGCAACGCCAGCAAGACCGCCGTCGAGCGCCTGCGTGCCCACGGCTACGTCGTCGACACCGTCCTCACGCTGGTGGACCGCGGCGCCGGCGGCAAAGAAGCCCTCGAGGCCATGAACCTGCGGGTGTTCTCCCTCTTCACGGTGGCGGACTTCCCGGTGGGGTCCCGATGACGCCCCGGGTGGGCAGGGGTTCCGGGCTTGGCCTGGCCGCAGCCCTTGCGTTGCAGCTCGGCTGCGCCACCACCCCGCCTGCTTCGGGCCCGGTCACGGTGGGGCCGTCGTCTTCGTCGTCGCCGACGGGGAGCTGGCACGATGAACTCGCCCAGGCCACCCGCCGCCATGAGCCCTACGTCTACGCGGCGCGCCTGGCCGACCTCCGGGCCACCCTGATCACGCCCCGTCTGCGCCGGGCCTTTGGTGCCGAGCGCGACAGCTTCCACGGCCGTTTCGCCGGTGACACCAGCCGTGACTTGCTGTCGTTTGGCTCCGTCGACGAAGGCGTCGACGCTGCCCGGGTCATCGCCCGCCCCGAGGGCGAGGAGCAGGTCCTCGTCTTTGTCGCCATGTACGTGGCCGACCAGAAGAACCGGGACCTCGCCATCAAGGGGACCATCTGGGACACGGTCCTGATTCGCGATGGTCGACGCATCAAGCCCCTGGCCATCGAGGCCGTGCGCCAGTCGCCCGCCGTGGCCGCCATCTTCCCCTACGTCGATCGCTTCGATGATCTGTACCTGCTGCGCTTTCCGCTGAACGACCTGGTCTCGGGGGCATCCTTGTTGGCACCCGGCGACCTCCAGCTCGAAGTGGCCAGCGCGATTGCCCGCTGCAGCGTCGGCTGGACCCTGGGCGTCGACGAGCGCTGACGCACACGCCGGTCAAGTATCCGAATAATCAGGACTATTTGGTGGGACCTCCGTCCCGGACCCAGGCTGTGGGCGAGGTCGGCTTGTCTCGATGTCGGCGGACGTTTCGGCGTCCATGGGCAAGGCAGTCAGCAAGCCGCGCAGGGGTACCCGCGCTGCAGACCACACCATCGCTGAAGCGGCGCTCTCGTCGACCCTGTGTCGCTGAGATACCCGTCGCCCGTGGCACCGCCGATCACCGCCGATCACCGCGGCCACCGATGAGGCACCGGACATGGTCGACACACGAACGTTGGTTGGGCCCGCATCCATGTTGGCGGGCCGTCTCCAGAAGAACCTGACGAGGCTCGGTCCCTGGCTGAAGAAGTCGGGCGTCACCTGTTTCCGGGCCTATGACCGGGACATTCCCGAAGTGCCCCTCGCCATCGACGTCTTCGGCGGCGAAGACGGGCAGACTTTCCTGATGGTCATCGCCTGGTCTCCCAAGCACGGGGGCGGCGCCGCCTTCGAGGCCATGGTCGAGGGGTGCGCCGACGTCGCCGCCGCGGTGCTGAAGACGCCACGTGCGCAGGTGGTCGTGCAGTTTCGTGAGCCGGGTCGCGGTGGCGAGCTTGAGGCCGCCGAAGTCGAGCAGTCCTCCCACAGCCTGGTGGTCCGGGAGGGACCGGCGCGTTTCCGTCTGCAGCTGGGCGCACGCCGCGATCCCGGGCTGTTCCTGGACCACCGCCCCACCCGCGCCCTCGTCGCTGACGTCGTCACAGGTCGTCGGGTGCTCAACCTCTTTGCCTACACCGGCAGCTTCTCGGTGCAGGCCGGGCTCGCCGGCGCGGCCAGCACCCTGTCGGTTGATCTGTCGGCCAGCACCTGTCGCTGGGCGGAGGAGAACCTGGCCCTCAACGCCCTGGCAGGCCCCGCCCATCGGGTGCTCGTTGCCGATGCCCTCGGGTTTCTCGACGACGACAGCAGTCTCTGGGACGTGATCGTGGTGGACCCACCGAGCTTCTCGAAGAGCCGCCGGACGGCCCGGACGTTCGATGTGCAGCGGGACCACGGGACCTTGATCGCTGCCGCGCTCGCGCGACTCGCACCCGGCGGACAGATCATCTTCTCCTGCAACCGTCGCGACTTCCGCTTGGAGCAAGACGCCCTGTCGTCGTCGATCGTCGTCGACGACCTGACCACGGTCACCACGCCGCCGGACTTTCGGGGCGTGCCCCATCACTGTTTTCGCATCCGCGGACGATCGCGCTGAGCACTGCGCAGCTGCGTTCGCACTGATGCGTGAGACACCCTGAGACACTGCGACGGGTCATGCATGACGTGCTGCTGTCGTGCGAACTTCTCATCACGCGCGAACAGCGTTTCTCGTCGACAAACGTGGTCCGCGCTGCACGCATGATGTGGTCTTGCTGCATGTGCTGAGGACTTGGAGTGCACCTCCATCACGCGCGCGCAGGACCCAAAATCAAAAAAGGACTGGCGGAGATGCACCATCAAGGACTAAAAAGGGAATGAGCGCTGAAGTGCTCTGCAGGCGAGTGTCAATGAACGGTGTTACGAGCTACCTTCCACACGTGAACGCGGAACGTCGCGAGAAACACCTGTCAGCGCTTGTCAAGCGCGCGGTCAATGCCTCCCCCAATGCGCACAATGGGTGCGACCAGGGGTGGGCCAGAGACCGTGTTGCCGTTCTTCTGCAGAGTCCCTTTGACGGTCTGTGTTCGAGCGTCGTGTCGGCCGGTTGGCTGGTCGCGGCGAACGACAGCACAGGCCGCCTGGGGCTGCGTACCACCGGTCGGCGCGCAAGCGTCGGCTACCACCTCCGGCCCGTGCCGTCTGTCTGGCGTGGTGTTCACCGCGCCTTCGGTCGGGTCGAGACAAGGAAAACCGCGGCGTAGTCCTCGGACACACCGTCGGTTGAACCACCAAGGAGACACACATGGCGACCAAGAAAGCTGCAAAGAAGCCCGCGAAGAAGGCCCCTGCGAAGAAGGCGGCCAAGAAGGCCCCAGCCAAGAAGGCGGCCAAGAAGGCGGCCAAGAAGGCTCCCGCGAAGAAGGCGGCCAAGAAGGCTCCTGCGAAGAAGGCTGCCAAGAAGGCTCCTGCGAAGAAGGCGGCCAAGAAGGCTCCTGCGAAGAAGGCTGCCAAGAAGACCGCCAAGAAGGCGTCGAAGAAGACCGCCGCTCCTGCCGCTCCTGCGGCGTGAGTTGGTCTGCTGAACCGCACCACATCAGTGGTGTGTGAACAGCAAAAAGGCGAGCCGCGACAGGTCATGGACCTTCGCGGCTCGTCTTTTTTTTGTGTCATGTTTATCTGAGGGTTTTCGGGGGCTTGCTGCGTGAAAAATGATGTGCTGCCGATGGCCGGTCGGGGCGCGTTGAAGGCCATGGTTCGTCTCGCAGACTGCATGTGCATCGGCGCCAGCCGATGAACGGCGAAGGCCATCCACTGACGCGCAGGACCGCGGTGCCGCCGCCGCCGCCGCCAAAGACATCGGCATTGTTCGGCGCCAGCGGTCGACGCATCGGCACTTCCTGGGCGCCAGCCCAAGAAACATCAGAACTTGTTCGGCGCCAGCCGAAGAAGCTTCAGCCTGGTGGGTGACGTCGCCACGGCGTGACCGGGGGCGCTTCGCGATGACGCCGACCACAGGAACCACGCGCGGTGGCATAGTCCGCCCATGCCTCTCCACCGTGTCGCTGCCCTCCTTGAACTCAAGCGCGCGCTGTTCCTCGACCGGATGGTGTCGGCGGTCCAAGGCAACGTTCCGCGCTACGAACTGCTGCCGGCGGCGGACTTCCGCGCCAGCCTCGACGGTCTTCTTGAAGCCCTCATCTCCTTGCTCAAAGGGGCCGACCGCCTGCTCGTGCAGCAGCGGCTCATGGTGGCGGCGGACCGTCGCATCGCCCAGGGCTTCACCGCCGCCGACTATCTGCGGGCGGTCTTTGTGGTCCCAAGCGTGCTGCAGGCCGAGCTGCGCATCCAGGCCGCCCACGACGTCGAAACCGTTGCCGAGCTGGAGCTGCTGGCCCCCATCATGCTCGACCTGACCGCGGGCGCCGGCAACACCTTCGTCGACCGGATGGGCCGTCAGCTCCACGCCAAGAACATCGAGTTGAACCGGGTGAACCAGCAGTTGGCGGCCCAGCAGCGGTCGTTGTCCCTGGAGGTGGACGACGCCCTGCGTCAGCTGTCCATTGCCAGCGAACTCAACAGCCGGGTCATCGAGAGTCTGTCGTCGGGGGTCTTTGTCACCGATCGGGCCTCCATGCGCATCTCGCTCTTCTCATCGCGCCTGGAGGAGATCATCGGCATCCCCTGCGAGCTGGCCATTGGTCAGCCCGTCAACGAGGTCTTCGCCGCCATTCACGGCCTCGACGCCGCCGCTTTGATCCAGCAGGTGAAGCAGACGGGGAGCATGCCCCTGACCAAGCTGCACGTGGTGATGCCGACGGGGCGCAAGAAGAGCGTCTACGTCCGCGCCCAGAGCTTGCTGGACGAAAGCGGCGAACCCAGCGGCACCGTCGTCATTGTCGACGACGTCAGCGAGCGGGAACTCCTGCTCGACAGCTTCTCCCGCTATGTCTCCCGGGACCTCGTCAAGCGCCTGCTGGCCCGTGCCGAGCCCCTCGGCCTTGAGGGCGAGCGACGCTCGTGCACCATCCTGTTTGCCGACGTTCGCGGGTTCACCACCCTGGCCGAGGGGCAGTCGCCGGAGGAAGTCCATCTGCTGCTCAACGTCTATTTCCGGCTGATGATCGACGCCATCCTCAGCGCCGGTGGCTTCATCGACAAGTTCGTGGGCGACAAGGTCATGGCCCTGTTCACCGATGGTGACCCCGTCGACCATGCCCGGGCGGCCCTGGTGGCGGCGTCCAACATCAAGCTGGCCCTGGCGACCCTCAACGCCGCCCGGCGCGCCGAGGGGCTGCAGGCCATGGAGATAGGTGTCGGCGTCAACACCGGCGAGGTCCTGCTGGGCAACATCGGCAGCGACCAACGCATGGAGTTCACCGCCATCGGTGACCCCGTCAACGTCGCCGACCGGCTCCAGCACCTGGCCCGTCTGGGCGAAGTCCTCGTGGGCGAGGGCACCGCTCGCCTGGTTGGCGATGAATTCCCCCTCGCTGATCGGGGGCAGCTCAGCATCCGCGGCCGCCAGGCCACCGCCCATGTCTACGAACTGGCCGACCCCCGCTTTGCCCACATCGGCGACTTGAGCACCTATCCATCGATCGGGGCCGACGGCCTGGTGATCGAAACCACCCTCACTGACGCGGACTGAGGCGACGACATGGCCCGCATTCTGGTTGTCGACGACGAAGCCGCCCACCGCGACAGTCTGCGCCGCATCTTCGAGCGCGCCGGCCACGAGGTCACCGTCGCCAAAGACGGCGACGAGGCCGTGGTGCTGTTGGGGCAGGTGCCCGTGGACATTGTCCTCACAGACCTGGTGATGCCCCGGGTGGATGGTCGAACGGTGTTGAGCACCGCCCTGAAGCTCCGCCCCGAGGCCGACGTCGTCCTCATGACGGCCTACGGCAACGTCGAGAACGCCGTCGCCGCCATGCGCGACGGCGCCAAGGACTTCCTTACCAAGCCCACCCGCCGGGGTGAGCTGCTGGCCTGCGTCGACCGCCTGCTGGAGCGCCAGCGCCTGATGGCCGAGAACCGGGCCCTGCGGGCGGAACTCACCCGGCAGGGCGTGGCCGAGCGACCCACCCGCCACGAGGCCCGGGGACTCGAGCGCTTGCTCGGCTCCAGCCCGGCCATGAAGACCCTCAAACAGACCCTGGCCCAGGTGGCGACGACGTCGGCGACGGCGTTGCTCATTGGCGAATCGGGCACGGGCAAAGAGCTGTGCGCCCGGGCCCTCCATGAACTGTCCCCACGACGGGACGGGCCGTTTGTCGCCGTCAACTGTGCGGCGCTGCCCGACTCGTTGCTGGAGGCCGAACTCTTTGGTGCCGAAAAGGGCGCCTACACCGGCAGCGAGGATCGGCGCCTGGGACGCTTCGAGCGCGCCAGCGGGGGCACCCTCTTTCTCGACGAGGTCTCAGAGATTCCCCTGCCGATGCAGGTCAAGCTGCTGCGTGCCCTGCAGGAGGGCGAGATTGAGCGGCTGGGCGGCAACGCCGTCGTGCCCGTCGATGTTCGGGTGGTGGCGGCCACGCAGGTCGACCTGCATGATCGCGTGCTGGCCGGCAGCTTCCGCGAGGACCTCTACTACCGCCTTGACGTCGTCAGCATGCGGCTGCCCCCCCTGCGCGATCGGGAAGGCGACATCGGTTTGTTGGCCAATGCCTGGCTGGCCATCCACAGCGCCCGCCACGATCGGCGTGTCGAAGGCATCGAGCCCCGGGCCCAGCAGGCCCTGTTGTCGTGGAGCTACCCGGGCAACGTGCGCGAACTGAGCCACGCCATCGAGCGCGCCGTCGTGCTGTGCCCGGAGGGCTCTGCCTTGCGCTTTGACGACTTGCCCCCCGTCATCAAGCAGCACGCGGGCGGCGATGCGACGGCCCAGGAGAGCCTGACGTTTCGCGTTGGTCAGATGACGTTGCCCCAGATCGAGCGGGCCGCCATCGACGCCACCATGCTGTTTGCCCAGGGCGACAAGGTGCAGGCGGCCAAGCTTTTGGGGGTGAGCCTGCGGACCCTCTATCGCCGTCTCGACGAGAAACCCGGTGTGGAGTCTGACGACGGCTTGTAGCTTGAGCAGGGCCCGGGCGTTCTTCGGCGGACGCGGCTTGCCCGTCCGATCCGCGGGGGCTACCACGGGAACGCGCCTCGCCCCGTTGGACGAGGCGCGGGTCACCGGCACTGGCAGGTCAGTATGAAGCTCGTCGACATCCTCGAAATCGGGCGCATCGTCCCGCGGCTTACAAGCACCACCCGCGATGACGTCATGCGCGAGCTCGTGCACCGCGGGTTTGTCCAGCGGGAGTGCAACACCGAGTTTGGCATCGCCGACGAGGATCGCATCGTCAGCGTCCTGTTGGAGCGGGAGCGAACGTTCTCCACGGGCATCAAAGACGGCCTGGCCATCCCCCACGCCCGGCTTGAGCGCCTCGACGCCGTCATGGCCTCCGTCGGCGTGTCCGAAGAGGGCGTCGCCTTTGGTGCCCCCGACGGCAAAAAGAGCCAGGTCTTCGTCGTCCTCCTCGCCCCCGAGTCCGGCGCTGGCCTTCATTTGAAGGCTCTGGCCCGCATCAGCCGCATCTTTTCGGACGAAAGCGTCCTTGGTCGGGTCGTGGCCGCTCCCGACGCCGAGAGCATCTTCAAGGTGCTCGCCGACGAGGACGCCCGCTTCCATTGATCAAGCGCTCCGCGCTTGATGTTCATGCCAGTCAACCGCTGGCGCGGTTGATCAAGCGCTCGGCGCTTGATGTTCATGCCAGTCAACCGCTGGCGCGGTTGAACCACGGACGGCCTCATGAAGTCGGTCAAGGTCTCTGAACTTCTCGAGTCCACGGGCGCTGAGCTGCAGTTGACGGTGCTGGCGGGGCGCGAAGGCCTGGCGCGCATCGTCAACGCCCCCCGCATCCAGAAGCCGGGTCTGGCCCTGACGGGCTACGTCGACTTCGTGCAAAAGGGGCGGGTCCAGATCCTCGGGTCCACCGAGCTGACCTTCCTGGAGCGGATGGACCCCGAGGCCCGGGTCAGCGCCTGCGTCGGTTTTTGCGCCGTCGACGTCTCGGTCATCGTCTGCACCAAGGGCATGGCCGTGAACCAGGCCCTCGTCGACGCCTGCGAGGCCACCGACACCCCGCTGTTTTCGTCGCTGCAGACCACCGACGTCTTCATTTCCCGCATCGAGCACTGGCTGGAAGACCGGCTCGCCCCCCAAACCACGATGCATGGGGTGCTGCTCGAGTGTTACGGCCTGGGCGTCTTGTTGTTGGGTAAGAGCGGCATCGGCAAGAGCGAGCTCGCCCTCGACCTCGTCCAGCGGGGCCATCCCCTGGTGGCCGACGACATCGTCACCATCCGTCGGCGCGGCATCGAGACCCTCTACGGGCAGGGCTCGGGCCTGACCAAGCACCTGTTGGAAATTCGCGGGCTGGGCATCCTCAACGTCAAAGACCTCTTCGGCGTCAGCGCCGTGCGCGAGAAGAAGCGCATCGACCTCATCGCCGAGCTCGTGGAGTGGCGGGCCGACGAGGAATACGACCGCCTCGGCCTCGACGAGCGCTTCTTCACGATCCTCGACGTCGAAGTCCCCCTCATCACCGTGCCGGTGCGCCCGGGGCGCGACATGGGCGTCATCGTCGAGGCCGCTGCCCGCAACCAGGTCCTCAAATCCATGGGCAGCAATTCCGCCAACGACCTCCAGGAGCGCCTGGCCCGGGAATTGGCCCGCGGTCGCATCAAGGACGATATCGACTAGGTTGGAAAGTCCTGATTATTCAGGTGTTTGGGTTTGTGTGGGTGAAACGACGACACCGCATGAAAAACCCGGCGTGAGCCGGGTTTTTTGCTGGGGTCTGTCGTTGCCGATCACTCCGGCCAGGCGGCGCCCTGATCGATCCACCGCTTGATGGTCTCAATCTCTGACAGCGACAGCAGCTTGCCCTTGCTGGGCATGACGTCTTCGTGGTCCGGCGGATGGGCGGACATCGTGTAGATGAGGGATTTGTCGGCGTCGCCGGGCACCAGGGCTGTGGGGCCGGTCTCGCCGCCCTTGATGGCGAAGCGTTTCTCGTCGAGGCGGAGCCCGCCCTTGCGCTTCTCGGCGCCGTGGCACTTCACGCAGCTGCGCTCGAACATGGGGGCAATGTGGGTGGTGTAGTCGGGCTTCTCGGGGATGGCGCCCTCGGGGTGCCGGTCGCGGGCCGCGGGGCCATCGCCTTCGTCGCCGTCGGAGGCCCGGTGGGGCGTGTCGTCGTCGTCCCTGGTGTTGGCCTGGTAGGTGGCGCGCGGCCCCTTGCCAGTGCTCGCCACCGCGGGCCCCCGCAGGGGCTTGGTGAAAAAGCCGGCGCCGTGGACCAGTTCGCCGCCCTGGTGGCCGACGAAGACGACGGCCAACGAGGCCACCGCCAACAACGGCGTGGCGACCTTGGCGAGGCCACCGCTGCTGCGGACCGCCACCGCGATGATGACGGCGACAATGGCGACGGCGATGCCGCCGGCGCGGTGGAGGTTGAAGGTGTCGGCGGTGGCGCCGCCGAAGTCTTCGCCCTGGGCATTGGCGAGGCCGGTGGCGGCGGTGAGGACGGCGCTGATGGCGGCAACGGTGGTCAGGGCGCGCACGATCTCGCGGCGGGCGTCGGCCGACAGACGGGCCCGCATGACGACCTCGACGACGAGGGCCACCATGAGCAACACGATGGGAAAGTGCAGCAGCGGAAAGTGCAGCCGGCCCAGCAGCATGACGGCCACCGGCGTGTCCGAGGCAAGGGCGGGGGCGCAGGCCAGCAGGGCGAGGGGAAGCAGCGCGCGAGCAAAGACAGACATGGGAGGCCTCAGGCGAGGAGATCGAGGACGGGCTCTTGGCCGATGGCCTTGTGCGGGTCGATGCCGGCGATGGCGAGGATGGTGGCCAGGCCGTGGGACATGTCGAGGGCGTCAGCGCCGTTCTCGGTGCTGCCATTTCTCGGGTTGATGGGCTGGGCCACCAGGTTCTCGTCGGTGACGCCGAAGACCCTGGGGGCGCCGTCGTGGCCCGGCGCCACGCCCTTGCCCAACATGATGATGCTGTTGGTGGGCCAATGGTGTTTGCCACCGAGCTCATTCTTCGACGGTGCCCGGGAGAACTCGCTGGTAACGACGATGGTGGTCATGTCGAGCAGGGTGCGGCCGTTTTCAAGGACGATGTCCTGCAAACCCTGGGCGATGGCGGCGACGGCGCGAATGCCCTTTTTGACGGCGTTTGGGTGGGTCGCGTATTCGCTGCGGCTGTGGGAGTCGAATTCGCCGGTCCCGACCGTGATGACCGGGGCCAGATCGAGGCGCACCGCCTCGACGGCGAGCCGCACCTGGTTCTCGACGCGATCGACGCGGCCGGTGGCCTTCTTGGCCTGGTCGGTCATGCTTTCGGCGTCGGCGACCCGCTCGCGATAGTCGGATTGGGCCAGGTGCCGTTCGAGATCGGCAAAGGTGCGAAAGTCCTGGGCCAGCGACGACGACGACCCCGTCTTCCAGCGGGCCTCGGTCAGGGCGTCTTTGGCGCGCAGGGCTTCTTCAATCTCCCGTCGGTAGGGACCGACCTCGCCCTTGAGGGTGGTCATGCCGCGCAGCTGGGTGATGGACGCTACCCGGACGGGCTCGAGGCGGGGATCGGCGATGTTGCCGCGGAAGGTGGCGGGGCGGAGCTGGTCCGACGACAGGTTGGGCAGCTCGTAGTCGCTGCTGCGGGCCTGGGCGATGAGGGTCTGCACCGACGGCGCGGTGACGACGTTGCCGGGGGGCTTGAACTTCCCCGTGACCATGCGGAAGCGGGCCTGGGGATGGTTGAGGGCGTCGACGTGGATGCCGCGCATGATCCCGATCTTCTCGGCGAACGGCTGCAAGGGCCCCATGGCCGGACCGAGCTTCACGCCGCCGAAGTCGACGTTCTCGTCGTCCTCCCAGGGCATGAAGAACCCGGCTTTGCGGGGCACCGGATCGGTGGTGAGCATCAAGTCCCAGCCGCCGACCATCAGATAGAACACGACGTAGTGGTCCGTCCGTCGTCCCTTCGTGGTCGCCTTGGTGCACCCGGTCAGGCCTGTCAGGCCCCCGCCCACAGTGGTCAGCAGTCCCGAGGGCAGGACCAGGGCACCACCGGCAAGGGCGGCGCGAGACAGAAATCCTCGACGTGTCGACGTCATCCCCGGGGTCTAGCGCTGATTGTCCCCGCTCGCCAGCGGGGCAGGATGGTCGACGGAGCCAGCGCCCGTGTCGCCCTGCCTCAGGATGCCCATCAATTGTGGGCGATGGCCCAACCGGCGGGCTCAGAGCCCATCGCAAAATCGCGATGGGCTCTGATTCTTCCGGGGGCTGCGCCCCCATCCACGCGGGCGGAGCCCGACGTGGAGCCACCCCATCCTTGGTCGCTCCGCTCCCGGTGAAGGGCCATCGCGAAATGGGATTTCGCGATGGCCCTTCACCCGGCAGGGGGAACCAATCGCTCGGCCAGGGCCGGCAACGCGATTTCCGCGGGGCCAATGAGGTTGATGGCGTCCTCGTAGACGAGGGGTTCAGGGTTGATGTTGATGATGGTGGCGCCGCTGGCCTGGGCGGCATGGAGGGCCATGCTGGTAATGCCGACGGAGAAGCTCGTGCCGACGAAGGCGACGATGGCGGCGTCGTTCAACCAATTGCGGGCTTCGCGGGCCCGATAAAACGGTTGGGAGTCGTAGTACTCGTCAAACAGCAGCACCAACGGTCGCAAGACGGCGCCGCACATATCGCATTCGGGCAGGTCGCCGTCGTCGACGCCCTTGAGGGAGATGCCCGTCACGGGCGTGCTCGACATGGAGCAGGCTTTGTTCGGACAGACGAACGTATCGTGCCGCCCGTGAATCTCGACGACGCGCTTGCTCGGGGTGCCGCTGTCGCCGTGGAGGCCGTCGATGTTCTGGGTGATGATGTGGTGGTTGGGGCGGGCCCGCACGATGGTCGTGAGGGCCCGGTGGCCCGCGTTGGGTTTGGCGTCGAGGCCATCGCCCTTCAAGCCCGGGTGGGCGGCGAACCAGAAGCGCTGGTACCAGGCCAGGGGGTCGGCCTTGAAGCGGGCGGCGGTGCCCCAATCGGTGATGAAGTTCTCCCAGACCGCGTCTTTGCTCTTGCGGTAGGGGCTTATCCCCGACGCCACGCTCAGCCCCGCCCCCGTGACCCAGACGACGCCCTCGCCCGTCTGCAGGTGGTCGGCGACGGTAGTGAGCGCTGCATCATCCAGTGACGACATGCTTTTTGTTCTAGCAGACAGCAGAAGCCGACGGGACACCTGCCGCCATCAGCGGGTCACGATGACCTCGTGGAGCGGCCTTTGGCGACGGGCGTCGCCGCCAGCGGGTCGTCGGGCCAGCTGTGTTTGGGGTAGCGGGCCTTGAGTTCGGCCTTCACCTCTTTGTAGCCGCGCTGCCAGAAGCTGCGCAGATCGGTCGTCACCTGCACGGGCTTGTAGCCGGGGGACAACAAATGCAGCACGACGGCGACGCGCCCCCGGGCCACCCGGGGTGTGTCCAGCCAGCCGAAGCACTCCTGCAAACGCACGGCGAGCACGGGCACACCACCCTGCAAGGCCGGGCCGTAGTCGACGGCGATGGCGTTGCCCGTGGGCACCGTCAGCCGGGTGGGGACCTCGCTGTCGAGGCGCTGCTTGAGCTGCCAATCGAGGAGGCCGCCGACGGCGCCGTGCCAGTCCGCTGAAGCGACGTCTTCGAGGCGACGACGACCCTTGCGCACCAGGGCGATGCAGAGATCGGGCAGCAGGGCCTTGAGGGCGTCGTCATCGACGACGGGCCACTCCTCGTCGGGCATGGCCTGCCGGGCGAAGCGCAGGCGGGTCAGGGTGGCGGCGGTGGCGTCGTCGGGGGCGAAGAGCCGCTCGAAGCGTTCGGCGAAGGTGCGGGCCAGGCCCTCGGCCACGGCGTCGTCGTTGACGGGGACGCCCGTCTTCTCCTCGATGATGAGGTCCCGGAAGCGGGTGCGGCGGACGCCGACGAAGGCGCCGCGCTCGTCGTCGAGGACGGCTTCGTCGCGGATGGTGACGAGGTGGGGGGCCACGTCCTGCAGCAGGGCGAGCTCGATGCTCTCAGCGACGGCGACGCCGGCGGCGGCCCCACGCCCCTCGAGGGACAACGCCAGAAAAAGGGGCGCGTCGACGCCGCTTTCGGAGAGCTGTTTGACGCCCCGTCCGCCCACCATGGCGGCGTCGGCCTCGCCGGGCCGACGTCGTCGACAGACGCGGTCGGGAAAGCCCGCCAACAAGGCCCGCTTCAGGCGCCTTCCCGGGCCTTCCCGGCGGATGTCGTCGCTGACCCGAGGTGTGGGTGCGAGTCGCACCAGCTCCCGCACGGCCTGGCGAAGCTCTGGGAGGCGTCGGTCGTCCTCGGCCCGTTCGATGAGGCCCTGGACATCGGAGTCCGTGGTCTGGGCCGCCGTCCGCGGCGTCAGCGCCGACAAGGCCCGGTCGTCCTCGAGGATGGCCATGGCGACGGCGGCGTCTTCGACGACGTCGAGGTCGGCGGCCGCCAACAACACGGCGGCGGCGCGGGGAGAGAGGGGCAGGCGGGCAATGGCGCGGCCCCGGGCGGTCGGGCGGCCATCGTCGTCGAGGGCTCCCAGCATCTGCAACAGCTCGACGGCGTGGTCGAGGTGGGCTTTGGGGGGCGGTTCGAAGAAGCCGAAGCGTCGGGGATCGGCCCCCGTGAACAGGGCCACGTCGAGGAGGACCCGCGACAATTCCACCCGATGGATTTCGGGGGCGTGGCTCGGCAGCAGCATGGCGTGCTCGGCCTCGGTCCACAGGCGATAGCAGCGGCCGGGGCGGGTGCGGCCGGCGCGACCCGCGCGCTGCTCGGCAGAGGCTCGCGAGATCTTCACGAGCTCCAGGCGTTCCCGGTCGCTCTTGCTGTCCCAGCGGGCGCTCTTCATCAGGCCGCTGTCGACGACGGTGGTGACACCTTCAATGGTCAGCGACGTCTCGGCGACGTTGGTGGAGAGGATCACCTTGCGACGGGAGCCGCTGGTGAGGGCCCGGTCCTGGTCCGCCGCCGTCATCGCCCCGAACAAGGTGACGATGTCGGGGTCACCGGGCAGGGGGTCGGCCTTGACGCGCTGCAGGACCCGCTGGATTTCCGGGGCGCCGGGCAAGAAGCACAACACATCGCCGCCGTCGTCGGCGAAGCCGCTCTCCTTGTCTTTTTGGTCTTTGGCGGCGAGGACGGTGCGCAAGGCGCCCGCGACCTTGTCGTCGAGGTGGCGTTCGTCGTCGCGGGGGCGCTTCTCGGCGTGGCGGATGGCCACCGGGAAGGGTCGACCCTCGCTGGTGACGACGGGGCAGCCGTCGAGGAAGGCGGCGACGGCGCCGGCGTCGAGGGTGGCGGACATGACGACGAGCTTCAGGTCGTCCCGCACGGACAGGAGCTCTTTGACGAGCGCCAGGCACAGGTCGGTGTGCACCGAGCGCTCGTGAAACTCGTCGAGGATGACCACCGAGACGCCGTCGAGGAGGGCGTCGTCGGCAAAGCGGCGGGTGAGGATCCCCTCGGTGACCACCAGAATCCGCGTGGCTGCCGAACTCTTGCGGTCAAAGCGGACCTGGTAGCCGACGGTGGCGCCCGGGGCTTCGCCGAGGCTCCTGGCCATGGTGGCGGCGGCGGCGCGGGCGGCCACCCGGCGGGGCTCCAGCAGCAGAATCTGGCCACCCGGTGCCACCAGGCCCGCTTCGAGGAGGGCCAACGGGACGCGGGTGGTCTTGCCGGCCCCGGGGGGCGCTTGCAGGACCACGGCCGAATGGCGTCGCAATGCGCCAACCACGTCGTCGAGGACGGCGTCGATGGGCAGGGCCGGGCGTCGTGGTCGCTGGGGGTCAGCCATGGAATGCAGGGTGTCGGAAAACCATCAAGCCCTGAAGCCCTTTGTCGCAGGAGAGGCCCGCGTTGGCCGGGCGGGTGTTCGGGGGTGCAGGCGCCCTGCTGACCTGTGGTATCGACTCAAGGATGGCCGACGACAAAAAGCGAGGCGCAGGGAGCGGTGGCGGGCTGCTGGGGTGGCTCCGGGGCGACAAGCGCGCCGAGGAGACCGGCCGCGTCGCCGTCGTCAAAATCGATCCGAACGCCTCGGGAGCAAACCCGGTGGCCCCGAGCGACAAAGAACTCAAGCGCGACGTCACCGAGCGCTACGCCGACAAGGGTGAGGTCGCGCGGGGCGGCATGGGGTCCATCCGCAAGGTCTTCGACGAGAACCTCCAGCGCACCGTCGCCATGAAGGTGGCGTTCCCCGAGCACCGCAGCGATCCGAAGATCATGGGCCGCTTCGCCGAGGAGGCCCAGATCATGGGCCAGCTCGAGCACCCAAACATCGTCCCCGTCCACGACTTCGGCGAGGACGACGGCACCAAGTTCTTCACGATGCTCTATGTCCGGGGCAAGACCCTGACGGACCTGCTGGCGGAAAACGCCGCCGGCGACACCCGCGAAGAATACTTCCGCTTCCTCAACATCTTCCTGCGGGTCTGTGACGCCGTCGCCTTCGCCCACAGCCGTGGCGTGGTCCACCGCGACTTGAAGCCCGACAACATCATGGTGGGCAACTTCGGCGAGGTGTACCTGATGGACTGGGGCATCGCCCGGCTCCTCCACCGTACGGGCGGGATGCCATCGTCGACGCCCGGCCAACCAGCCCGCACCATGGCCATGGCCGCCATCGGCAAATCCCTCGAAGACATCATGCCCGTCCGCGTGCGCGCCGACGGCATCAAGAACGACGAGACCGGCCAGATCATCGGCACGTTCTTCTATATGTCCCCCGAGCAGGCCCTGGCCGAGCTGCCAAACATCGACGAGCGGACCGACATCTTCCTGCTCGGTGGCGTGCTGTACGAAATCCTCACCAAGCAGCCCCCGTACATGGGCTCCACGGTGGTCGACGTCGTCCGCCAGGCACAGGCCTGTCAGGTGCTGCGGCCGGAGATGATTTCTCCCGAGGCCAACATCCCCAAGATGTTGTCCGACATCTGCATGAAGTGTCTGCAGCGCAACCGGGAAGACCGCTACCAGACGGCCCTCGACCTCAAGAAGGACATCGAGGTCTTCTTGAAGGGCGGTGCCGGACTGCCCACGCGCATCTTCGCCCCCAGCGAGCACCTGATGGTGGAAGGCCAACCCGGCGAGGAGGTTTACATCATCCAAAAAGGCATGGTGCAGGTCTACCAGACCGACAAAGCCACCGGCCGTCGACGAGGACTGGCCACCCTCCAGGCCGGCGCCGTCGTGGGCGAGGCCGCCGTCTTCTCCGCCGCCCAGCGCACCGCGAGCGTGGTGGCCGTAGACGAAGTCACCGCCGTCGTCGTCACCCGCAAGCAGCTCGAGAGCGAGCTTGGCTTGAACACCTGGGTGGGCTCCCTGGTCAAGGCCCTGGCCGACCGCTTCTTCTCGATGAACGACCGCTTCAGCAAGGCCGACGAGGCGAACCACGTGCTGCGGGTCAGCAACTGGATCCTCCAATACCTGGTGCTCTACGGCCACACGGGGCCATCCCAGCGGCGCGAGGTCCAATGGTCCCACCTGCTGCGGGCCACCATGGCCCAGTTCCAGAAGCCCGAGGACGAAGTCCGCGCCATCCTCGACGCGGTCGGCACCTTCACCATCGACAAGACCCGCGACGTGATTTGGTTCTCTGCCGGCTGATATCGTTGGACTCTGCTATGTATGTGGATACATAGGACTGTTGCCGAATCGTCACCAAGTCAGGCTTGGACGGCTGCAGTGCCGCTGCTAACGCCCTGTGTCATGCCGCTCATCGATCGTCTGGTGAAGATGCTTCTCCCCCGCGAAGACCGGTTCTTCGACCTGCTGGTGAAGGGGGCCGAGATCGCCGAGTCCTCAACCCACATCATGAAGCGCCTCTGCGAAGACGGCGACGGCGCTGGCCGCACGGCCCTCGTGAAGGAGATGCAGGACACCGAGCACGCCGCCGACGCGGTGATTCATGAGGTCTACGACGCCCTGAACCGGACGTTTGTGACCCCCATCGACCGCAGCGACATCTACGACCTCGCCACCCATCTGGAAGACATCGTCGATCTCAACCACGCGACGGCGATGCAGTTGGAGGTCCACGTCATCGGGTCGATTCCCGCGGGGTCGCTGGAGCTTGCCAACCTCTGTGTGCAGGCGGGGGCCGAGGTCAAGGCGGCCGTTGAAAAACTCCGCGGCCTCAAGCACCTCGACCAGGTGCGGGCCCATTGCACCCAGACGTCGCGGCTGGAGCATGAAGGTGACGTCATCTACCGCGGTCAGATGAAGGCCCTGTTCCGCAACGAGGAGCAAAACGCCGTCCGGCTGATCCAGCACAAGGAGTTCCTGGAAGGCCTGGAGCGCGTCCTCGACGCCTTCGACCACACCGGCGGTTCGCTGTCGGCCATCGTCATCAAAAACGGGTAGCCACAGGGCCAGACGGGAATTGCAGCCATGGACACCGTCTTCATCACCCTGATCGCCGTCGTCGCCGTCGCGTTGATCTTCGACTACATCAACGGCTTCCACGACGCCGCCAACGCCATTGCCACCGTCGTCAGCACGGGCGTTTTACCCATGCGCACGGCCATCTTGATGGCCGCCACCATGAACCTCATCGGCGCCTTCATGGGCCTGAAGGTGGCCGACACCGTCGCCAAGATGGTCGACCCCCACCTCGTCTCCCAGGTGATGGTGGTCGCCGGCGTCACCGGCGCCATCGTCTGGAACCTCATCACCTGGTGGTTTGGCATCCCGTCGTCGTCGTCCCACGCCCTGATGGGGGGCATCATTGGCGCCGCCGTCACCAAGGCCGGCACCCACGCCGTGCAGGTGGGCAACCTCGAAAAGACCCTGATGGGGCTGTTCATCTCGCCGCTGGCGGGGTTCGTCATCGGCTTCATCGCCATGATTGCCATCACCTGGGCCGTGCGGGGGATGCGGCCAAAGACCGTCAACAAGGCGTTCCGCTGGCTGCAAATGGCGTCGGCGGGGTTCATGGCCTTGAGCCACGGCCAGGCGGACGCGCAAAAGACCATGGGCATCATCACGATGGCCCTCATCGCCTACGGCAGCGTCGACAAGGCTGTCGGCACGCCGCCGACCTGGGTGGTGGCGTCGTGTGCCCTGGCCATGGGCCTGGGAACGGCGGCTGGCGGGGTGCGCATCATCAAGACCATGGGCAGCAAGATCATCGACCTCAAGCCCATCCACGGCTTCGCCGCCGAGACTGCCGCCGCCATCACCCTGCTGACCGCCGCCCAACTTGGGGCACCGGTGTCGACCACCCACGTCATCTCGTCGTCGATCATGGGCGTCGGCGCCTCCCAGCGGGTCTCGGCGGTGCGCTGGGGCGTCACCACCCGCATCTTCTACGCCTGGGTGCTGACGATCCCCATCAGCGCCGTCGTCGGCAGCCTCTGCTACCTGGCTTTGAGTGCTGTGCTTGGGCCCTGACGGAGACAGCTTCGGTCCGTTGGTTGCGTTTTCGCCCGTCGACGCAGAATGATGGGGGGTCTCATCGCCGACCCCTGAGAACGGAGATTCCAGCGCATGCCTCATGTCATCTCGCACAAGTGCATTTCCGAGATCTATGCCGCTTGCCAGGCCGTGTGCCCGGCGGACGTCATGCACCTCGTCAACGCCATGCCCGCGGGCTACCCGAACGCTGGTCAGCCCATGATGGTCGTCCACCAGGACGACTGCATCGACTGCGGCGCCTGCAAGCCCGAATGCCCCATCGACGCGATCTACTCTCCCGACCAGCAAGAGACCCCCGAAGGCCTGTACTGGCGGCAAATCAACGCCAACCTGGCCCCCGCCTTCATCGGCCAGAAGGCGCCTCCCCGCGCCAAGAACGAGCCCCCACGGCGTCCTGACAACCGCCTTCGCAGCTGAGAGGTTTCTCCGGGCCTCAGGCTGAAACGACAACGAGCGCCGCGAGGCGCTCGTTGTCGTTCAAGACCTTGGGGCCAAGATCCGCTCAGGGAGCGGGGGGGGCTTCGATGCACTGCCCGGTCGCCTGGTCGCAGTTCTGGGTGCCCGTGCAGAGCTCGAGGATGCCGGTGGTCTGGTCGGCACCGCAGGCGTCGGCCACGGCCGACGTCGGGGCGCAGAAGCCGTCGCCGTTTTGGAGGCCGACGTCGTCTGAGCAGGACAGGCCGGTGGTGGCGGGGTCGCCGCAGCCACAGGCTGCAGCAGGCAGGGTCGCCTGGGCGCAGGTGGCCGGGGTCGCAGGGGTGCAGAGGCGGGCGCACAGGGAGACCGAGGCCGCTGGGTTGGCCGGGTCGGTCAGCGTCACGCACAGGGGGCTCGCGTTGGCGGCGCAGGTGGCATTGGCGGCGTTGCCGCAGACACCGTTGAGTGGCGACTCGCTCAGGCAGACGGCGCCATCGGGGCCATTCTGGCAGGTGCCAGTGATGCCAAGCTTGGTGGTGCAGGCCGCACCGGCGGTGCAGGTCTTGTAGCAAGACGGGGGAGCGGCTCCGCCGCCCTGTTGCTCGAACAGCGACGTGCAGAGCTCGTCGGCGCCACACGCGGGGCCGTCGCCACAGCCGGCTTCGCCTTCGCCCTCGCCCTCGCCTTCGCCTTCGCCTTCGCCTTCGCCTTCGCCTTCGGTGCCGCCGTCGTCCGCCGGTGCGTCACAGGCCATCACAAGGCCCAGGGTGGAGAGAGACAGGAAGGCGGCGGCAAACATGAGCTTCTGCATGGTGGAACTCCCGAGGGGTATGACTGGGTGGGAGCTTGCCCCACCTCGGTCTGATGTCAACACGCCGCACCCCATGCTAAGGGCCAGATCCATGACTGATGAGAGCCCTCCCGACACCCTTGAAGCCCGCCTGTTGAGCAACGCCAGCAAGCGTCCCCGGCTCATCGACGATTGCGTCCGGCTCATCGACGCCGAAGTGGACTCCAAGGGCGGCCTGTCGGGGCTGGCCATCAAGGGGGCCTACAAGATCGTCCAGGCCGTGAAGCCAGGCTTTGTCCGCGAGGCCATGGACCATCTCCTCGACGACTTCGTGCGCCGCCTGGAGCCGTTTTACGCCCAGCACCGCCAGAAGAACGGCGACAATCAGCGGGCCTTCACGGACTTCATGAGCGGCCGCGCCGGCGAGGTCGCCGACGCCCTCCTCGGCATCACCGACGACCGGGCCAGGCGGGCCAAGAACCCCAACATCAAGGCCACCTACGACAAGCTGCGCCCCCAGGCCAAGAAGCACGTCGAGGAAGCCGTCCCCCGGGTTGGCCGCACCCTCACCCCGCACCTGTGAGCAGACGCCCATGAAGCTGCAGCCCCTGCGCCCCACCCTCCTGAGTTGTCGCCAGATCGACGACGTCAACGAGGCGTTGGGGCGGGGCCTCATCGGCGAGGGCTTCGACGTCGCCCGCCATCGCTCCCTCGGGCTCATCACGGTGGACCAGGACGACAGCGCCTACGTCGCCCTCGACGAAGCCACCAAGCACGCGGCCGTCGAGGTCGTGTTTGCCCGCAGCTTCTACGCTGGCGCCGCCCACGCCTCGGGTCCCTTGTCGGGGGAGATGCTCGGCGTCGTGGCGGGCGCCGACCCCGACGAGGTCGCCGAAGCCCTGTGGGTCATCAAGCAGCACCTCGCCGAGGCGGTGTGCTTCCAGACCATGGCGGACCGTCCCCAGCCGTCGTCGGCGCTTCTGGCCCACGTCGTCACAGAGACCGGCAGCTATTTGTCGACGGTGGCCGGTGTCGCCGCCGGCGACCCCATCGCCTACCTCATCGCCCCGCCGATGGAGGCCCTCGTCGCCGTCGACGCCGCCCTCAAGGCTGCACCGGTGACCTTGCTGCAATTCATCAAGGCGCCGTCGGAGACCAACTTTTCGGGGGCCTTTCTCGGGGGCTCCATCGCCGACCTCCAGGCAGCCCGCGACGCCTTCGTCGACGCCATCGCCGACGTCGTCAGCCGCCCCCTGCAGGCCGCAAGGCGCCCCGCTCGTTTGCGACGCTGACACCCGGGCGGCGGGTCAGGGCTGGGCGGGACCGGGATCGAGGCGCACGATGACGCCCAGGCAGGCGTCGAGGGCATGGGCAACCGTCGATCCACCCTTCGTCGAGGGGGACAACGTGATGTCCGACAGGCAGCGCGTGACCGAATCGGGAAACGCCTGGCGGGGGGGCTTGCCGTAGATGGTGCGGACGTCGTCGGTGCCGTCGGGGAGGCCGTTGTCGCCCGCCTGCACAAAACGAATGGCGTTGCCCGAGGTGACCAGCAGGTTGCCGGCAGCGTCGACAGCGAGACCGCGGGGGCCCTGGACCGGAAAGGCGTTGGAGGGAGCGCCTTCACCGCCCGAGGCTGCGTCGCCGTCGCCAAGGACGGTCTGGATGATGGTGTCGTCGTCGCTGGCGTCGCCAAGCTGCAGCCGGCGGACGCGGTTGTTGCCGGTGTCGGCCACCAGCAGGAAGCGGCCGTCGTCGCCATTGGTGCCAGGGCCCGTCATGAAGGCCACCCCCTCGGGCTCGTTGAGCAGGGCGAGGGCGGCAGGACCGTCGTCGCCAGCGGCACCACGGCGGCCGGGAACGCCGGCCACCACCGTGCCCAGGGCGACGTTGACGACGTCGCCGTTTTCGCCCGCGCCGGAGCCAGCCACGACGGCAATGGTGTCGAGGTCGATGCCGTAGACGGCGTGGGCGCCCTGATCGGCCAGGTAGAGGCGACGGCCGACGACGTCGATGCTCAGGCCGGCGGGCCGGACCAGGGGCACGTCGAGGACCATGGTGCTGGTGGTCCAGGTCGCCGGGGCCGCCGGGTCGACGAGCTCGAAGCGTCGCAAGCGGGCCCGGCCCGCCTCGGACACGTACAGGACGGGCGGGTCGACGCCGGTGTCGAGGGCCACGCCGGCGGGTTCAACCATGGGTTCCGTCGTGGCGGCGGGGGTGGATGCTGCACTGGCGACGGTGCCATCGGGCATGCCCGAGACGGTGCTCACGCCGGTGGTCGACGGCGTCACCAGCCGCAAACGGCCCGTGAGGTTGTCGACGACGATGAGCTGATCCTCGCCGATGAAGGTCAGCGCCGTGGGGGACTTGAACAGGGCCCGGCTGCGGTCGCCGTCGTCGCGGGACGCGAGCCCCCCGGTGCCATCGATGGCGGTGGTGACCGTGGTCTGGAGGGCGAAGCCGGCGCCGCCGATGGCCACCGTGAGGTCCATGGCGCGGACGCGGTCGACAGCGTCGACGATGAAGAAGCGCAAGGCCTGCAGGTCCGCCGACGGCGGCGCGAGCATCAGGCCCCGCGGGTGGGTGAAGCGGGCGAGCAGGCCGTCGGCGTTGTCGGTGTCGCCAGCCTCGCCGTCGCCAGCGAGGGTGAAGACCAGGCCCGCCACCGTGGCGCGAATGCGGTGGCCACCGCGCTCGGCGACGACAAGGAGACCGCCGTTGTCGGGCACGCTCGGCTCAAAGGCCGCGATGAGGCTGAAGGGCAGAAAGACAATCGACGAGGGCTCGTCCAGCTGGGTGGCGGTGGCCAGGTTGGTGTCGCCGTTGTTGCCCGCCACGCCGGTGCCCATCACGGGGGTGACGGCGCCGGTGACGACGTCGACGCGCACGATGCGGTGGCCGCCGCTGTCGGCGATGAGCAGGCCGCCGGTGTCGTCGACGGCGATGCCGCCGGGGCGCGTGAGGTGCAGGGTCGCGGCGTCACCGGGCGCCGTCACCGACGTCCCCGCCGGCCCGATGAAGGTCTCGATGACGGGCGTTGGTTGTTCAGGTTCACCTTCGCCTTCGCCTTCGCCTTCGCCTTCACCTTCACCTTCACCTTCACCTTCACCTTCACCTTCACCTTCACCTTCACCTTCACCTTCGCCTTCGCCTTCGCCGGCCGGAACCCCACCGTCGAGGCGGACGCGCCGGATGCGGTCGTTGTCGCGGTCGGCGATGTAGATGTGGCCGTCGGGACCGCGGACAGCACCGGACGGGCGTGCCAGCCGGGCGTTGATGGCGGGCCCGCCGTCTCCCGAGAACCCCGCGATGCCGGTGCCGGCCAGCGAGGTGATGACGTTGCGACAGCTCGCCAGAATCACCCGATGGAGTTCGGGCATCGGCACCAGAAACTCGAAGGTCGTGAAGTCCGCGGGGCCCTGGTTGCATTCGTCGGTGGCCCCCACCGAGATGTGCCCGTCGGTGAGCTTGGCGAATTCGAGGACCAACTCCGTCGCGAGGCGCTCAAAGCCGCTGCTGCCATCGGTGGGGGCCAGACGCTGTACCCCGGCAATGACGGTGGGGACCTGATCGGCATCATCCTGGCGAAGGCGCCAGACGACGCCATTGCCGGGATCGGCGAAGATGACGTCGTCACCGACCACGGCGACGTCGGACGGAGCCAGATCAAACGCGCTGCCGGGTTCGACGGCGAGGGGAGCCGACCCCAGCCTGGTGCAGGTGACCTCACCTGAGGTTGCAGGGCCGGGCAGGTCCACCTGGATGAAGTCCTGGACCGATGGGTAGAAGATCTTCGATCCCGCAGCGTTGACGGCGAAGGTCTTGATGGCCCCCGTCGGCGCCGGACAGCCGCTCGAGGCCAGGACCTCCACGATGCGGACGGGGGGCCGCGCGCTGCCATCGAGGGTGACGGCCGTCAGGCGAAAGCTCAGGGGGGCCAGGCCGGCATCGGAGAGGAGATGGACAACGCCGGCGTCGTCGATGGCGAGGTCGTCGGGGGGGCCGGGCAAGACGCTTTGGTCAAACGGCGTCGTCAGCCGCCCCGTGGTCCGGTCCAGGCGCCGCAGCCGACCTTCCTGTTCCAGGAAGAACAGGTTGCCGTCACCGTCGACGTCGAGGCCCTTGGGGATGTTGAGGGCGGTCAGGATCCCGAGCCCCTCATCGGCGCCAACGTCGCGGATGCCGGTGCCCGCGATGGTGGTCGCGTTGCCGGTGACGGCGTCAATGCGGCGGATGACGTTGTTTTGCACCTCGGGGAAAAACAGGTTGCCGAGGCCATCGACGGCGAGGGCCGATGAAAAGGGCGTGGCGACCTCGTTGGGGGGCAGCGCCTCTTCGGACTCGGCGCTGACGATGGACCCATTGCCCGCGAATTGGGTCAGCTCACCGGTGGGCGTCAGGCGCGTGATGGTGTTGCTGCTCAGGGAACTGATGAAGATGGTGCCAGCCTCGTCGCTGACGACGAAGGCGGGGCGCCCGAGGGGGGTGGCGGTGGCCGCGGTGTTGCCGGGGCCAAAGCCAATGACGCCGTCGGGCTGGACGGACCAGGTCTGCTCGACACAGGCCACACACAGGTCGAGGACATTGTCGTTGGCGTCGTCGCAGCCCTCGACGTTGACGTCGACCTGCCCGTCGCCGCAGCCAATCTCGATGCACGTGGTCTGCTTGGTGTTCTTGGGGTCGAGGCAGGCAAAACCCTCGGGGCAAGGGGTCCCGTCGACGTCGCAGCTGATGGTGCCGCTGTCGTAGGGTCGCAGCGTGCACGCTGACATCGTCATCGTCGTCGCCACTGCCGTCGTCATCGCCGCCGCCAACAGGCCAGGTCGCGTCATGGAGTCCCTCGTCCCGGCGTATCGTCGACCTTCACGGCGTCGCCGTAGCCCTCCCAATCGGTGGAGAAGCCCGTCAGCACCGCAGCGGTTCCGAGCACGGCGGCGGCCCCGATGCCGATGAAGCCCGCCACCTGGCTGGCATAAAACGTCGCCTGTGTGGCCTGTAGTTCATTGTTTTCGTTGATGTTTCCCTGTTGGGCCCCCACGGCAAGCCCCTGCTCGTAGCGCAGGTACGACACCAGGCTGACCCCCAGCAGGGTGGCCCCGGCGGCCCCCGCCACCACGGTGCCCGCGTAGAGGGACCCCGACAGCAGGGGCGGCAACGGCGGCGGATTCATGACCCGCAGGGCCGTGTCGTCGACGCCGGCGGATTGGCCGGGCCGCAGGACCACATCGCCAAAGGTGGCCGCGATGCTCTTGCCCACCAGGGGCAACAGCGCCGCCGTGTCCTCGGCGACCACGCGTTCCAGGAAGCTGCCGGTGACCTCTTGCTTCTGCTGGTCGATGCGCCGCAAGCCAAAGAGCACCTGCCCCTCGATCCGGGTGAGCTGGGCAACGACGACGCCGTCGGCCCCCAGGGCTTCGGCGACTTCGGCAAAGCATTGGTCTTCCGTGCAGCCGCGGACGTCGCCAGCGGTGGTGGTGCCGTCCCCCACCAGGGCCCGCAGTTCGCCACTGTCGAGGACCGAAATGCCTTCGCGCTTGCGGAGTTCGGCCACCAGAAACGTCCCCATCACCCGCGCGACCCGGGGGGAGACCCCAGTGGCCTCGACGTCGTACATCACGACCCGCATGGGCCGTCGTCGGCCCCCGCTCCCAGGGGGAGGCGCGCTTGGGACGGGCTCCTCGAGCTTCGGGGGAGCGGTGCTGAAAACCGGGGCTTCCTCGGAGACGCCCGGCACCAGGGTGACGTCGACGCCGACCTCGTCGGCGTACACCACCCCGACGGTTTCCTTGTGGGTGCGAAAGCCCTCGAGCACCACAAACAGCTGGTGCTCCCCCGGCGTGAGGTCCAGGGCGTTTGAGAGGGGGGCGAAGCCCCGGGGAACGCCGTCGACGACGACCGAGGCGCCGCGCTGGGCGACCCCCACCCGCAGCTGACCTCGCCAGGCGTCGGGCCGCAGCACGCCGGTGAGTGCGCTGTCGAGGGCCGTGCGTCGTTCGCCCCCGGTGCGTGGCACGGTCACCCGCACCCGTCCCCGCTCGCGCAGCCCCTTGATGTCGACGGCGACGAGGTCGAGGGCGAAGGCCTCTCCCTCGACCGAAAGGATGCCCTTCAACACGACGTTCACGCCGCCCAGGGCCCCCACCCGGATCAAACAGTCGACGTCGCCGCTGTCACAGGCGAGGCCGAGCTTCTTGACGGTGGCCAGCGTCGCGTCGGTCTTGGCCCTGGGCTGCAGGACGTGGCCGGTGCCCGGCAACAACGAGCGCAGCTCCTCCTCCAGGGTGCTCTTGTCCGTCGCTGACGCCAGCCCGTCGAGGGCCACCAGGGCCACCGACGGCGTCGCCGGGGCACGGGGCTTCTTCTTGGCAGGAGCCGCGGCCACCGGGCTCGCCAGCAGCACGATGGCCAACACCGGCGAGAGCCTCGAAGAGAAACCCGCTCTGGGGTTTGTCGCCGAGGCGAGTCTCTTGAGGGGCGGGCGGGGATACCTCCCCGCCAAGAGTGCGAGCCACAGGGTCATGGCTGGCAGAACCCGGTGCAGCGGCGCAGCTCACCCTCGAAGGCCCCGATGTTGTCCCGGGTCGGCGTCGGCGACGAACGCAGCACCGCCACACAGGGGTCGTCGCAGGTCTTGCCCAGCTTCAGCAAACGGGATTTGTAGTGCCCCATTCGGGTGTCGAAGGTCGGCCCGGCTGGCGTCGGCGGCGTCACCGTTGTCGTCGGCGCTGGCGTCGGCGGCGTCATGGGTGGTGTCGTCGTCGCTGGCGTTGGCGCCGCCGGCACGGCCACGGCGGTCACTGGTGGCAGGGGCCGTGTCGTCGGGGTGGACGTCGTCGCTGTCGTTGCCGTCGTCGTCGTCGTCGGCGTTGCCCGGTCGGGCACCAGCAGGCCCACGGCCACCCCCAGGCACAGCACGGTGCCAAGGCCGAGGGCGGCAGCCAGGAGGGTCGCCTTTGACGTTCGGCGCTGCAGGGCGCTGGGCCTGGTGACGACGGTGGCGGAGGTTTCGGCGGTGTCGACGTCGTCACTGCGTGCTGCGCGGGCCAGGGCCGCCCGACGGGACACCGATTCGGTCTGGCCGAAGTCCGCCGTCGACGGCCGCTCCTGCCTTTCGGTGGGACCCGAGGTCGCCTGGCTCACGGGCGGCGTCGAGGTCAACGGCGTCGAGGACTTCGGGGCGGCGTCCCAGGCCGTCAACTGCAGGCGGGCGGCGGCGATGGTGTCGAGTTCGTCGGGCTTGAGGCGCCGCACGATGGCGCCGATGGACGCCAGGGTGTCGGCGGTGACGGCGTCGGGCTCGACGGCGACGAGGGCGTCGGCGAAGGCGCCGCAGCTTGGATACCGCTCAGCAGGCCGCGGCGACAGGGCGCGCTGGAGGACCGGGACGAAGGCGGCGGGGACGTCCTGCCAGGCCCGTGGGGTGTGGGTGCCTGAGCCGACGACGCTCCAGATGGTGCGACTGGGCATCTCGCCGTAGAAGCGATCGTCGGTGAGCAGTTCGTAGAGCACGACGGCGGCCGCGTACTGGTCGACGGCGGGGGTGACGTCCTCGCCACGGGCCTGCTCGGGGGCCATATAGGCGCTCTTGCCCAGCACGACGGCGCTCTCGGTGAAGGTCTCTTTGAGCACCGAGGTGGCCAGGCCGAAGTCGATGACCTTGATGGCGCCATGGATGTCGACCATGACGTTGTGGGGCGAGACGTCCCGGTGGACCACGCCAAGGGGACGGCCGTCGGGAGCCATCGCCGTGTGGGCAGCGTGGAGGCCCCGCAGCATGGCGATGGCCAGGGCCGCCGCCTGCGTCGTCGAGAGCTGCTTGTCTTTGTGTTGCAGCAAGCTCAGCAGGCGCTTGAAGGTGACGCCCTCGATGAGCTCCATGGCGAGGTAGAATTCGCCGCCGGCTTCGCCGCCGCCAAAGACCTGGCACAGGTTCTCGTGGCGCAACAGCACGGCCACCCGGCTCTCGTCGATGAAGCGTGGGCGGTAGTCCGAGACGCTGGCGAGCCCGGTCTTGAGGGTTTTCACCAGGCAAAGCGAGCGTGGGCCAGCGCCGTCGGTGGCGGTGGTGGCGGCCAGAAACACCGAACCCATGCCCCCCGTGGCAAGGGGCGAGAGCAGCAGGTGGGGTCCAAGGACCCGTGGCTCGTCGGCAGCGACCATATCGTCGTCAGGATAGCCGACCTGCCAGGGCACCGCGACGCCAGGACTCCTGGGGGATTGGAGCCGCAGGCAGCTCGTCCGCCGGCGGGACGCCGGGCTGCTGGTCAGGCGGACACTGGGGTGTTTTCTCCGTGCGCACGTGCCCGACCCGCGCTCGGCGCCATGGCTGACGGCGGCCAACGAGCCTCCACCACCGCCGTCACCCTCTGAAGCCAAGAACGCCACCAACACCAAGGCCGACATCACCAGCCACGTGTCGGCGGAACACCTACACGCTATCGCCAGCAGAATTCCTTGTTTTTTTCAGGGCTCTGCGCGTTCCAGGCGAAAAAGAACACGCCCGGCGGGGCCGGGCGTTCATCACCAACGTGCCGTCCCGCTGGACCGGTCAGGGCTTGCGACCGATGACGGGCTCGCGCACCACGATGCGGTCCACCAGGCCGTAGGCGAGAGCGTCTTCGGCGGTGAGGTAGCGATCCCGGTCGGTGTCGCGCTCGACGTCGGCGACGGACTTGCCGGTGGCTTCGGCGAGAATCTCGTTGAGCTGGGAGCGCATCTTGACGATCTCGCGGGCCTGGATCTCGATGTCCGTCGACGTGCCGCCGGCGCCGCCGTGGGGCTGGTGGATCATGACCCGCCCGTTGGGCAGGATCTGGCGCTTGCCCTTGGCCCCGGCAGCGAGGAGCACGGCTCCCATGGACGCGCATTGGCCCACGCACACGGTCTGCACGTCGCAGCGCACGTATTGCATGGCATCGTGGATCGCGAGGCCGGCGGTGACGACGCCACCGGGGCTGTTGATATACATGATGATGTCTTTCTCGGGATCTTCACTCTCGAGATAGAGCATCTGGGCCACGATCAGGTTGGCCACTGCATCATTGATGCGCGTGCCAACGAAGATGATCCGGTCTTTCAGCAGGCGAGCCCACAGGTTGTAGGTCTCTTCACCGCGGGCGGTTTTCTCGACGACGTAGACCATGGGTCAGCCCTTCTTTCCGGCGTCGGCCGCGCGATCGGAACGGCGCACCATGGTGTCCACCAGGCCGTAGGCGATGGCTTCTTCAGCTGACATGAAATAGTCGCGGTCGCCGTCTTTTTCGACCTGGGAAACAGGCTTCTTGGCGTGCTTCGCAATGATCTCGTTGAGCCGGTGCTTCAGGCTCATGATCTCCTTGGCCTGAATCTCGATGTCGATGGACGTGCCACCCGCGCCGCCGTGGGGCTGGTGAATCATCACCCGGCTGTGGGGGAGGATTTGGCGTTTGCCGTCGGCGCCCGCGCACAGGAGCACGGCCCCCATCGACGCCGCCTGGCCAATGCACACGGTCTGCACGTCGCAGGGCACGTATTGCATGGTGTCGTAGATGGCCAAGCCCGCCGTCACCGAGCCGCCGGGGGAGTTGATGTACATGATGATGTCGCGCTCGGCGTCGTCCGCCGAGAGGTAGAGCAGCTGGGCCACCACCTCGTTGGCGACGTCGTCGTCGATGGCGCTGCCCAGAAAGACGATGCGGTCTTTCAGCAGGCGGGACCAGATGTCGTAGGCCCGCTCGCCCCGAGCGGTCTGCTCGATGACAACGGGTGAGTAGCTGGCCTGGGTGGCGAGGCTTGGCAGGGGACGATGGTCGCTCATGATGGGACGGTCGTAGCAGTCGGGTCCCCCCCGCGACAAGCGACGGCCATCCGTGGCCACCAGAAAGGCTTCAGCCGGTCGCCGCCCGCAGTTTGACCAGCACGGCGTCGGTAATGTCGGCGGCGGGATCGAAGGCGAGGGCGGCGCGGCTGTCGACGACGACGCTGGCCCGCCGGTCGGTCATGACGGCCGTGATGGCGCTGCGGGCCCCGTCGAGGACCCCCTGGCGCAGGGCCCCCCGCTGGGCCTCGAGCTCGGCGAAGGCGTCCCGTTCGAAGGCGGCGGCGGCGTCTTCGGCCTGGCGCTTGCCCTGGGTG
>Ga0247837_1002266_pt1 | contig 36944 bp, 26 predicted proteins | sample LaCtaG_2_FD_187115 | JGI IMG/M metagenome (GOLD analysis project Ga0247837, IMG submission 187115) | Freshwater microbial communities from meromictic Lake La Cruz, Castile-La Mancha, Spain - LaCruzMarch2015_14.5m | ecosystem: Environmental > Aquatic > Freshwater > Lake | place: Spain: Castile-La...
TCGGCATCGGTCTTGATAAGCTTAATATCCATGGCGTTACCGATCAGATAGTTTGCGCGTCGATGGCGTCGTACTGTGCATGGGTGCCGATGAATCGGAGGCACTGGTTCAGCTTGCTTCATGTGGACAACTTACTGAATAAGTTAGATAATTTCTACTTATTCAGTAACCTAGCATAAAAATCAGTTATGTCTGAAAAAGTGATGTGTCCCTATTGCGGTTCCGAACGCTGTGAACCTTATAAGCACTATGCAACGCGTCAGAATGGAAGCCGTTTGCTTTCTGAGTGTCTAGCTTGTGAGAAAATCTTTTCAGAGACAAAAGGAACCTTCCTGGAAGGGCTCAGAAAACCGATCAGCTTTATTGCTACAGTACTGAAGACACGCACTGAAGGAATGGGTTTCAATGCGACCTGCCGGGCCTTAGCGATCGCCAAGAATACGCTCTTGCTCTGGGAACGTCGCTTGGTCGGGGCGAAACATACGCTGCTCCTTTTTTCGTTGATGCATACCTTTTTAAGTCAAGTGATTGAAGGTGATGAGCTTTATACGAAGATCGGAAAGAATATACCCGTAGAGGACTGTGAAGGCTGGACGATTGTACTCATGGAGCGTGCCACTCGTTTCATTTGGACGATACGCTGTGGAAAGAAAGACAGAACATTATTTTACAAAGCTATTCAAATACTTAGAAATGTTATCGAGCGTAGCAGCGATGTTACACTCGTGACTGACGGGGAACGGCGTTATGGCAATCTGCTGTTCGACATTTGCCATGAAGTCGTTCGTACTGGGAAGCGTGGGCGCCCGCGACGGGTCCTTCGTCGCGGAATCAAAGTCAGGCTGAAGAATAAAGGTAAGCGTGCGCAGCAAGCTGGGCAGCCGCGCCCAAAATATGAAGCTCCCCATCCAGAACATCCCGACACCTGCCAAGACATGACGCCGAACGCGATTCAGGCGAACCGTCTAGAAGCAACGAATGCGTCCATTCGGCGTCGCAACTCGGCGTATCGACGCAAAACGAATACCTATGCGAAGAGTACGATGGGCCTGCAAAGAACATTGGACATTTTTTGGATTGCTCATAATTTTATCCGCACGCACTTTACGACCAAGAAGGTTCCTGCGGTCGCGAACGGGATCATGCAACAAGGGCTTTCATGGCAGGATGTCTTTAGGATTCAAACACCCCTCGGCAATCCTTTACTTGCTTTCTAATCAATGCCTTAAAGGTGGCCGCCAAACTGAACCAGTGCCGTTCGCGGAGGTCCGGCTGCTGGAAGAGCCGGTCGCCGCGGCGCTCGCCTACAGCCGCCAGGGCTTGGGCATCGGGCGCCATATCCTGGTCTACGACCTGGGTGGCGGGACCTTCGACCTCGCCTTGCTGCGGGAAGTCGACGGGTCCTACGAGCTTGCCATGGAGCCCAAGGGCCTGCCGAGCTGTGGCGGCGACGACTTCGACATCGCGCTCTACGAGTGGTGCGAGGATGAGGCGTTGCTCCATTGGGGTGCGCCGATCGACGAGCGCGGACTGGATCTCCAATTCCTGCGCGACTGCCGTAAGCGCAAGGAGAGTCTCTCGGTCCGCGACCAAGTGCAATTCAGCAGCTTGATCGGCGCGGGACGGGTGTTCAAGCACACGCTCACCCGCGATCTGCTCGAAAGCATTATCGGTCCCCGGGTCGAGGCAACGGTGCGGCTGACCGGCGAACTGGTCCGCACCGCCATGGGGCAGGGATACGAGGTCGATACGGTCGTGCTGATCGGCGGCTCGACGCGCATCCCGTTGGTCCAGCGTAGACTCAGTGAGACCCTCCCGGTGGAGCCGCACAGATGGCAGCACCAGGATGTCGCGGTGGCGTTGGGGGCGGCCTATTTTGCGCAGGGGCTTTGGCCGCTATGGCTTGGCTCTGATCGAATGAGCCAGGCTGCGCGCGAGCTTCGAATGCGCGCCATCGAATTCTTTGCGACGCATCGGAAGGCGCAGAAGGCATTTGTTGATGCGGTGTGCCTTGGTTATCCCTTTAGCGAGGCACTGATCGATCGGTATGTCGAGCAATGGAATTGGTGGTGTCTCAGTGGGAATAGGATGCTGCCATGGAGCGAGGCACTGATCGACCGGTATGTCGAGCGATGGGATTTGGGGCGTGTCAGTGCGGATTGGGGGAGTCTCAGTGGGGATAGGATGCCATGGAGCGATGCGCGGATCGAGCGGTTTGCCGAGCGATGGGGATGGGGGAGTCTCAGTGTGAATACGATGCTGCCATGGAGCGATGCGCTGATCGAGCGGTTTGCTGAGCGATGGGAATGGAAGGCGTTAAGCGAGAACCCCGCATTACCCTGGAACGTTGCGCTGATCGAACACCATGCCAAGCGGTGGGATTGGGATAGACTGAGCAGGAACAAATCGCTGCCTTGGAGCGATGAGTTGATCGAGCGGTTTGCTAAACGATGGCATTGGAGTGGCGGTTCGAGCAGCATGAGCTGGAACGAATCGCTGCCCTGGAGCGATGCTCTGATCGAGCGGTATGCCGAGCGATGGGATTGGGATACGTTGAGTTGGAAAGGATTTCTGCCTTGGAGCGAGAGCTTGATCGAGCGTTGTATCGAGCGATGGAATTGGAGAAAACTCAGTGCAAATAAAATGCTACCCTGGAGCGAAGCGCTGATCGAGCGGTTTGTCGAGAGATGGGATTGGAACGAGCTTGGTAGAAACGAATCGTTGCCTTGGAGCGAGTCGCTGATCGAACGCTATGACAATCGATGGGATTGGGCTGTGCTAAGCGGGAACAAATCGCTGCCATGGAGCGAGGCGTTCATCGAGCGGCGAAACACGCGCGAGCGGCATGAAGTATTGTGGAGAAGTCGGGATGTATTGTCTTGGAATGCACTGAGTCGGAACCCGGCCTTACCTTGGAGCGAGGTGCTGATCGAGAAGTTCAAATGGGATTGGAAAGGGCTAAGTTGCAACGTCGGGTTGCCCTGGAGCGAAATGCTAATCGAGCGTTATGCAGAGCGATGGGATTGGAAGCTGCTGAGTCAGAACTCGGCCTTGCCTTGGAGCGAGGCGCTAATCGAGCGATTTGCCGAGCAATGGGCGTGGGACGACCTCACTCGGAATGTTTCGCTGCCGTGGAACGAGGCACTGATAGATCGGTTTGCCACTAGATGGAATTTCAGCATCTTAAGTTGTAAAAAATCAATGCTCTGGAACGAGACACTGATCGAGCGTTATGCCAAGGGATGGAATTGGCCGCGACTCAGCGAGAACGCAGCACTACCCTGGAGCGAGGAGTTGATCGAGCGGTTTGCGGAGCGGTGGGATTGGTCTACGATCACTTTCTGGGTTCTGTCTAAACTCGTCAAAGAGTGGACGGAGCCTGAGATATGCGATGTCATGGATCGCATTGCGTCGCTATCGATCGAAATACCTGCCAACAACGCTGCCGATAGCGAGTTTCCTTTCGACGACGAAATCCTTTTCTAAAAGCGGGTGATGTTTCAGTGTCGTAGGTCGGGTTAGGCGCACGCGGTATGACGTTGATGAGGAATCTGGCGCTTAACGCGCGCCGTAACCCGACAGACTACCGCGCAAGGTTGGGTTGTGTTTCGCTAACCATAAGTACCTCAACAGATTTGCGTATGGTAGAGTGATTTGTTGTAAACTTATGCGATGCAACACAATTATCAGTTAACTCAGCAGCTTAATATAATTAAAAGCTAAATATCGTTTCTACAAACAATTCTGTTGAAGGACTTACCACGACGCCGTATCGGCAAAACGGCCGAAAAGACGATCGTCTGATGATTATACGAAACTTGCGATGGAGAACGAAGTGAAAGTTAGGATCGCCATCCACGATGGATTCCGCACAGGCAGTTTGCCGCGCGGGCTGCAGCCGCCTGTCGCCGGAGGCCGCGCATGAGTGCCATCCAGGAGTCCATAGTCCAGGTCTTGGCGAAATCGGCTGACCGCCTGCGCATCCCCGGCCTGCCCGGTCCCCTCGCCGACGAGTTGGCCGCCCTGGTCGGCAAGGTCTACGACCCCTGCGTGGTCGCGGTGGTCGGCCGGGTAAAGGCAGGCAAGAGCACCTTCATCAATGCCCTGCTCGGCGCCCGGGAGGACCTGGCGACGGTGGGCACCACCGAGACCACGGCCACCATCAACTATTTCCGCTATGGCTGCCCCGCCGACCCCGAACGGCCGGTGCGCTGCTATTGGCGAGGCGGCGGCTATGAGGATTGCCCCGCGAGCTTTCTGCACCACTTGCAAGGCAATGACCTGGAGACGTTGCGCCGGGCCGAGGGGATCGACCACCTGGAATACCGGCTGGAGTTGGATTACCTGCGCCGCGTGACCCTGGTGGATACCCCCGGTACGGGGGCCGTGGTGGACGAACACCAGGGACGCACCGCCGAGTACATGCGCCTCTACGGCCAACTGCGCGAACGCCACGACCGCGAGACCCAGCAGATCGGCGAGTCCAGCGACGCCATCATCTATCTCATCGGCGCGGTGGCGCGCGCCTCCGACCGCGATTTTCTGGAGGAGTTCGGTCAGGCGACCCAGGGGACCTCCCGGGCACTGAACGCCGTCGGGGTCATGGCCAAGATCGACCTTTCGCCCGATGTCATGACGCGGCGCGAGGACCTGGCCGACAAGGTGGCCGCCCAGCTCAAGGATAGCCTGAATACGGTGATGCCGGTCTCCGCCGGGCTGCACCGGGCATTGGAACGGCTCATGGACGGCGCGGGCGTCGGTCTCCAGGGGCTGATGGACGCCTTGCGCCGGGTGCCGTCGGGTCGCCTCACGAAGTTGTTGGACAACGACGAGTTTTACCGCGAGTACGAATTCGATGACTGTCCACTGAGCACGGACGAGCGTCGTGCGCTCCTGGGCGGTCTGGACTGGACCGTCTTCACCACCATCGCCCGGCTGGCGGCCGATCCCGCCCTGGAGTTGAACGAGGTCGCGGCGCGACTCGGGCACATCGCCGGTTTCGCCCCGCTCGGGGATTTGTTGGAGAGCCATTTTCTGAAGCGCAGCGAATTCCTGCGCTGTTACCGCCTCATCGGGGATGCGCGCCGGCTGGTCAGCGGCATCCGTTACCAGCGACTCCCGGCGCTGCGCCAGCGCGAGCGCGACGAGGCGGCGCGCCGGGAACGCTTCCTGGCCTTTCTCCGCGCGGCGCCCGGCGATCGGGCGGTGGCCGCCGAACTGGCCGAATGGGTGGAGCGGGCCATGGTGCCCTCCGCCGCGCCGGTGGCCGCGGCGGTCGATGCGGTCGACCGCGACCTGGGGCGGGTCTTCCACCGGTTGGAGGAGTACAACGCCGATTTCGAGGCGTTACAGACCCTGGAGCAGCACGCGGGGATCTTTAGCGAGGAGGAGCAGGAAGAACTGCGCCGCTTGCTGGGACAATACGGTCAGGAGAGCGCCGATCGGCTGCCATTGGATCGTGCCCAGGATACCGGCTACGTGGAGCAACGCCAGCAGCACTGGCGCGACCGAAATTTCCGCGACCGGGCGCCCGCCCGGCGGGCGGTTGCCGAGCGCGCGGTGGCGCGACTCGGGCTGCTGTTGGATGAGTTGCCGACGGGGTCATCGGTTTCATGAACACTCACAACAAGCCGATCGCGCGCATCCTTGGTATCCCGGCGGGGGCCGGGGAGGGGTTCCGCGGCCTGATCGTCGGCGGCGCTTTGTGCTGGAGCGGGGGTAAACCGCGGCTGGAGCCGCCAATGGAGCTGGTCGCGCCTGACACACCGGTCAGCCGGATGGTGTTGGAGGATCGCGGTTGATCCTGTGCTGACGACATCTCGGCACTGGTCAAGCTGGCCAGCAGCCGGGTGTCATTGGGCGCTCTGATGGGCCGCCACCCGCTCCATCAGCCAGCCCCAAGCCTCCTGCTCCCGGGGGCCGGCCGTCTTCTGCACGGCGATGCCCAGGTAGGCGATATCCCGATCGAGCTGGTCGCGGGTCAGGCGGTCCAGCCGGCTGACCAGGATCGCCAGTTCCAGCACCGCCCCTTGGGCCCGGTTGAAGCCCTGGAAGGGGCCATGGGTCTGCTGGAGCACGGGGCGGCAGAAGAGCCGCGGGCGCTGCGGGTCGTCCTCGACCTTGTGCAACTCCAACTCGGTGTGGGCCAGGGCGTCCGCCAGCCGCGGGGCCGGGACGCGCTGGGTGTCGACCAGCGGCCAGGTCGCGCGGCCGGTCAGGCAGCCGGCGAAGATGCGCACGTCGTCGGTGTAGTTGACGACCGCGCAGCGACCGGCGAGCAGAAAATCCAGGGTGGTGGAGGGGCGGAAAGGGGCGATGACGAGGTGGGGCCCCGCCTGGCGGATGCCCATGGGGGCGCAGTGCGTGCGGCCGTCCGGGTGGCGGGTGGTGACGATGACTTCTTGGATCATGCCTTGGTTCATGGGGGTTCCTGGTCGCGGTCTTGGGATGGCAATGCGTGCGGTCCCAGGGGTGCGTCGCCGTCGGCGCCCGCTATCCCTGGGGTCAGCGCTTGCGGGTCGGCCCGCGCGGGGTGACTTGTTCCAGGTCCGTCGGCTCCGGCGGCAGGACACAGCCCCAGCGCAGGTCCTGGTCCTGCACATAACGCTTGCCGAGCCGCTGGGCGATCTGGGCGCGGGCGAGTTCCACACCAAGATAGAACGCATGACCGGCATCCTGTTCCACGCCCAGGTGGGGATAAAAGGCGAAGGGGTCGTCGAAGCTGTGGAGACCGTCGCGATTGAAGCAGTGGATGCCCGCGGTGCTCACCTGGATGCGGTAGCTGGGGTCACGCACCGCGGCGGCCAGTTCGCGGATATCGTCAATGCTGGCCGGGAAGGGGTTGCGTTCATGGATGGCGGTCAGGCCCGGGTCGACCTGCTTGGGGAGGCTCCCCTCCTGCCGCGCCCAGTGCATGATCCGGCGCGCCCGATCGGCCTCGCGGATGGCGCTGCGGCAGTGGGCGCTGACCTGGGTGGTGAGGACGTTGTCGATCGCAAGCTCCGACACCAGGCCCATGAGGATGGCGTTGATCCCCAGGGTGTCCGCCTCCGTGAGTTCGGTCAGATTGCCCAGGCCCATCATCAGTTGAGCCGCCGGGTAGCGTCGGCGCAGCTCGTGGTAACGCACCACCGAGTCGGCGAAACCGAAATGGATGGGGTCCAGGATGGGGTCGGCGAGGTAGGGGCGGGCGTCCAGATCCAGTCGCGCCATGGCGCGCTCCAGCGAGGGCAGATCGCCGGGTGTGGCGGGCACCAGTACCGGGCAGGCGACGACCTGGTCCGCGATCCAGAGCGTGTCCTCGTTGAGGCTCAGCAGAAAGTCCGCGCCGGCCCGCCCGCCGGTCAGGAGTTCGGTCGGCTGCATGGAGTCGATGCTGACCAGAAAGCCGGCCTCCTTCAGGGCGACGACGGTCGCCGCCAGGTGCTCGAAGGGGGTGTCCGGCAGGCAGCCCAGGTCGATCACATCGGCCCCGTCGGCGCGATAGGCGGCGGCGCGCTCCAGGATCAGCGGGACCGTCAGGCGCGGGGCATCGACGATCTCGGCGAAGATCCGCACGCTGTAGGCGCTCAGATCCGGTGTCCGGCCGGCGAGACCGAAAAAGCCGGGCAGGTCCATCAGTTCCTCGGGCCCGCGCTCCACCGGGATGCCGAAGTGCGCGGAGAGGGCCGCCAGATCGCCGCGGCAGCGTCCGGGGATGATGATCCGGTCGGCCGCCCCGGTATCGAGCAGCCGCCGCCGGATCAGGTCCGCGGTCATCAGGGCGGCGACCTTGACCCCGAGTTGGCGCACGGACCAGGTGGTCTCGCCCAGGTCCAGCCCGTCCAGCACCCGCCGCAGGGGCCGCTCGGCAAGCGCTCCGGTCAGGAACAGGAGGTGCTCGCTCATGTCGCAGTGCTCATCCTGGGCGCCTCATCCGCGGGTCAGGCGGCCGTCGCCAGGGCCGCGGCCAGCCCCTCGATGCTGTCGACCACCGTCGTGTACTCGAAGCGGCGCAGACGCGCCACATTCTCCAGGTCGATCGGGCGCGGATAGACCATGACCTGGCCGCCGGGTGCCGCGGTCTGCATGGCGGGGGCTGTGTCGCAGGCGAAGACGATGCTCGGGACCCGGCACTTGCCGGCCTGGGCATAGAGGTTGGTCACCAGGCTGTCGGAGACCCCACAGACCATCTTGGCGACCGTGTTGGACGTCGCCGGGGCGACCACCAGCCGCGCATAGAGGCCCTGATAGAAGCGGGCGACCGCGGGGGCACTGGCGGCGCCGTCGCGGTAGCAGGGGAGGCGCTCGCGCAGGGCCTTCAGGTCGACCCCGTACATGACGAGCACCTCGGCCGCCGCACGGCTCAGAAACAGGTCCAGGTCGGTGCGGGACTCCACCAACTCCAGGCATTCCTTGAGATAGTGACCGGAGCCGGTCAGTGCCCAGGCGATGCGGGGGCGCTCGAGGTGCTGCATGTGGGGGACCTGAGATCCTGGTGGTTAATCCAGCAGACTATCACGGCAGACTCGCCTGCGTGCGCACGCCGGCGCCGTCGCTCAGGGCGTGCCCGCGCCTGTCGTGCGACTGGTGCGCGCGGTCAGTGCCCGTCACAATGCCCGGCACCGCCCGATCGGCGTCCTGGGTCTACCCCGGCCCCCGACCGCGGCCTCTCGACAACCGAACCCGGCGGAGACACGCGCGTGACCTTCTCATCCCAATTGCTGTGGGCCATCGCCATGGGCCTCTATGTGCTCGGCGTGCTTTTCCTGACCCGCATCCCCTATCAGGCCATGGTCGGGCGCGGCATGGAGCCGATTCGTGCCGTGTATTACACGCGCAAGATCGTCCATATGCTGGCCGGCGGGGTAGGGTCCCTGGCGGTGCCGCTGGTCTTCACCGATCCCTGGTTTCCCCTGGCGGCCGGACTGCTGTTCACCCTGTTCACCCTGGCGGCACACCGTTTGGGGATGCGTATGTACTGGTTCCAGACGCCGGACAACACCAATGACGTGAAGTTCGCCCTGATGTGGGGGCTCTCCGTATCAAGTCTGTGGTGGCTGCTCGGCGACCCCTGGCTCGCCATCCTGCCGGCCCTCTACATGGCCTTCGGCGACGGTGTCACGGGTGTGGCGCGCAATCTACTGGTGCGCCGCCGCTCCAAGAGCCCCATCGGCAACCTCTTCATGCTGATCGTCTGCGTCCCGCTCGGCTGGTTCATCGGCGGCCAGGCCGATCCGTCCATCCCCTGGTGGGGCCTGGCCTCCGCGGTCGCCGCGACCTGGGTGGAGCGCTATGAATTCGGCCCCATCGACGACAATGTGCTGATCACGCTCACGGCCAGCGCGGTGCTGCTGCTGGGGTCCGTGGCCGCGTCGATCGGTTGACGCCGGGCGCAGCGGTGACCGCGATCAGGGTCCGCTATTAATCCTGGAAAGAGCAGTTGTCACGCCAAGGCGCCAAGCTCGCCAAGTTTCTTCAACGGGTTATCCGCGTTGCGCGATTCACGCGGCAGGTGAGTTGGATACTGGACCTACGCTCCTGTATTTCTTGGCGAGCTTGGCGCCTTGGCGTGAGAAATTCCCGGATTTCGGTTAATGGCGCCCGGGCCACGTTGTTTCACCCGGCCGCCCGCAGCGGGGCACCGCTCTCCTGACCGCGCCACCGGTCACGATAGGACGCAAGCAAGGCGATGGCCAGCGGCAGGGCGCCCAGGACGATGAACACCAGGTCGCCCCAGATGCGCATCCACTCGACGAACCGGGCCAGCGGGGTCGCCGTATAGGCCGTGGAGCGGGCGTGCCAGTAGCCGTGCTGCAGCACGTCCCAGAGCTGCAGCAGTCCGCCGGGCAGCAGGCTCAACAGGATCATCAGGGCCAGGCCGCCATTGAGCCCCCAGAAGCTCAGTTTCAGGCATTTCTCGACGAAGGGCCAGACCGCCTCACTGCTGAGCTCGCGCAGCACATAGGCCATGAGCCCGACCGCCAGCATCCCGAACACCCCGACAAAGGCGGCGTGGCCGTGATTGATGGTCAGCAGGGTGCCGATCTCGTAATAGTTCACGATCGGCGTATTGATGAGGAAGCCGAAGACCCCGGCGCCGGTGAAGTTCCAGAAGCCCACCGCCATCAGGAAGAAGAAGGTCCAGCGGTGCCGATAGGCGGGGCCCGCGCCCCGGGTGACGCGGGAGAAGTCCCAGGCGTCGAGCGTCAGGAGCGTCAGGGGCACGACCTCCAGCGCGGAGAAGGTCGCCCCGAGCGCCATGGTGAGCTCGCTCTGGCCGGTGAAATACCAGTGGTGGGCGGTGCCGATCAGGCCGCCGCCGAAATAGAGGATGGCGTCCAGATAGATGACACGCAGCGCCGTGAGCCGCCCCACCAGCCCCAACTGGAGGAGGATGACCGCGACGATGACCGTCACGAAGAACTCGAAGAAGCCCTCGACCCAGAGGTGGATCAGCCAGAACCGCCACACATCCACCACTGAATAGTGCGTCGTGCTGTCGAAAAAGAAGGCCGGCAGATAGAAGAACGGGATCGCAAAGGCGGCAATCAGAAAGAAGCGCACGAAGGGGCGCAGTTCGGGATCGGCATTGGCGCCCCGGAGCGCGCGCTGCACGAGCCAGAACCAGAAGAACAGGCCCACGACCAACAGCACCTGCCAGAAGCGCCCGAGCTCCAGATACTCCCAGCCCTGGTTGCCGAACCAGGACCAGAGGTCCCCGAGCAGGTCCCGGATGCCGAGCCATTCGCCCGCCAGGCTGCCCACGACCACCAGGACCAGGGCCCCGAACAGGGCATGGATCAGGACCGGCTGCGCCTTGGGGTCCCGCCCGCTCAGCGCCGCGGCCACGAACAGGGCCCCGCCCACGTAGGCGGTCGCGACCCAGAAGATGGCCAGTTGCAGGTGCCAGGCGCGCAGCAGGTTGCTCGGCAGCAGGCTCGACAGGTCGAAGCCGTAGAAGTCCCCCGGGTCGGCCCGGTAGTGCGCCACCGCACCCCCGATCAGGGTCTGGGCGAGGAACAGCAGCCCGGCGATGGCCATGAACTTGAGGGTCGCCGCCTGGGCGGGGGTGATGGCGGACAAACCCGTGACGGCGAGTGGGGCGGACGGGGAGGGCGCGTCCGCGTGCCAGCCCAGGTAGTCGAACTTGCCGAAGGCGAGCAGCACGATGGCGGTGCCCCCGAGCAGGAACAGCAGGCTGACCGCGCTCCACAGGACGGCCCCCGCCGTCGGGTGATTGCCCACCAGCGGGTCATAGGGGAAGTTGTTGGTGTAGGAGTGCGCCGCCCCGGGCCGCTGCGCGGCGGCCGCCCAGGCGGTCCAGGTGAAAAAGGCGGTGAGTTGGCGCAGTTCCGTCGGGTCGGTGACGGCACCCCGGGTGAGCCCGCCGTTGACGGCGGGGTCGAGGAAATAGGCGGTCCAGGCCGCGACCTGGGCCGCAAAGGCCGCCGAACTGTCGGGCGGCAGGCGCAGGGTCCCGGTGGCCGGGTCATAGCCGTTGGCCTTGAATTCGGCGGCGACTGTGCCCTCCACGCTGGCCCGCTCGGGTGCGGGCAACTGCTCGAAGGCGCTCGAATAACGACTCCGGGCCAGGCCTTCGGCGCGATGCAGCGCCAGGCCGTGCAGGGTCTGGGCGGAGAAGTCGGGTCCCAGCAGGCCCCCGTGCCCCCAGATGGTCCCGTTGTCCATCAGCCCGTACTTGAGAAAGACCTCCTGGCCGGCGGTCACATCCGCGGCAGTGAAGACCAGGGCGCCGTCCGGGGCCAGTGCCTGCGCCGGGATCGGCGGTGCACTCCGATAGGCCTTGACCGAGATCAGGATCAGCACGGCGAAGCCGAACAGCATCACGATCGCCACCGAGCGCGGCCACCACCGCGACAGGGTTTGCGTCGGCTCCCTGGGAGTCGTGGACATGGCCGCTCTCCTCTATTAGACAGGTGTATGGTGCGTGAAGGGCTGGGATGGTGGAGCCGCGCCGATCGGTCGTGGATAAACCTAAATCCGGCAATTGCTCTCACAAAGACACCAAGAAAAACAGATCATTGAAGAAGTTGGGCCGATCGCCGTCCAGGTGACCTCGTCGACCTAACATATCGTGTTAAAAATCTTTGTGATCTTTGTGTCTCTGTGAGAGAACTGCTCTTTCTTAGGATAAGGCAGGCCGACCGGGCGGTTGCGAGTCCCCGGTGGGATTCTGGCGCAGCCCAGGGCGCAATTGCAGGCGTAGAAACCCCCGGCTGCAACCAGCGGCCCCATCGGCGATGGTTCCGAGCGAGCCCTGCGTTCCCAATATCCGCGCCCATGACGCGGGGTTTTTCCGTCAGACAATGCGATTCTCCGGCGCGCCGGACGGCTCCCGGCGGTACCCTATGGGATACTGCTCGGGTCACGGGACCCTGCACGCTACGAAACCGGTTCCGCCCTAGGGTGGATAAGGCGCGCCATGCGGTGTCGGGGACCGGCTGTGTCGGTCGCGCGCGCCGCATCCACCACGGGCCGCGCGATGCTCCCCAGGTTCGAGATCGCTGCCGTCGGCACCCCGGGTCGGCAGGCGCGCCCTGGTAGTGGCAGAATAGCCGCTATGTTCCATGTGCCCCCCGTCGCCGCGCCGCCGCGCCTGACTGGACCGCCCCGGTCGCCGCGCGTCCGTCCGTCCGGTCGGAGCGGTTGCGGCCCGCTGCGCCCAGTCCCACCCATATTCAACCGGGGGCCCGAGCCCCCGAGTGCGGAGTCTCCCCATGAGGTCGAAGTTGTTGCGCGGGATCGCGCTCGGAGCCGCCATGGCCCTGGTGGCCGGTTGTGACAAGCCGGCCGGCGCCGGGAAGGCCGCGGCCAAACCCATCCCGGAGGTGGCCGTGGTCACCGCCCATCCGCAGGCGGTGCCGAACACCCGGGAACTGGTGGGGCGCTTGGCCGCGACCCGCTCGGCCCAGGTGCGGGCGCGGGTCGCCGGCGTCCTGCTGGAGCGGGTCTACACCGAGGGGACGGACGTGAAACCGGGCCAGGTCCTGTTCCGCATCGACCCGGCGCGCCTGCAGGCCCAGGTCAATGCCCAGGAGGCGGCGCTCGTCCGGGCCGAGGCGGATGCCGCCAACGCCGCCCTGACCGCCAAGCGTTATTCGGAGTTGCGGGACAAGAAGACCCTGTCGCAACAGGACCTGGATACCGCCCAGGCGGCGGAGCGCACGACCGCGGCGGCGGTCAAGCAGGCGCGCGCCAACCTCGACGCCGCACGCCTGGACCTGGGCTATGCCACGGTCACCGCACCCATCGCCGGGCGCGCCGGCCGCGCCCTGGTGACCGAGGGCACCCTGGTCGGGCAGGGGGAGGCCACCCTGCTGACCACGGTGGACCGGATCGACCCGATCTATGTCAACTTCAGCCAGTCGCCGGCCGAGCTGGCGGCCCTGCGCAAGCCCGCCACACCCGGGGCCAAGCCGATCGCCGAGACCCAGGTCGAGGTCGTGCTGCCTGACGGTAGCCCCTATCCCCACTCCGGAACCCTGGATTTCTCCGACCTGGCGGTGGACCCCAACACCGGCGCGCTGTCGCTGCGTGCCACCCTGCCTAACCCCGACAAGACCTTGCTACCTGGTATGTTCGTGACGCTGCGTCTGACCCAGGGTCAGTTGGACCAGGCCTTCCTGCTGCCCCAGCCGGCCCTGGCGCGGGATATCCAGGGGGCCTATCTGCTCGTGGTGGACTCCAACAACAAGGTCGTGCAGCGCCGGGTCGTCAGTCACGGGATGACCCGCAAGGACTGGATCCTCACCGGTGACCTCAAGGACGGCGATCAGGTGATCGTCGCCGGGCTCCAGAAGGTCAAGCCGGGGGATGAGGCCCGCATCGCCCCGGCGCCCGCTTCCGACAAGCCCAAGGGCCAGGCCGCAGCGACGGCCGCGCCAGGGTCCACGGCCACGCCCCCCAGCGGGAAATAGGACAGCCAGTTCATGCCGCGTTTCTTTATCGACCGGCCCATCTTCGCCTGGGTCATCGCCATCCTCATCACCCTCGCAGGTGGTGTGGCCGTCCTCAACCTGCCGGTCTCCGCCTATCCGCCCATCGCGCCGCCCCAGATCAGCATCACCGCCTCCTACCCCGGGGCGAGCGCGGAGGTGATGGAAAAGACCGTTACCTCGGTGATCGAGCAACAGCTCACCGGGGTCGACGACCTGCTCTATTTCGACTCCGTCTCGCGCGCCGTCGGCCAGGCCCAGGTCACCCTGACCTTCCAGACCGGCACCGACCCGGACATCGCCCAGGTCCAGGTACAGAACCGCCTCAGCGTCGCCGAGCCGCGCCTGCCGCGGGACGTGGTGCAGAACGGCATCGTGGTGGCCAAGGCCAATGCCGACTTCCTGATGGTCGTGGCCCTGACCTCCGCCGATCCCGCCATCGACAGCAATGGCCTGGACAATCTGATCACCGCCCAACTCCTGGACCCTATCCGCCGCCTCCCCGGGGTGGGCGGGGCGACCCAGTTCGGTTCCGGCTATGCCATGCGTATCTGGCTCGACCCCGATCAGTTGCGCGGTTTCGGACTGAGCGCCGCGGACGCCCTGGCGGCGGTCCGCGCCCAGAACATCCAGGTCGCCGCCGGTGCCGTCGGCTCGATGCCGGCGCTGCCCGGTCAGGGCTTCACCGCCTCGGTGACGGCCGCCAGCCGTTTCACCAGCACCGAGGAGTTCGGCGCCATCATCCTGCGCGCCAATCCCGATGGCAGCCATGTGCAATTGCGCGACGTGGCGCGGATCGCCCTGGGGGCCGAGTCCTTTGGGCGGGACGTGCACCTGGGTAAGGACGCGGTGGCCGGCTTTGCGATCCAACTGGCCCCGGAGGCCAATGCCCTGGAGGTGGCCGCCGCGGTGCGGGCCAAGATGGATGAACTGATGCGTTACCTGCCCGCGGGGGTGTCCTGGATCAGCCCCTATGACAGCACCCAGTTCGTGCGCATCTCGATCCAGGAGGTGGTCAAGACCCTGATCGAGGCCGTGGTCCTGGTCTTCTTGGTCATCCTGCTGTTTCTCCAGAACCTGCGCGCCACCCTCATTCCGACCCTGGTGGTGCCGGTGGCGCTCACCGGGGCCTTTGCCGGGATGTATCTGGCGGGCTTTTCCATCAATGTGCTGAGCCTCTTCGCCCTGGTGCTGGCCATCGGCCTGGTGGTGGACGACGCCATCGTCGTGGTGGAGAACGTGGAGCGCCTGATGAGCGAGGAGGGGCTCTCGCCCAAGGAGGCGGCGCGCAAGGGCATGGACCAGATCACCGGGGCGGTGATCGCCATGACCCTGGTGCTGGCGGCGGTCTTCATCCCCATGGCCCTGGTAGGTGGGAGCGTGGGCGTCATCTACCGCCAGTTCTCGCTGACCATTGTCATCTCGATGGCCATCTCCGCACTCATGGCGCTGAGTTTCACCCCGGCCCTGTGTGCCACCCTGCTGAAGCCCGCCCATGAGCCCAATTGGTTCCTGCGCGGCTTCAACCGCGGTTATAACGCCATTGCCGGGGCCTATCTGCGCCGCATTGCCAAGGCCATCCGTCATACCCCGCGCTGGATGGTCTCCTTCTTCGCCCTGCTGGCACTGGTCGGCTGGCTGTTCACCCAGTTGCCGACCAGCTTCCTGCCGGAAGAGGACCAGGGCTATGCCTTTGCGATCATCCAGTTGCCCCCCGGGGCCACCATGCAGCGCACCACCGAGGTCCTGCAGGAGATGGACCAGATCCTGCACAAGAACCCGATCGTGGACCGGGTGATGCTGGTGGCCGGGTTCAGCTTCGTGGGCCAGGGGGAGAATGTGGGCCTGGGTTTCATCCGGCTCAAAGACTGGAGCCAGCGGACCAAGCCGGGAGAGCAGATCAAGGCCTTCATCCCCGCCGCCAATGGCGCCCTGCAGGCGATCAAGGGCGCGCGTATCTTCATCGTGAATATGCCCACGGTGCGCGGGCTCGGGCGCTTCGGCGGCTTCGATTTCCGGCTTCAGGACCGGGCCGGCTTGGGCCACGCCCAGTTGATGCAGGCCCGCAATACGCTCCTGGGGGCCGCGGCCAAGCACCCGGACCTGGCCGGGGTGCGGCCCAATCAACTGGAAGACGGGCCCGAGGTCCAGTTCAAAGTGGACCGCCTCCAGGCCCAGGCGATGGGGCTCGATCTCGGCGATATCTATAGCGCCATCCAACTCATGCTGGCGCCGGTCTATGCCAACGACTTCAACTACCAGGGGCGGGTGCTCAAGGTCCTGCTCCAGGCCGATGCCGCCTTCCGCAGCAGCCCCGAGGACCTGGCCCGCTATTTCATCCCCAGCCGGGCAGGGGGGCTGGATGCGATGGTCCCGTTGGACACCGTGGTGAGCGCGGACTGGCGGCTGGCGCCGCCCGCCATCGACCACTACAACGGCTTCGAGGCGATCCAGATCAACGGCGGTGCCAGCCCCGGCCACAGCTCCGGCCAGGCGATGGCCGCCATGGAGCAGATCGTGCGCACCGACCTGCCCCCGGGGATCGGCTTCGAATGGTCGGGCTCCTCGCTCCAGGAGATCATCTCCGGCAAGCAGGCGCCCATCCTGTTCGCGCTGTCCCTGGTCGTGGTGTTCCTGGCGCTCGCCGCACTCTATGAAAGCTGGTCGGTCCCGGCGGCCGTCATGCTGGTGGTGCCCCTGGGGGTGCTAGGGGCACTCTCATTCACCTGGCTGCGCGGCCTGGAGAACGATGTCTATTTCAAGGTCGGCCTGATCGCCGTCATCGGCCTCTCCGCCAAGAACGCCATCCTCATCATCGAATTTGCCAACACCCTGCACCAGTCCGGGCGCAGCCTGCTGGATTCGGTCATGGAGGCCGCACGGTTGCGCTTTCGCCCCATCATCATGACCTCCATCGCCTTCATCCTGGGCGTCACCCCGCTCGTCATCTCCAGCGGTGCCGGCGCCAATAGCCGTCACGCCATCGGTACCGGGGTCATGGGCGGGATGGTTGGTGCCACCCTGCTCGGGGTGCTGTTCGTGCCGGTCTTCTATGTGGTGGTGCGGCGCTTGTTGGGGGATCGGTTGGAGGGGGCCCAAGGGCCGGCCGCGGGTGCGCCGATCCCAGCCTTGCCGGTGCAGGGTCCGCCAGCGGAGGGCGGCGCACGCGAATCAGAGCACTGAGTCGGGCTGACACACGGACCCCCGGCCGCCAGGGTGGCGGACCGGGGGTCCCGCACGAGCGGGCCTTGAGCGACCGATGCGGTCGCCAGGGCCCTGAGGCTTGCCCTGGTTGATCAGATCAGGATGCTGTAGGCAATGATGATCGGTGCGATGAATACGAGGGTGATGGCCAGCATCTCTCTGATGCTCAGATCCTTCAGGTTGGTCAGATACTTCATTACGGCAGACCTGTGGTTGGGGAGGCGGGGACCACGGCGGACGTGGCGCAGGATAAACCGGCCCCGTAACCGGCAGCGGGTCGGGACTGATCCTGGATCACTTTATTAGTATATAGCGATATAAAAGTCAACCGCGTCTTTGTGAACTCTTGTAACGTTCACGGTGCGCTTGCGACGGGAAGAACGACGACCGCGTTTATCAATGATAATTGTCAATGATGCCGCTCCCTGGCACGTTGGATCGAGGCCGTGGACCAGGGTCATGCCTGCCAGGCAATGCCGTTAAGTTAAGCTTGGGGCGGGCATCTCGTTCCCACGCTCCGGCGTGGGAATGCAGTGCGGGCGCTCCGCGTCCTGCCTGGTTACTGGACGCGGAGCGCCCGCTCTTGCTCCCACGCAGGAGCGTGGGAGCCAGCAGCGTTTAATTTGACCGCACTGGCCTGCCAGGGGCTTATACCGTCGCGCCCCGTCGATGGAGCCCCTGAGCCTACCGGGTTTTAGGTCGTCGCCGATCCGAGCCATCGAGGAAATACCCCATGACATCCGCATTCAATCCCTTGCGCGCCACCGCCGGTCTGCCCGGTCAGGTCTTCAACATCGCCCACCGCGGTGCCCGCGCCTTTGCCCCGGAAAATACCCTGGCCGCCTTTGTCAAGGCCCAGACCTTCGGCTGCCAGATGTTCGAGTTGGATGTCCACCGGTCCCGCGACGGCGAATTGATCGTGCACCACGACGATCGCCTCACGCGCTGCACGGATGTCGCGGTAAAGTTCCCCAAGCGTGAACCCTATTTCGTCTCCGATTTCACCTTTGCCGAACTGCGCAGCCTGGATGCCGGCAGTTGGTATCTGCGCGAACTCGCCCTGCCCGCCGACCGGCGGCAACCCTTTCTGCAATCCTTGAGCGATGCGGAGATTGCCGCGTTCGTCAGCACAGCAGACCGTGCACAGTATCAGTCCGGCACCGTCAAGCTTCCCACCTTGCGTGAAACCCTGGAGCTAGCCATGGCGACCGGCATGATGGTGAACATCGAAATCAAGACCCTGCCGCGCATGTATCCGGGGCTGGCCGAGGATACCGTCACGCTGGTCCAGGCCATGGGCATGGAGCGGCAGGTGTTGATCTCCTCCTTCGACCATGAACAGTTGGTCATCGTGCGCCAGTTGAGCCAGGTGATCGCCACCGGCGCCCTGACCAGTGACCGTATCGCCCGGCCGGCCGAGTATCTGCGGCTCATCGATGCCGACGCCTACAATCCCGGCTGCTATGACGACTACGACTCGCTGGGCTTCGGCTCAGTCACCGGCCAATTGGACGCCCGCGGCATCACCGCCGTCCGCGCCGCCGGCCGCGGTGTCAATGTCTGGACCTGCAATGACCCGGATCAGATGCGCCAATTGATCGCGGCCGGCGTGACCGGGCTGATCACCGACTTTCCCAACCGCGTGCGGGATGTGCTGGCCGCGTGAGCCAACCCGGCAATGCGATGGAGGGTGCAATCAGGCCCGAGGTGATCGCAAGCACACCGTAGGATGGTCATCGCTGCGCTCTGCCCATCCTACGGGAGCGCCGATCCGCGGACGCTTTGTCCGGCGCTACAGCGTCTCGACCTCGAAGCCCACAACGCTGCGCTGCTCGCGGCTGAATTCGATTCCGATCTGGTGGATCGGTTGGCCGAGCGCCCGGTACTTGTCGGCATAGCCGCGCTCCTTGATCTGTTGGAGCGCGCGGCCCTCGGGCTCCAACTCCACCACCTTGAACTCGAAGAGCCAAATTTGGGCGTTGAACTTGAGCGTCAGGTCGATACGGCCCGCGCGGCTCGCGTCCTCCGGCGTCAGGTCCAGCCCCAGCGCGGCCAGATGGCTGTAGAAGACGCTGGCGTAATAGCCCTCGTAACGGGCGATGGGGTTACCGGTGTACCACTGATAGGGGATCGCGGCGAAGAGGCTGTCGAGATGGGCGCGCAAGGCGGGGAAATCCGCGGCGACCAGTATGTCATAGAGCCGACTCGCCAACTCGCTGGCCTGCCCTGGCTGGCCGATCAGGGCCTTGGCCAGGCTGTCGTTCAGCGCGCTCGCGACCTCCAGATTGGGATAACCCAAGGTGTATTCGAGCCGGGCACCCAGCCGCCGTGAGCCCAGGAAGGTAAGATAGCCGGTCTGCCATAGCAGGGCCTCGGGGGTCAGATGATCCACGTCGAAGGCCGACAGCAGGGCCTCATCGGCGCGCAACTGGGCCAGCCGTGGAGTGAGAAAGCCGCGTGCAATCAGCAGATCGACCAGAAATGTCGGGGTCCCGGTCTCGAACCACCAGGTGCGAAATTCGCGCGCGTCGAAGAGCAGCAACAGGTCGAACGGGTTGTAGACCGCCTCGCCGGTCCAGTTATAGCCGTTGTACCAGCGTCTAATCTCGTCGCGATCGAGACCTGGGAGTTCGGCCGCAAAAACGGTGTCGACATCTGCCTGCGTATAGCCGCACAGCGCCGAGTAGCGGGCATCGATTGTGATGTCCTTGAGGTTGTTGAGGCCCGAGAAGATGCTCACCTTGCTGAACTTGCTCACCCCGGTGATGAAGACGAAGCGCACGTGTGCGTCATTGTCCTTGATGACCGAATAAAGGTTGCGCAGCCCGTCGCGCAAGGTGCGGGCGACCTCGGGCGTCGTCAGGTTGTCGAGGATCGGCTTGTCGTATTCGTCGACCAGCACCACCACCCGTTGGCCGGTCGCGGCATGGGCCTGCTCGATCAGGCGGGAGAAGCGCCCGGACAGACTCGGCGCATCGACCGTGAGGCCCAGACGCCGGGCATTGTCGTCGAGCACCTCGCCGATCTTGTCGTCCAGTTCATTCCGGCTATGCAACACCCCGCCGCCGAAGCTGATCCGGACGACCGGGTAAGGCGTGGTCCAGTCCCAGTGTGGGTGGATCAGCAGCCCGCGGAACAGCGCCTCATGACCGGCGAAGAGTTCCCCCAGGGTATCGAGCAGCAGAGACTTGCCGAAGCGGCGGGGGCGCGACAGGAAATAGTGGCTGCCTTCCTCGACCAACTGCCGGATGAAGCCGGTCTTGTCCACATAGTAATGGTCATCCGCGCGGATCTTGGCGAAGGTCTGGATGCCGATGGGGAGTCTGCGGCGGTGCATGGTGGGCCTCGGGGGCGGCGACGCGAATCGTCTTGACTCAGGGTAGCGGGTTCGCGGGACCCTGTCATGGGGTGCGCAGGTTGGCCTCGATCGCAATCGTGGGCGATTCGCCGACGGCGAGGTCGCTGGTCCGCACAGCGGACCCTGCCCTCGTTCCCACGCTCCGCGTGGAAATGCATGTGCGGACGCTCCGCGTCCGGTGCCGTTCATTGTGGCCCATGAGGACGCGTCCATTCGGGACGCAGAGCGTCCCAGTATGCATTCCCACGCGGAGCGTGGGAACGAGTCGAACCACCCCGGACGTCGAGGTTTCAGTCGGTCGAGCCATGGCGTTGCGGTATGATCCCGGCGGTCGCCGCGCCCTCCATGGCCTCGCGCGTCGTCACGAAGCCGATCAGGGCCAGGAGTTTGTCCCGGCTCGGCCCGTTCAGGTCCCGCCCATAGCGGCCGTCATAGTGCGCGCAGTCCTCGACCGCCAGGCGGTAGGCATCGGTCGGGGTGGTGCGCAGGTCGAGGTAAAGGGCCAAGCCCTCCTCCACGAGCAGGAGGTCGTGGTTGCGGATGATGCGGACCGGTCCCCATTGCTGGCGGGTGACTTCGTTCTGAAAGGCGCACATCCGTCGGTACAGTCGCTCGGTCTCCACCCACTCCGGCTTGGCCCCGGCCGGCGGCTGCTCCAGCAGGACGGCGCGCGCCAGCGCGAACAGGTCCCCGGCCTCCCCATCGGTGATATCGCGGCGGACCGCCGCCCGTTCCGCGACCCAGAGCCCGAAGGCGCGCACGCGCCCGAGGTCCTTGAACCACTTCTTGAGCACCGTGAGGCGCAGCACGTCCGCATGGCCGGTGCGGTCGATCTCGGCGATGATCGAGGCGAGTTGGGATGGGAGGGAGGGGGGCATCTTTGCGGTCATGCGGCGGTCCGGGCTGTAGGTCGGGTCAGGCGCGCGGGCCTTGGTCACATCTCCGGCCGCGCGGCATCGTAGGTTGGACAAGCGCAGCGCAGTCCACCAGCAACGGCGCGGGATTCGGTGGACTTCGCTGCGCTTGTCCACCCTACGGCCGGAACGATGATCAAGGCCGGCGCGCGGCACCAGGCCTGATACAAAGATCGTCGATTGTCGCGCGCCGTCACCCGACACCGAGCCTGCGCAAGTCGGGTTACGCTGCGCTAACCCGACCTACGGGCTGTGGCCTCGCGTGCCGACCCCAACGGGGTCGAACATACCAGCCCAGGGCCAGGCCCGCACTCCCGTTAAGTTAAGCGCCGCAGCCCAAGCGCCTGGAGTCCAAGGCTTCAGCCTTGGAGTGCGCCAAGGCTGAAGCCTTGGACTCCAGCCCCGCGCCAGACGGGGCGTAATGCCGCGTCCCGCCCGGGAATTATCTCACGCAAAGACGCAAAGACGCAAAGGAAGAAGGGATAGGGTAAGGCCGCATCAGCCCCTCATGCCGTCGGGGCCGAATACCGTGGGGCCAAGACCACTGATCCCACGCCGGACGGGGCATGCGCCCCGTCCGTCACGTTTTCTTGGGACTTGCGCGTCCGCGGCGCGGCGGCGACGCGGTAAAGGTCCGGGACCGGACGAATGCCCCGTCCCGCCCGGGGGCTAAACCGACCTACGGGGGCGGGCACTGGGAGCGGAGCAGGTCGGCGACGCGGGCGGACTCGGCGGCGATCTCCGGGTGATTCGGCGCCAGGGTCAGGGCGCGCTCCAACAGGGACTTGGCCTCACGCAGCCGGGCGCAGGCGGCGGACGCGTTGCCCCTTTGGTGTTCCAGATCGGCGAGCTTGCGCAGGAGCTCGCCATGGTTGCCGAGTGCGATGACATCATTCGGTGCGCGGCGCAGGGCCTCGTTGGTCGCGGCGATGGCGGCGCAATAGGCGGACTCGGCCCGCGCTTGGTCGCCGAGGGTGACATGCAGGTCGCCGACCGACGAGAGGGCGTTGCCCTTGTTGATGTGGGCAACGACATCATCCGGCGCCCGCGTCAGCGCCTCGCCGTAGGCGGCGATGGCCTGGGCATAGGCGGCCTCGGCCCCGGCATGGTCGCTCAGAGCGGCGCGCAGTTCACCGAGACTCAGGAGCGCGTTGCCCTTGTTCATGTGAGCACCGACATAATCCGGCGCCCGCGTCAGCGCCTCGCCGTAGGCGGCGATGGCCTGTGCAAAGGCTACCTTGGCCCCGGCATGGTCGCTCAGGGCGGCGCGCAGTTCTCCGAGACTCAGGAGGGCGTTGCCGTTGTTCATGTGGGCAGCGCCCTGATCCGGCGCCCGCGTCAGCGCCTCGCCGTAGGCAGCGATGGCCTGCGTATAGGCGGCCTCAGCCCCGGCATGGTCGCTCAGGGCGGCGCGCAGTTCACCGAGGCTCATGAGGGCGACGCCCTTGTTGTTGTGGGCATCGACGTAATCCGGCGCCCGCGTCAGCGCCTCGCCGTAGGCGGCGATGGCCTGCGTATAGGCGGCCTCTGCCCCGGCCTGGTCGCTCAGGGCGGCGCGCAGCTCACCGAGTCTCACGAGGGCATTGCCCTTGTTTATGTGGGCAGCGACCTGATCCGGCGCCCGCGTCAGCGCCTCGCCGTAGGCGGCGATGGCCTGCGCAAAGGCTAACTCGGCCCCGGCATGGTCGCTCAGGGCGGCGCGCAGTTCTCCGAGTAACCGCAGGGCGTTGCCCTTGTTCGTGTGGGCCATGACCTGATCCGGTGCCCGCGTCAGTGCCTCACTATAGGCGGCGATGGACTGGGTATAGACGGACTCGGCCCCGGCATGGTCGCTCAGGGCGGCGCGCAGTTCACCGAGACGCGCGAGGGCGCTGCCCTTATTGATGTGGGCATCGACATAATCCGGCGCCCGCGTCAGCGCCTCGCCGTAGGCGGCGATGGCCTGCGCAAAGGCTAACTCGGCCCCGGCATGGTCGCTCAGGGCGGCGCGCAGTTCACCGAGTCTCCAGAGGACGAGGCCCTTTTCGTTGTAGGCAGCGACCTCATCCGACGCCTGTTCCAACGCCTCGTCGAGGCTCGCGAGTGCCTCCCGGAACGCGCCCTGCGCCGTCCCATGCCGGGAGCGGGCGCCCGCCAGTTCCCCAATCCGCCGGGCAACCGCCCCTGCGGCATAGGGCGTCTCCAGCCGCAGCGCCGACCGCAGCGCGGCCAGCGCATCGCCGAGCGCATAGCGGGCATTGGCGAGCGCCCCGTCCATGACCTCGATCCACTCGTTCGCACCGCGCATCCAATCCTGCCGATTGGCATGATAAATCGCCTCGGCAACCGCCTCCGGGTCGCCCTCCCCGCGCCCCCGATAGATGGCCTCCAGCGCGGCATGGGCCTCCCCGGTGCGCTCCGGCTCCAGCCCGGCGATGAGGCGCCGCAGCAGGTCGTGGATGCGGTAACGCTCCGGCCGGGCCGGGTCGCGCCAGACGAAGGAGAAGCCGGTGAGGGTCGCGAAGTCGGCCGCACTGGAGTCGAAGCGCAGCCGGTCGCCCAGGGCGAAATAGAGTGCGCGGTCGAAGCCGCGGGCGGCGGCCAATTGGGTAACGGCGGATTGGACCTCGCCGGTGCAGTAGCGCAGGAGCCGCGTGACGAGTTCGCGGCCCGGGTCGCGCCGGGTGCCGGCGGGACCGGGCGGAAAGTCCGCGGCGGTCAGCCGCTCGCCGCGCTCGCGGGCGCTCAGACAAAGGTCCGCGGCCAGGCCCAGATAGAGCGGATGGACCTGGTCGGGGGCGATTTGTGTGTAGCGGATGAGCGCCGCGCGCAGTGCCCGGTCGGGGTCGCCCGTGCGCTCGCGGCCGGGCTCGTGGCTTAATGCACGGGTGAGATAGTCGTCGGCGTCGGGCGGGTCCAGGTGGCCGATGAGTTGGGTGTCGATCAGGTCGCCGGGGATGGGACAGTCGAGCGCATCGGCCCAACGCGGCGGCTCGCGCCCGGCCAGTGCGACGATGACGCCGTGATTGGGAAGGTAGAGTTGGGCGAGCAGGGCGCGCAGCCATTCGTCGCGCTCAAAGTAGGTCGCGGTGGATTCGGTGTGGCGGCCGGTGCCCCAGAAGGACTCGTGGGTGTCGATGAGCAGGACCAGCCGCGGCGGGGCGCCGGGGAGTTGCATGGCGGCGTCGATGGACTCGCCCAGGAGGCGGGGCAGCGCATCGCCCAGGCGGGCGCCCTGGTCGGTGGCGGCCATGGCCTGGAGGGCTTGCAGGCGAGCCTCGTCGAGCTTGAGGCCGGTGCGCCACAGGGCGAAGTCGGTCTTCAGGTGCTTGTCGAACAGGCCGATGACCTTGACGGCCAGGCCGGCGACCGGGGTGTCGTTGATCAGGTCGAAGAGGGTGCCGGCGAAGTCGGCCTCCGCCGCGGGAAACAGTGCCTTGATGCGCTCGGCCGAGAGTTGGCCGCGCCCGCGTAGATAGAGCATGAGGGCGTAGTCGAAGAGCGGAAGCTTGAGCCCCCGGGCGCCCAGGGCGCGGCCGATCATGAGCGGTCCGGACCAGTAGCCGCGCGGATCGTCCTCGGCGCTGCCCAGGCCCGCGAGGTCGTGGTAGACGCAGGGGACGGCGACGGACCCGTCGGCAGACCGGGCGAGTGCGTCGTAGCCCGTGACGCAGGCGCGGTCGTCGGCGATGGCGTCGAGCCGCGCCCAGTCGGCCGCCGGGAGTCGGCGGCAGTAGCCGGTCAGCAGGAGCTTGAGCAGCAGCGACTTGCCGTTGCCGCCGTCGCCGTGGAAGAAGAGCATCTGCTCCGGGGGCGGCTCGGTGTGCAGGTAGCGCAGGAACAGGCGTCGCTCGGCCAGGCGGTCGGCAAAGAGCGGCAGGGCGCGATCGTGCTCGGTGATGCTGGGCGGCTGCGCGATGGGCATGACGGTATTCCCTGATTAGGTCCAGGCGATGTTATCAGCTTTCCGCGAACTGCTTGGCGCCAAGACCGGACGCGGAGCGTCTGCCGCACGGGATTCCCACGCGGGAGCGTCACTGCCATTGAGGCAAGGCGCACTCGCCGGCCGCGTCGCTTCTGCCTGGAGTCCAAGGCTTCAGCCTTGGCGCGCGCCAAGGCTGAAGCCTTGGACTCCAGGCGCTCAGGCTGCGGCGCTTAACTTAACGGCAGTGACGCGGGAGCGTGGGAACCAGAAAATCGCGTCCGCTGAGGGCGGTAGGCCGGCGGCGCGAATGATGGGCATCGCTGCGCTCTGCCCATCCTACGGGAACTGATCCGAACCCGATCACTGGACTTGACTCGTCGCGGCTGAAGCCGCGAGGGCCGCCCGAGCCCCGGGGCTTCACCGATTCAGCGGCGGTACCGCAACGCTATGGGCCTTGAGGAACTCCCACACCTTGACCTTGTAGGGATAGATGGGGGAGTCCGGGGAGGGGAAGGTGCCGGCGAGCGATTCACTGATCGGCTGGCGGGAACGCTCTTCATAATCGTACTTGGCGCCAAGCTCGATCATGCACCACACGACATCCCAGTCCTGTCCGAGCGCGGCGTCCGTGATGACTGGATCATCGCCCCTGGTCGTGATGTCGAGATCGGCGCCCAGGGCCTTCATCCGGCGAATGCCATCGCAATAGCGGTCGTTGACGAAGCGCATGATCACGGGGTCGTTGTCGGGTCGCCTGGTGTTTGGATCACCGCCGCCGCGGAAGATCATCTCCATGATCTCGGGGGCCCGGCGGTAGTTCTCCACTGCGAGGCTGACGGCGCCGGCACCGTCGTCGGCCTTCAGATTGGGGTCGGCCCCGCGCGCCAACAGTTCAGCGACGGCCTGCGGCTTGAGGCGATCCACGGCCACCATCAGTGGGGTGACATTGTGTCGACCGCGCGCAGTGACCTTCGCCCCGGCCGCAATCGCTCGGGCGATGGCGGTCCGGTCGTCCGCCTCGATGGCGGTCTCCAATCCGGCTTCGGCGTTATTGAAGAATCCAGCGGTTACCGTGTCACCCGCGTTGAAACCGCGGTCACAGGACGCGACCATGAGGGCCTCCGCGAGCAGTAGGATGGCGGCGCCGCCGCGGCGTTGATTCATGTTGTCGAAGGCCGTGAAGTACACATAGCGCTTTAGCCCGGTCATCGCCCGCATCTGTATGGTGCGCAGGGTGAGCATCGCAATCCGCAGATCTCAACTCAATCGCATGGGGTTGGCAGCCCGAACCGCTCGCCGATCTCGCGAGCGAGTGTCGCAACGATCCCCCTGGAAAGAGCATTTGTTTCACGCAAAGACGCAAAGACGCAAAGACGCAAAGTTTCTCAATGCGATATCCCTGTCGCATGGCTGACCTGCCGGGTGACGGGATCATCGCTTGCAATGTTGTGTTCTTCTTTGTGTTCTTGGCGTCTTTGCGTGAGCAATTGCCGATTTTAGGATCACCGGCGCCCCCTCACGCGCCAGGTGCCCGTGCCGGGTTACGCTGATGGGCTCACCGATTCAGCGGCGGTACCGCAATGCCATGGGCCTTGAGGAATTCCCACACCTTGACCTTGTAGGGATAGATGGGGGAGTCCGGGGAGGGGAAGGCGCGCTTGAGCGAGCGGCCGATCGGCTGTCGGGAGGTCTGCTCGTAATCGAACTTGGCGCCGAGTTCGATCAGGCACCAAACGATATCCCAGTCTTGCCCGACTGACGCATCCGTAATTATTGGATCACCGCCCCGCGTCAGGATATCCAGATCCGCCCCGTGGGCCTTCATGTAACGGATGTACTCACAATTGCGGGCATCCACAAAGTCCATGATGACGGGGTCGTTGTCGGGCCGCCGGGTGTTTGGGTCGCCACCGCCGCGGAAGATCATCTCCATGATCTCGGGGGCCCGGCGGTAGTTCTCCACCGCGAGGCTAACGGCGCCGGCTCCGTCGTCGGCCTTCAGATTGGGGTCGGCCCCGCGCGCCAGCAGTTCAGCGACGGCCTGCGGCTTGAGGCGATCCACGGCCACCATCAGCGGGGTGACATTGTGTCGCCCGCGGGCATTGACTTGGGCCCCGGCCGCCAGCGCCCGGGCGATGGCGGCCCGGTCATCCGCCTCGATAGCGGTCTCCAATCCGGCCTCGGCGTTCTCGAAGAATTCGGCAGTCACCGTGTCACCCGCGTTGAAACCGCGGTCACAGGACGTGACCGCGATGGCCGCCGCGAGCACGATGACAAGGGAAGGTCCGCTCATCGGCGTTCCAGGGCATTGTTTGAGTAAATCATTGAGTGCCTTGCGGTCCCTTGTGATGTTGTCCCGCGGCAGCCTAAACCGTTCGGCGATCCCGCGGCCGAGTGCCGCAACGATCGCCGACGCCTACTCGTGCGCCAGGCGCCGGAGCCCGGGTGCGCTGACGGGCTCACCGATTCAGCGGCGGTACCGCGATACCATGTGCCTTCAGAAACTCCCACACCTTGACCTTGTAGGGATAGATGGGGGAATCCGGCGAGGGGAAGGCGCGCTTGAGCGAGCGGCCGATCGGCTGTCGGGAGGTCTGCTCGTAGTCGAATTTGGCGCCGAGTTCGATCATGCACCAGACGACGTCCCAGTCTTGGCCGACGGAGGCGTCCGTAATCAGGGGATCACCGCCCCTGGTCGTGATATCGAGGTCCGCGCCCAGGGCCTTCATCCGGCGGATGCCGTCGCAATTGCGGTCGTTGACGAAGCGCATGATCACGGGGTCGTTGTCGGGTCGCCTGGTGTTTGGGTCACCGCCGCCGCGAAAGATCATCTCCATGATCTCTGGTGCCCGGCGGTAGTTTTCCACCGCGAGGCTGACGGCGCCGGCACCGTCGTCGGCCTTCAGATTGGGGTCGGCCCCACGCGCCAGCAGTTCGGCGACGGCCTGCGGCTTGAGGCGATCCACGGCCACCATCAGCGGCGTGACATTGTGTCGGCCGCGGGCATTGATCTTCGCCCCGGCCGTGATGGCGCGGTCGATGGCGGCGCGGTCGTCTGCCTCGATGGCGGTCTCCAGCGGGGCCTCGGCGTTTTTGAAAAATACAGCAGTCACTGTGTCACCCCCGTTGAAACCGTGGTCACAGGAAGCGGCCGCGAGGGCCGCCGCGAGCAGTATGATAAGTGAAGGTCGGCGCATCGGTATTTATGGACATTGTTTGAGAAAATCATTGAGCGTGTTGCGGTCCTTGGTGATGTTGTCCTGCATCGGATCGAGCACGTTCGACATCTGGTGTTGGGCCAGCTTACCGAGGTTGGGTCCCGGGCTGGCGGCACCGAAGCGGTTGCCTATCCAGCTATCGCTGTCGGGGATGGTCTCCTTCTGCCCCGCCCGTACGGGCGGGAATGAACGCAGCGGGCGGCCGGCGGCGTGGTCTTGCTCCATGCGCTGCACCATCCCGTCCATTTCACCGAGGTAGTCGGCAAGGTCTCTCTCGAAGGCCGGGTCGTCGTCGCTATCGGCCAATGCGGGGTTGCGGTGGTCGATCTGCATGGGGTCCGGTATCCAGCGATTCTCACCGGCGAGTTCGCGACGCAGGAAGCGGGCGTTCTCGATCTGTTGCGCCGGGTCAGTGGTGTCGTTCATGAAAGTGAGAAAATCATTGCTCGCGCTGAAGGCATGGGTGCGCTGCTCCAATGACTGGAAGTCTTGGGTTCCGGTGCGGACCAGGGAGTTTTCATGCAGCCCCGCCGAGTTGAAGACGAAGGCCCGGGCGTCTGAGTTGATCAGGGCCGCCTCTTGGGCCAAACCGCCGCCCTTGGAGTATCCTGCGACATCAAAGGTAACACCTCCGTCAGTCATCTTGCCGGATAACCTACGCATCGCGGCATATTGATCGGTATCCTTGCCCTCGCCATTGCGGGTATTGGTCTGCCAGTCCACCAATGAGGTCGGCTGGGTGTCGCGCCCGACCAGGATCAGTTTGCCGGTGGTCTCGTCACGGTAGAGTGCGGCGCGAAAGCCCGTGGTCTCGTTGCGCAGGTCCGAGTCGGTGATGGTGTCCGGTTTGAGACCCAGCTCCTTGCTCAGTGCCTCACCCGTGACCGGCAACCGGGTGAGGCAGTCGCCGTTGACGGCGTCGTCCTCGTCCTGTGCGGTGGCCCCCAACTGCTGATTCATGTCGTTGGCGGCGCGCGCGTAGGGTAGGGCCTCGCGATAGCGGTTGTAGCGCCGCAAGGTCGGCCCGAGGGTGAGGGCGCGTCGTCGGCACGGACTCGAGTCGGCCGACATCATGCTCGGGGAGCCGTCGGTCGGAAGGATCCCGGTGGCCGGTTCGGGGCGGTCGGTGAATGACTCGATGCGCTTCTGCGCCGTGGTGGCCAGCACATCGTCTTTGGTCTTTGCTGCTGCGCAGGGGTCATAGCAGTCTTGCACGGCGCATGGTGCCTGCGTGCGGCTAAACATCGTCAAGTCCCTCGTCCGATTCACCGTGCGGGTAATCGAAGGCCGTGAAGTACAGATACCCCCGATCGGCGATGTAGTTCTTGAAGGCGACCTCGCGGGCGGCGACCTGCCCGAGCAGGTCGGCCGGGTCATCGACCGGCGTGCCCTCGAAGGCGCGGATCGCCAGCAGGGTCAGGAACAGGGCGCAGTCGTGCTCGCTGTGTACGCAGGCTTGCGGCCAGACGGGGTCCCAGAGCGCTTGCACGCGGGGCCGGTCCGCCATCCAGGTCGTCCAGTCGTCCCGGCGTCCGTTCTCGGCGACGAACCGGTTGAGCCTGTCATAGAATCGCAGCCGGGTCATGGCCTGTATCTGCGCGGTCCGCATGGTGAGCATCGCGATCCCCTGAGTTTATCTCATACGAATGGGCCGAGCAGCCCAAACCGTTCGCCGATCCCGCGGATCAGCGCCGCAACCACCGCCGGCGCCTCCTCATGCGCCAGGTGCCCAAACCCGGGGATGGTCTCGACCTCGACCGACGGCAGCACGGCGCGCACGCGCCTGGCCTCGGCGGGGCTGACGGTGCTGTCGCGTTCGGCCACCAGCATGATGAGCGGGGTGGTGAGGCGCGGCAGGTCGCGTTCCAGGGCGTCCAGGTCCCACTGGGCCATCATGCCGATGGCGGCGGCGACATGGCCGGGGCTCACCACCAGGCGGCGGTAGAGGTCGACGCCGCGCTGGTCCAGGCGCGAGCCAGTGCTGTCCACCAGGTCCTGGACCCCGCCGGCGATCCCGGCGCGCCAGGCGAAGAACTTGGGGATGAGCGGATGGGTGGCGAAGAAGCGGGCGGCAGGGGCGAACCAGTGGCCGGCCAGTCCCCGCAGCGGCAGCAGGGCGCCGTTCTCGCTGATCAGGGCGCGCGGGGTGATGCAGTGGTCCAGGCACATCCGGGCCAGGATGGCGGCGCCGGCCGAGTGGCCGAGTACCAGGTCCGGCGTCACGCCCAGGGCGTTGAGCAGCGCCGAGAGGCTGGCGGCCATGCCGGGGAGTGACAGCCCCTCGTCGTCCTTGGGGCTGCCGGTGAACCCGTGGCCGGGCAGGTCCACGGATATAACGGTGAAGTCTTGTGCCAGCAGCGGGGCCAGATCGCGCCAGGAGTGGGTGGCGGACCCGGTGCCGTGGACCAGGAGCAGGATGGGGCCGGCGCCCAACTGCTGGACGTGCCAGCGCAGGTCGCCGACCTCAATGAAACGGCTGGTCTCGCGGTTCGGCCAGTCGCGGCCTTCGATCTCCCAGTCGGGTTTTTGGTGCATCGCTAATCGTGGCTCGAAGAATGATTGTCCGCAAATGAACGCAAATGAACGCAAATGAAGAAAAATAATGCGTTCGGGCGACCTTGATCCGGGTTTCGGCGATTTCGCGGACCGCGCGGCCGATGGTCCGCACAGCGGACCCTACGGGAGGTCCGGGGCTCGGGTGTGGCCGTCAACGGAACCGGAATTCTCTTTATTTGCGTTCATTTGCGTTCATTTGCGGACGAAAAACCCCCGGGCCTTATAGCCCCGCCTTGGCCTTGACCGCCGCGTTGAGCCGCCCCGCGTCGGCGTGGGGCAGCGGCATATAGGTGGCGTCCATCGCCTCGGCCAGGGCCTTCGCCTGGGGGTGGGGGTGATTGGAGGTGTCGACCACCATGGCGGCGACCCCGGCGGCGCGCACCAGGCGGGCGACGGTCAGGGCCTCTTCGGTCGCCTTGGGGCGTCCGCCCTCGCCGTTGCGGGCGACGTTGGCGCGCCCGTCGGTGAGCAGGACGAGCAGCGGGGTGCCGCCGCGGCGCTTGACGGCATCGGCCAGCGCGAGCCCGACCTCGATCCCGGAGGCGAGCGGGGTGCCGCCGCCGCCGGGCAGGTCCGCCAGGCAGCGCTTGGTGCGCACCAGTGAGCGGGTCGGCGGCAGCAGCAGCTCGGCCACTTTCCCACGGAAGGCGACCAGGGCGACCCGGTCGCGGCGCACATAGCAGTCCGCCAGCAGCAATTCCACCGCGCCCTTGGCCTCGCCCAATCGGTGCAGGGCGGAGGAGCCGGAGGCGTCCACCACGAAGACGGCGGTCGTCTCGGAGCGGTGCTTGTACTTCTGGATCCGGAAGTCGTCCTTGCGCACCTCCACCCTGGGCATGACCGGGGCCGCCGGCTTCTTGCGACTGCCGCGCTTGGCCGGGAGCACGATGGCGACCGGGGTCAGGCTGCGCTCACGCTCGGCGCGGCGCACCCGCTGCCAGGGGGCGGCGGCGCGCAGGGTCTCGATCAGGTTCAGCCGGTCGCCCGGGCGCAGATCCCCGCGGCGCACCCCGGCGGGCCGGCCGCGCATGTTGGCCTGCTGGACCTGGCCGGACTTGCCGGTGCTGCGTACCTTGGCGCGGCGCAACTGGCCGAGGCGCAGCCGTTCCAGCAGGTCTTGCGGGATGGTCGCCTTGGTGGCGTCCAGGATCTGATCCGCCAGGGGGTCGTTGCGCTGCTCCTGGTTGGCGTCGGACTCGCCGTCCTGATCCGGCGGGGGCGGTTCCGGGGGCGGGGGCTGCTGCTCGTCCGGCGGTTCCATGTAGGGCAGTTGGGTCGCCCGCGGGGCCATCACCAGCCGTGCGGCGAGGTTGACCTGGCCGTCCGTGACCACCGGATCCCCGTCCAGGGCGGCGGCGATGCGTGCGACCCGCACCGCGTGCAGCGAGGCGCGCAGGGAGTGGATGCCGAGCGCCATCGCGGTCTGGCAGATGGCGTCGACCTGGGCCTGGCTGATGGTAACCGCGGGCAGGCGCTCGCGGGCGGCGGCGATCTCGGCCGGCTCGTAGGGGAGTTCGCCCATGTCGCGCACGCCGATGGGGCTCAGATCCACCAGGAAGGCGAGGCGGTCGAGCAGGGCGTCGGCGACCTGCTCGTCCTCGTTGCTGCCCTCATCCAGCGCGATGACGCCCAGGCGTGCCGGGGAGCGCAGCGCGATCCCGTCGCGCTCCAGGACGACCTCGCCGGTGTCGAGCGCGGCGCACAGATAGGAGATGGGGGAGCCGCGCACGCGCTCGGCCATGGCCAGTTCCACCACGCCGCCGTGGGCCTCGGCCAGCAGGCCGTGCTCGGCCACCGGGCGCCCGGCGCGCAGCGTCGCCGTCAGGTCCAGGCCGCCCAGCAGGCGCCCGTCGGTGACGTGCAGCGGGATCTTGCGCCGGTGCATGTCCTGCGGCAGCAGTTCGCGGGTGTCGGCGAGCCACTGGTCGCGCACCGGGCCGGGCAGGGCGCGCAGACAGACGCCCCCGACCCCGGCCGGGTCTACCGCGAACAGGGTGGCGACCAGGGCGGCGTCGTCCCAGGGGTGATAGCGCGGTGGGGCCGGCTCCGCCTTGGGCGCGCCGCCCAGGGGGTGCTTCGGCGGGGGTGGCGTCAGTGCGGCCATGATGCCCCCGTCATGCCGGGAAGAGTTCCTGCACCACCCGATCGACCCGGGCGGTGGAGCCCGATTCGTCGAGCGGGTCGCGCCGCAGCCGGTGGCGCAGCGCCGGGGGGGCGAGCCGGCGCAGATGGGTGATCCCGACCGATTTGTCCCCTTCCAGGGCGGCCAGGGCGCGGCCGGCGCGGATCAGGGTCAGTTCACCGCGCAGGCCGTCGGTGCCGAGCGCCATGCACAGGCGCGCCGCCTGCTCGAGGGCCGCCTCCGAGACCTCGATCTCCGGCAGCATTGCCTGGGCGTCGGTGATGCGTTTGCGCACCTTGGCGTCCTTGCGCTTCCACTTCTCGGCGAAGGCATTGGGGTCGCGCTCGTACTCGTCGCGCAGCCGCACCACTTGCACCCGGGTCGCCAGATCTTGGGGCGTGCGCACCTCTACCGAGAGGCCGAAGCGGTCCAGCAATTGGGGCCGCAACTCGCCTTCCTCCGGGTTGCCGGAGCCGATCAGGACGAAGCGCGCCGGGTGACGCACGCTGAGGCCCTCGCGCTCGACCAGGTTCTCACCGGAAGCGGCCACGTCCAGCAGGGCGTCGACCAGGTGGTCCTCGAGCAGGTTCACCTCGTCGATATAGAGAAAGCCGCGGTGGGCGCGGGCGAGCAGCCCGGGCTCGAAGGCCTTCTCGCCGCGGGTCAGGGCCATCTCCAGGTCCAGGGCGCCGATCACCCGGTCTTCGGTCGCGCCCAGGGGCAGGTCCACCACCGGCACCGGCACCTGCTTGGTCTTGAACGCGGTGTCGCTACCGTGCGCGCGGCACTCGGCGCACAGCACGTCTTGCGCGGCGTCCGGGTCACAGCCGTAACGGCAGTCCGCGACCACCTTCATCTTGGGCAGGAGCGCGGCCAGGGCACGGATGGCCGTGGACTTACCGGTGCCGCGGTCGCCGAAGACCAGGACCCCGCCGATGCGGGAGTCGACGGCCCCGATCAGGAGCGCGAGCTTCATCTCTTCCTGGCCGACGATGGCGGAGAACGGGAATGGGACGGGCATATTTGAGGTCTCGAGTCTCTGGTGTCGGGTGCGCGGGTTGAAAAGGGCGCCCATGGTAACCGGACGCGCGTCGCGGTGGGACCTGAAAACCCGCCGAAAGGGGGTGTGTCAAGGCAGCGTGACACACTATACTGTAAATCTCGCGAGACAGGCAGGCGCCGCTGTCGTCGGCTGCCGCCGCGTGACCCCAACCTTCCCAACCCAGGGTCCTGACCGGCCCGTGATCAACAAACCGGAGTACACCGATGGCTCAGTCATACCGGGCAGATGTTCTCGCCGCCGATGATGCGCAGACCGCCGCCCCGATCGAGTTCAAGTCGTTCCTGGTTACCTGTCTGGTCTGCTCCGTCGTGGGGCTGACCGTGCTCGCCATCCTGGCCCAGTCGCTGGTGTCGTTCCTGGCCCCGGTGGGCTGAGGCCCGCCGCGCCGCGACCCGCGCCCGGTCTGCGTCATCGCGCCGACCGGGCGGTGCGGTCCGCACAGCGGACCCTACGGCAGGCGCCGACCTCGTAGGGTCCGCTGTGCGGACCAAAGACCTCGCCACACTCAAGATTTGCGTGATCGTGATCGCAGCCCCTCGCGGGTTTTTTCTCTAGAAACTCAAGGATTCGGCGCCTGGACCGCCGGGGATTGCAGCCACTCCGTGACCGCGGCCATAAACGCCTGCGGGCACTCCTCCTGCGGCACATGGCCGCAGCCCGGCAGCACCTTGAGGGTCGCGTGGGGCAGGGCGGCGGCGACCCGGCGCGTATCCTCAGGCTTCACCAGCTTGTCCTGATCGGAGGTGATCAGGAGCACCGGCACCTGGACCTGGGCGAGCCGGTCGCTGATGTCCACGGCGCTGGAGAGCGAGCGGTCGAGCAGGGCGCCCCAGGCCAGGTCCCAGTTCGCCACCCGGGTGTGGATGATGGCCTGGTCCCGGCGGGCCGCCGTGACGCGGGAGGGGTCCTGATAGGAGTATTCGAGCAGGGTCGGGTCCCCCAGCTTGCGCGCGATGGCGAGGCTGATCCGCTGCAACTGGGGCAGTTGTGCCACGGCGGCCGGGATGGTCGGGCGCTGCGCATGGACCCAGGGGGCGACCAGGATCAGGCCGCTCACCTGCTGCGGGTAGGCCAGGGCCGCCTCCAGGGCCAGGGTGCCGCCGGAGGAGTTGCCGACCAGGATCACCTGCTCGAGCCCCAGGCCCTGCATAACGGCGCCGACCTGGGCGATGGCGGACTCCTTGGCGTAGGGGTCCGCGGCGCTCCAGTCGCCCGGCAGCGGCTTGGCGCTGAGCCCATAGGGGAGTTGATCGTAGGCGACGGTGCGCCCCAGCGCGGCGAAGGGGTCCAGCACCGCGCCCCAGGTGAAGCTGTTGAAGGTGAAGCCGTGCAGCAGCAGGAAACTGCGCTCGCCGGCCCCGGCCGCCGCCGGTCGTTCGAGGTAATGGACCTCGAGCCCCTGGGTCCCCGGGAAGGGGATGGTCAGGAACCTGCTGTCCGGGGTCGCCGCCGCACGGGTGCTGCCCGTCGGCGCCAGGGTCCCCGCGGGGATCATCAGCAGGGGCAGTACCACGGCGGCCCCGATCGCCAGCACCACCAGAATCCCGAAGACCTGCATCAACCGCTTCAACATCGACAATCCCCAGTTGCGAACCACGCCCCGACGGCCCACCGCCGGGGGGCCCAAAGATACCCGAAAGCGAAACCCCCATGCCAAAGCAAGAAGACTCCGGAATGGATCAAGGCCCGTCGAAGGGCCTCCACGATGTCAGCCTGATGAGCCACGACCGGCGCCTGTCCGGCCGGCCGCGCCTGTGCAGCGACTGCGGACTCTGTGACAGTTGGCTGCGCCCGCAGATGGCCGAGACCTGTCTGTTCGTGCGCAACCGCATGGAGGAGATCGAGCAGCGCCTGCACGGCCGGCGCCGCAACCCCGGTGACGAGCTGCGCTTCGGCATCTTCCGGGAGCAGGCGATCCTGCGTATGCGCCGCCCGGTGGCCGGGGCCCAGTGGACCGGCATGGTCACGACGCTCGCCGCCCGGTTGCTGGAGCGCGGCGAGGTCGAGGCCGTGATCCTCACCGGGACCCACCCGGGCACCCGCTTCGAGCCGGAGCCGGTGCTCGCGCGTACACCGGAGGAGGTCCGCGCCTGTGTCGGCAACAAGCCGTGCCTCTCGCCCAACCTGGGGCTCCTGGATCAGGTGCGCGCGTCCGGCCTGCGCCGCCTGGCCGTCATCGGCACCGGCTGCCAGGTTCAGGTCCTGCGCCAGGCGCAGGCCCAACTCGGCCTCGAGCGCCTGGACGTCATCGGCATCCCGTGCAGCGACAACGTCACCTATGAGGACCAGCAGTTCTTCCTCAATACCATCTCCAGCTCCCCGGCGACCGTCGTCCATTACGAGTTCATGCAGGACTTCAGCCTCTGGCTCCACCACGAGGACGGGCACCGCGAGCGGGTCAACTATATCGATTTCCCGATGGACAAGCTCCAGGGAATCTTCCCCTCCGCCTGTCTGTCCTGCTTCGACTATCCCAATGCGCTGGCGGATCTGACCATCGGCTACATGGGCGCACCGCTCGGCTGGCAATGGGTCCTGGCCCGCACCGCCCGCGGCGTCGAACTGCTGGACCTGCTGCGCCCGGACCTGGAGTCGCGCCCCCTCAGCGAGGCCGGCGACCGCACCCGCGGGATGCCGCGCTTCATCGCCATGCTCGCCAAGCGCCCCG
>Ga0247837_1002269_pt1 | contig 36929 bp, 22 predicted proteins | sample LaCtaG_2_FD_187115 | JGI IMG/M metagenome (GOLD analysis project Ga0247837, IMG submission 187115) | Freshwater microbial communities from meromictic Lake La Cruz, Castile-La Mancha, Spain - LaCruzMarch2015_14.5m | ecosystem: Environmental > Aquatic > Freshwater > Lake | place: Spain: Castile-La...
CAACTCCGGCGGAGCAGCAGTCACAGCTCTGGTGCAAAACACCAGCAACTTGACAATTGACGGCATCCACGTCACAGGACATATAGGGAAATACGCAGGGGCGGGGGTCATTATAGCCCCACTAACAACCGGCAGTTCCCAAGTGAGCATACTCCGCAGTGAGTTCCGCAACTGCACCTCACAGAACTACGGAGTAATTGCACTTCATGACTATAGTGGAGTGCTGTCAGGCAATACTGTGGCGGTGGTTAGGGTCGCTATAGTGGACTGTGTGTTTGAGGGGATTGAGACTGTGGCGCAGGGAGCGGGCTTGACTGTTAATAATTACGTGCAGATTACTGCGGATTCGGTGGTTCTTCGGTGCAGCTTTAGGAACTGCAGGAGTCAGAGGGGTGGAGCGATTTACCTCTCTTATCAGACCGGAGTGATGAATATCACTGCTTCCACCTTCGACAACTGCTCCGCTCCTGAGGGCGGCGCAGCTATCTTCGCCCACCAATACCCCCAAACCATCCTGCCGACCTATGTGCTTCTCCTGAACTCGATAATTACCAACTCCCAGCAAGGGAGTGCGGTCTATATCAGCGGCTACGACGGCTCTATCATCAATGTGACCGGAAAGAGCAATTTATTCCAAGGCAATTTGAACTCTGCGTATTTGGTGAATGGCGGCGCACTGGTAGACGACGGGTCTGTTTATATAGGAAATAGCAATATAGACGGAGGCTGTTTTGTACTAAAGTCCTCCATTCTGACCGGTACAAACATTCGAGCCATGTCCAACTCCGCAAGTGGATTCGGAGGGTGCGTTTTCCTCACTTCCAGTTCGACTCTCAACCTGACTAGATGCACGCTCAATTATAATAGAGCGGGGGTCATTGGAGGAGTTATTTATGCGGACCAGGCCTCTACTGTATCGCTGAGATGGGTGGATGCAGTGGGGAATTGGGCGGGGTCGAGGGCTGCGGTTGCGTACTTCTTTACTGGGACGCTGAGAGTCACTTTGTCGGGGTTTGCTATGAATAGTGCAGGGGAATTCGGAGGATTTGAGCTAACTCAAGCAAGCGCTTCCTTCCGGAATTCGACTATGAACGGGAATACAGCCGGCAGACACACTCCTGGACTGCTACTGACAGACACTATTTTGACCCTTTCCGACTGCACCTTTAGCAACCAAACCGGCCAAAGTGGCGTTTTCATCGAGTCTCAAAGCAACAGTAATGTGACTATCACGAGGTGTTTATTCCAGCGGGGTAGGTCTAGCGGCCAGGGCGGGGCCATTTTCGCAGGGCTGAATAGTGCTTTGGTGGTACTGGATTCTCGAATTGAGGACTGTTCCTCGCAGAGTGACGGCGGGGGAGTGATGGTTTCGCGGAGTTCTCTGCAGGTAGATGGCCTGGAGATGCAATCTGTGCAGAGTGGAGGCTTGGGGGGCGGAATACGGGCGGAAAGCACCTCTGTATCCCTTCGAAATGCAGTCTTTTCAGACCTCGTAGGCTCTGCAGTGTCAGGTGAAGACCTGACCAGTGTGAGTATATTCGACTGCCGATTTTCCAATATAGTCTCAGCCAAAGGCGCAGGCATCCAGCTACTAAACTGCAGCTTTATCCGACTATCCGCCAATTCCTACATAGCACTGCAAGCTATATTGGGCGCTGCCATTGCTGTGGAGGTCTCTTTAAGTGCAGTCCACATGGAAACAGTGACTATCACAAGTAGTCGATTTGTGGGGAATACTGCGGAGCAGGGAGGCGCAGTGGCTATTGACAGTCACAACTTAGTACTGAGTGGTAGTGAATTCGAGGGGAATAGAGCCTTGGAAGTCGCTGGAGCCTTATTACTGGACTGCCAACATCGCACTGCCTGCGAGTTCCAGGTCACCAGGTGCAATTTCCATGACAACCAGGCTACAGAGAAGGGAGGCGCTCTCTACTGGCCAGACCTCCAGCCGAACCTGACGACTTGCTCCTTTGCCAATAACACTGCCGGCTATGGGGCTGATATAGCCTCGTTTCCCATGTATCTCCTGCCCTTGCAAGCAAATGGCTCCCGAGGGAGTTACCTAGGGGAATACCAGGGCCTGCCGTTGGCACTCTCATTGACGGAAATGCCCAGTGGACAGCTCTATTCCGGAGTACTTAACTTTGGGGTTTTTGACCATTCGCAGGAAATAGTAGTTTACGACTCTAGTAGTGTATTGGAAATCGTTCCCTTGGACCAGACGAACTGCTCACTAGCAGGGAGCACCAAAACACAGGCAGTGCAGGGAGTCTACGCCCTCAGAGACTTTACCACTACCTGTCCGCCTGGCTCAAAGCAGGGGTTTCAAGTCACTTCCAGCGCTATTTCCCTCCTCAGCAGAAGCAGCAATATCCCTATTCCCTCTGTAGCGGTATTAATCGCATTTCGGATGTGTAAAGCGGGCGAAAGCTTTTTCGACTCTGGGTGTCTGCTGTGCCCTGCAGGGACTTACAGCTTCGACCCTCAGCTGCCCTGCAAAGTGTGTCCAGATACAGCAATTTGCTATGGGAATGTCACGATGGTGCCTCGGAGAGGCTATTGGCGGCCTAACGCCTCCACAGACCAATTCATCAAATGTCTTAGGGAAGAGGCCTGCGTAGGGTCATCTGCTGAGGCTATTAGTCTAACAGGGGAGTGTGGGAAAGGATATAGTGGCAATTTGTGCCAAAACTGTATATGGGGCTTTTCGCATTCCCAGGCATACAGCTGTGCGAAATGTCCTCCAATTCCTTCCAACTTAGCCCTGTGTGGAGTGGTCGTTTTGGCCCTCACAGGCCTGGTTTGGACCCTAGTGGCCTCCGCCATCTCCGGTGCAGCGCGTTATTCCGCCCTTCTGTCCGTCTATCTACGCGGCCTTTTGAGCCATGTGCAGATGATAGTGGTGGCTGCAAGTCTCGACCTGAGCTGGCCTTACTTCGCAGCGACCTTTTTAGAGCAGCAAAGCGCTATCGGCAGTGTGAGCGACCAATTCTTCAGCTTCGAGTGTGTAATTGCAGAGCTGAGAGGCACCAATGAGGGCATTTTCCTGGTCAAACTAGGCATACTGACTGCCTTGCCACTGGCTGTTACTGCAGCTGCGCTGTTGGTGTGGGTGCTGATGTGGCTGATCAGAGGAGTGCAGAGTCTGCTCAGGAAGCTGCAGAGCACTGCCGCAGTGCTACTTTTTATGCTGCACCCCACCCTGACCAGGAACAGCTTCTCCCCGTTTGCCTGTCTGCAGCTGGAATCCGGCCGCTCCTATATGCTTTCTGATATGTCAGTAGAGTGCTGGAGCGCTGCGCATAACCGGATCCTCTACCTTACAGCTGTACCGTGCATATTGGTCTGGGTAGTGGCTTTACCGGCTGTAGTCCTCGCGCTAATGATCAGGAAGCAAGGAGAAAGGGCGGAAGACATTCGCTACTCCTTCCTCGCCAAAGGCTACACCGACCGCTTCCACTACTGGGAGTTCGCAGTGCTCAGTCGCAAGGTGCTGATGATCAGCGCCTCCGTCTTCCTGGTCTCCCAGTCCGTGCAACTGCAAGCGCTCACAGTCCTCGCAGTGCTGCTTTCCGCCCTACTCGCCCAGGTCTACTATGCACCCTTCAATATCCCCAATTTGAACGCTTTGGAGACCAAGTCCATCCTAGTGTCAGCCGTGACTGTCTACTTCGGCCTGTATTACAGCAGCAATGAATTCGCACACGAGGCGAAAGTCGCCTTTTTCGTGGCTCTTTTGGGTGCGAACGGAGTCTACTTCTACTCCTGGCTGCGCGCAGTGCTGCCGCTGCTTTGGCAAGGCTTCAGGAACTATATGCAGCGTTTCTGGGGACTGGACTCACTGAGAGAGTCAGTGGAGTCGCCCAGACCCTCATCTAGTAGGCAGATTCTACCAGTGAAGGAGGAATTTAGCGTGATTGAGGCTCCGCCGAACTCTGTGGAAGTGGCGAAGGAACAGCACGTCACTTTTAACGTAGTGCAATAGACCTGTTTAAGTAGTATGGAGGGCAGTGCAGTCCGCAGAGGTCGCTTTTTAGTCACTGATTCCCCTTCCAAGCCCCACTCCCCCAGCCCCGAGGAGCGCCAAGCCAAGACCAACGCCCCCCTTCCGCCGCAATCCGTCCTCCAAACCGCCTTCCACGGCGCAGTCGTCGACAGTCTCAAAGCCCTGCAAAGCCACAACGCCCCGCAGTCCCCCGCCAAAGTGCCTCTGCAGGTCTTCCACACCTTCCAGAGGACCTTGGAAGTGCAGTTTTCCGCACTGATGCAGACTCACAGGGAGGTGATGCTGGCTTTGCTCAGACAGGATGCAGTGCGGGAGGAGCAGACGTTGCTGTTGATGAGGGAAAATGAGGGGTTGGTGCGGGAAATTGCGGATTTCAGCAAAGACGCAGGGAAATAGATGCTGCTAAATCCTTTCCTTCTGATATAAGCTGTAAATAGCTCGATTTCTGTGTCTTTTCCCTTAGTGGTGGTCGCTGCATTGCCAATTTCCCTGCTGCAGTTATCGGTTTCTGGGGAAAATGGGCAATTCGTAAAAGAACAGTAGAGCACTATACTAAGCAGATGTGTATTTGGGACCTACGAGGAGTGCCCTGTGACCAAAGCTGCCTGCATCCGGCCTCTTTCCTGGCCTTGGAGACCCTGGAACAGCTCTTTAGGACCAAGATGCCGCTTCCCATGGGACTTTGCGATCTGCCTTGTGTGGAAACTGCAATTGCGAGGGAAACTGAGGCGATGGAAGCCTTGGAGAGGTCGCAGAAAGAGCTGGAAAGCAAGCTGAGTGCAATGGAAGGAGAACTGCACACACTGAAAAGCCGCATCAGGGCTCACCCGGTTATCTCAGCCGAGGCTCTAATCGCAGCCCTGTACCCCGAGCCCTGTTTCGAAGGCAGACTCAGGCTTATTTCCATCCTACCCAAAGTCCTGCTCCGCTTCAAAGACTACAAAGTAGTGCTGGAACTGGCAGGCTGCAGACTGGCGGAAAAGGCCAGTTGGCAGGTGCAGGCCTTCAGTTCGCAACTGCCTGTGAAGACGCTGGAGGCGGCGCTGTCCTACAGAGTGATGCAGCGGCAGGTTGCGCAGGAGCGGGAGACTATTGAGCTGCGGGTGCAGTTCCATTTCACCACGAAGTTCTTCCCCTTCGGCAACTTCTGCCTGCTTGTGTCTGTCTGCAGTCCACAAGTGCAGCCGCTCGTGCTGGAAGGCCTTATAGTCCGCGCTAGGAAGACTAAAGCATAATGGACCCTCGCAAAGAGCCAGAGACTGTGTCTTCCTCCAGCTCCCACACTCCCCGGCTGTCCCTGGAGTACCGCCACTCCATCAGTTCTCACGTGGAAACGCCCTTTTCCCCTGCTACGCCTGGCCAGGAGAAGTCCTTCCCCGAGGCAGCGGAGTTCTACCTGGGGTCTTTGGAGTACACACAGAACTTCCTGAGACAATACATCGACCCACCGCCTGGCTTCGGCAATAAGGAGAAGCATGACAGCTTGATATTCACCCCTGAGGACTCCAGTGCGCCGGATAACCGCACGAACTTGGACTCTTTGGATGACTTGGCGTCTGAGACGGATTTCGGCCGGGAAAGTGTGCATGGCGGGGGGGACCAGGACTCGAAGGACCTCTTCCAGGAGTGCCGCAAGTATAAGAACTTCTGTAGACGGCTGCAGGCCAGACTGGTGGACGTGCAGCAAGTCACCGGTCTGTACTACGACCAAAACACGCAACTGATTCTGGACCAAATAAACGCGGATAGCGACTGCGCTCCGTGCACCGACTGCGAACGACTCAAGAAGCTGAACGAACACTTAGTGGAACAGCTCAACGGAGACCACGACTCGAAGCACGGCGACCCTTTGTATTGTTCTCGCAAGGAGTACAATGACTCCGTGGCTTTGGTGGTTCGGCTTACGGAGAAAAACAAGGGACTGCTGGAGCAGCTGGAGATGGAGGTGAGTCGGAATAAGGAGCTGGAGAGGAGGTCGGAGGAGAGCAGTGGCTGCAGGACGCAGTTGCTGGGGGAAATTGAGACTGCGAAGTTGCACATTGAGGAACTGCAGGAGTACATCAGGAAGGCGGATTTAGCGAATTCCGTGGCCGTGACTGAGTTAAAGACAAAACATCAAGAGAAAAAGAAAGAACTGAAGGAGGAAATCGCGAAACTGCACGAGACTTATCAGCGCAGTTTGAAGGCTTTGGAACAGAGAGTGAGGCACTTCTCTGGCAGAGTCAAGGAGTTGCAGCCTGAAGCACCGGACCTAGAGGACGTACCAATGTGCGCTAATTGCTGCCAACTCCTAACCCTCAACAGCAGGCTGGAAGACCGCGTTCAAAGTCTAGAAGAGTACATCAAAGCCTCGAAAGACCGCCGCTCCCAAGGCAGCTTTTCCGAAGCAAGATACCATGACCTGGAGTCCCGCTACCAGGCTCTTGAACACAGACTCAAAGACAGTCTGCCGGGACTGAAGGTAGTGGCTAGATGCAGTACCGAGGTCACAGAAGCCTGCGAACAGTTGGTGAAGTGGTGGCGCAGTGGGGAAGGCGGGGAGTGGGGCAAGGAAGGGGGCAGACTGCTGCAAGGACTGGGCCTGGCCATTGCTAGGTCTGAGCAGGCGCAATCCGCCGAGTTCGCGCAGTCCGGCAGAGAAGTGCGACAGAAAGTGCATCAACAGGTGGTGAAGGTCGAGGAAATGATGAACGACCTGCAGGCCAGCACGCCTGCTCTGGAGACTGTGCGAGAGGAGTACTTGCAGCTGCCCTACTTGCTGAAGCCGCTGTTTGACCAGTTGAAAAGCTATGAACGCCACTTCATTGCGGAAACAGCAGCCACTCAAGCAGAGTGTCTCGCTCAGCTAAAGAAGGAAAAAACAGACCTGCAAGCCACCTTGCAGCGGAAAGAGGAAGAACTACGCGAATTCCGCACTGTGCAAGCCCGCTGCATCGCACTGGAAACAGAAACGAAGCAATTCGAGAAATCAGTGCAGTTCTACGAGCGAAAAGCGAGCATTTTAAAGCGGGACAACGACAGTTTGCGAGGGAAAGTGACTGAACTGCAGTCTGTCCTAGTCGAAATGGTGCACTTCACGTAGAAAAACAAAGCCATGACTTCCGCCCCAATGACGGAACTCGCCCGGTACAAGGAGAAGCTGGAGAACTACAAGTTGAGAGTGGAGGAGCACAAGGAGAGGGAAGGGCAGTTGCAGAAGGAGTTACAGCAGTTGAGGGAGTTCGCAGACTACCAGTCGCACCAGGCGATGATTGTGAATGAAAGGGCGGAGGAACTGCGGCAGCAGAATGAGGAACTGCGACTGGAAAATGACGAGCTGAAGAACTCGTACGAGTACAAGTTTAACTAGAAAGAACTGTTATGGAGTGGTTGGTATATATATGTCCCGGGTCAGGAAGAGCAGTGCAGGCAGAGTGCCAGTAGGTGTGGAGGCGCAGGTGCCCCGACCTCCGTCCAAGGAGCGGGCTCTCAAGGCCTCGCCACGCAGACCACTCAACCTCAGTCGCAAGGTTTCAAACACGAGAGTTAGCGACGTGGCTTCTATCATCACGTCCAAGATCTCCGACATCCTCAACAGCACTGGCTCGCAGCCCTCCAACGACCTCATCCACAGCTCCAAAGCCATTCCCCTGCTGCCTCTCTCCAAACTCCACAAGCCCAGCATTTCCCTGCGCTCCTCTGGCCGCAGGGAACAGCGCCTTGTAGTGCCGCCGCCTGCTGTGATCGGTCTCCACTCTCTCAATGCGTCTTTGAATAGCTCGGGACTACTCAGTGGACTTAACTCCTCGGCTGGAAGCACGAAAAGCAGCAAAATATCGGCTCGCTTTCCCTCGGAGTCGCCGAGGAGACAGGGCTCAGCGGACTTGAGTCAGGTCTATGAAGGACTCAAACTGCCTATAACCGCCCCCACAGCTCTCAGTCTGTTCCGATCTCTCCTCAGCGACTATGAGCAGAGCGAGATCCTCGACTACTCCCAGATCTACTTCCTCGGCCTCAAGGCGCAAAAGGCTCGTCCCAGTCCCGACGCTGTGAACTACGGGTACGATGACGAGAGGGGCGACTATAAGATTGTAGTGGCGGACCACCTCGCTTATCGCTACGAAATCCACCAGATCCTGGGCCAGGGCAGCTTCGGACAGGTCTGTCGCTGCTTCGACCACATGACTCGCGAGTTCGTAGCGCTCAAGTTGATAAGAAACAAGAAGCGCTTCCACCACCAAGCCACCGTAGAGTGCAGGATTCTAAAGCACTTGGTGGATAATGACCAAATCGACGACAACAACATCGTGCACATGCGAGACTGCTTCAAGTTCAGAGCGCATACTTGCGTCACTTTCGAAATTCTCAGTTTGAACTTGTACGAGTTCCTCAAAAGCAACAACTTCAGAGGACTGTCGCTGGGACTGATTAGACGGTTTGCAGTGCAGTTGCTAGTGGCGCTCAATTTCCTGCGCAAACTGCAAATTGTGCACTGCGACTTGAAGCCGGAAAACATCCTGCTCCGCACTCCCAACCGTGCTGCCATCAAAATCATCGACTTCGGCTCTTCTTGCTTCGAAAGCGAGCGAATTTATACCTACATCCAAAGCCGCTTTTACCGGGCTCCAGAGATTATGCTGGGAATTCCATATACAACTGCTATTGACATGTGGTCGTTCGGGTGCATTATGGTGGAGTTGTTGACAGGGTACCCACTGTTCCCGGGAGAAAGCGAAGTAGAGCAACTCCAGTGCATAATGGAGTACAAGGGAGTCCCTCCAGACGACCTCCTGGAAATCTCTCCCCGCAAGAAGATGTTCTTCGACTCCGACAACCGGCCCCGAATCGTGCCCAACAGCAGAGGAAAGAAGCACTTCCCAGGCACGAAGCGGCTGGAAGACCTGCTGGCAGGGGCAGAAGCCGGCTTTTTGAACCTCGTGCAAAGTACCCCTCACTCAGATTGTCTGGAGTGGGACCCGAGGAAGCGAGTGACTGCAGAGGACTGTCTCAAGCATGAGTGGGTTAGACAGGCACTGGCGAGGCCGCCCACTACTTCCCGTATGAATAACGTAGGTGAAAGCGGAGCGAGACACGAACGGCACTTATCCAGAGTGCAGGAAACCCCTAGAAGGTCGAAAAAAACCTTGCCTGGGCTGAACACCTCCTCTGTAGTTTAATAGGCTTTGAAAGGTCTGTCTGTAGTGTTCATACCCCATTCAAGCCGAAATGGTGCAGTTCCTTGTAGCGGACATCGGAGGTACAAACGCCCGTTTCCAGCTTCTGGAAGCCAGGGAAAGCACTGTGGATATAGTGGCCAGTGAGAACCTGCTAGTGGGCGATTACGCGAATCTGCAGTCCTGTCTGCAGGCTTTTCTGAAGGACAGAAGCCCTCCAAACCACTGTGTGCTTGCAGTGCCTGGCCTCATTGACGACCACCGAGTATGGCGTGGCCTAGATCCCTGGCCCGGACTAGCCGCAGAAGACCTGATTCCCCTGGGATTCCACTCAGTGGTGTTCCTCAATGACTTAGAAGCGGCTGGATATGGAGTGCTGCAGTTAGGCTCTGAGCAGATGTTTAGTCTCAATTCAGCGGGTCTAGAGGTAAAAGGAGCCCCGAAGGTGCTGATTAGTGCTGGAACTGACCTGGGCACGTCCTTCCTAACCGCTTCCAAAGGAGTGTATACGGCTTATCATTCTGAGGGTGGCGGGTGCTGCTTCTGTCCTAAGAACGCGCTTCAAGAGGCCTATTCTCAATACGTATTCCGGTACGAAGGGGAGCGAATTCTGTGTGGACAAATAGTGGCTCAAGCCACAGCCTGGCACATGTATGACTTTTTCCTGAATAAAGGAAGACACACTGAAACTGTGCCTTTGCAAAGGGACACTGGAGAGGTGTTTCGCAGGTTCCTGGCCCTGGGACTGGAAGGTAAAGACTCAGTGTGTGAGGAAAGTGCAGAGCTGTACACGAGCATAGTCGGGGGAATCGCTGGCGACTGGGCCACCAAACTGCTGCCCAGAGGCGGAGTGTATCTACTGGGCGGAGTGCTGCAAAATAACGCTCAAGGCTTCCAGGCCAAATCCCAAGTATTAATGCACTCTTTCCTTTCTCGTCCTCCACATATCCGTCAGACCCTTTCCACTATCCCTGTCTACCTCGTCAAGCCGGGAGTTACTGTGGGTCTCCTAGGCGCTCAGTGGTTCGCCCTGCATTCGCCTATCCACTGAGACACACTAGATTGCAGTAAGCAGTTAAAGCATATAAGATGGGTGCATGCTGCCAACCGAATTCCAAGCGAACCGCCCCAGACCGGACTCCCTCCCACCTCAGACACAGGCAACAGAGTTCCACCTTCAAGAATATCAGGTCAGGGAAGGACCTGAGCCAGTTGGCCAAACAACGACATCTCTATCGCCTCACCGGCAGACGCATTCTGATCTACAACACTGACATCAACCTGGCCTGGGCGGAAGACTTGTCTTTGCGGCAAGTGCTGGATGGACACTATATGAGTGTGAAGACGGGTCCGAATCAGCTTTTTCTACTGCAGGCTGGGTTGGTGCTGCTGGTGGATGTGGATTTGCTGACAGGGATGCGGAAGCCGGAGCCGCCTGTGACAGTGGGGAAGTGCTCGATGGGTTACTACGACCGACGGGTGTATGTCGCCGCTCACAGACTACTAGTATTCGACTTGGACCAGGACGTGTGGGAAGACCTGCCCATGCCAAGCAACTACCTGCAGCACTGTGGTGTCTTTCTATTGGAACACAAGTTGTATTTGGTGGGAGGACTGCGAGACAACCAAGCCCGCAGAGACGTCCTAGTGTACAGTCTACAAGCGCGGAGTTGGCTGTCCTCCACAGTGGAGTTGCCGGTGCCTATGCAGCTGCCGACCTGTGTGAGTATGGAGAACGGACAGGCGTTGGTCTGCTGTGGCTTCAATGCTCAAAACAGCTCGATTCCCAGTGCCTATCTATTTGACTTAGTTGGCTTCCAGGCTGTGCCGGATATCACTGTGGCTTTCGAGGCTTCGCCCGTCATGGCGATTAGCTACCGACAGCGCTGCTACATAATGCGAGGAGACGGCGTAGTCGCCTGCTGGCAGGCCGCAGGCTGGCACGACCTAGACGCCGAAGGCCTGTGCTACTCTCTAACAGGCGTAGAGACCGTGGAAAGCGCGGGCAAGGACGGAGACGACATAGAGGGACTGCGGGCACTGATCCCCAAGCGCTCAGCTCGAGTGGACTGGCTGTACTGCTACTGTGCGAGTTTCAGACAGGCGAAGTCCATGGTGGAGTTCAACACCCTGTCGTTAGAATGCAGGGAAGTGGACTATGAGCGCTTCTTAGCGCCGATTCCCCGCTATGCGGGGTACGGCTTGCTGCCGGGCGGGAAAGTGCTATTTGCAGGAGGTGTGGATGAGCGCAACACGGAGGTCGACAGCTGTCTGGAGTACGACGGAGCAGCCCAGTCCCTAGTCCAAGGAGCGCCTTTGCCCAGTCCGCAGGCCTTCGTTTTCACCTGTCTGGCCACTGAGCGACTCTATGCACTGGGCAGTCTGGCCAATACCTATGCTGAAAAGGCACGCAAACTACCTCTCGACTCTTTCTTTCAGGAATATGCTCTTGGCCAGTGGACGAAATTGCCGCCACCGGACTTCCCGCTGCTCTTTGCGTGCATATGTCACCTTGGTGGCTTCATATTCACCTTCGGAGGCGTGGCGCATGTTCACTCTGAGTACGCCCACAGCCTCATCTTCGAATTCACCATTCAAACTCGCAACTGGAGGCGTCTAGAAACTCAACTCCCTGCCACTCTAGGGTGGCTCACTGCTGTCAACACGCTTCAAAACCGCATCCTCTGCTTCGGAGGCGAAGACCTGCAGTCCCGCGAGTCCTCCACTGCCACTTGGTCCTTCGACGGCAAGGGGTTCAAGCAACGAGCCAGCGCCCCCTACCACGGCAGGACCTGTCTAGCCACCGTGAGTCGCGACACCCGGCTGAGAGAAGTGCTGGCTGTGGACCTGGTGGGCGTGGGACACTGCTACAGTCTGGATAGTGGACAATGGAAGAGTATATAGTTAAGAACTGGAGGAGCGGCCATGCTTGCCTTTCCACTGCCACTGCCGTTCCGCCCGAGACTTACTGCTGGAGGTTGCATCGCTGGAGGGAGTGGGGAGAGTCGGTTGGATCACAAAGGCATTCCGAGGCCTCGCAGACACCATCGTTGCCATGGCTTGGCTCCTAGTGAGGACTTTCCTGGGCTGCTGGGACACGGGGGACTTAGGGTTGAGTTGCATTTGCTTCACCATAGCGCTGGCTCGACTGCCAGGGCGCAGGACACTATCGCTATCAATGGCCTGCTTGAGCAGGTTCATCAGGTCCTTCGGAGCTTGTTTCCTCGGCGAAGTGGCAGGAGAGAGGTTTGCGGACTTCGTCTTTTTCATTAGTTTGTAGTTGACAGTGAAGTGAGACACACAGCCAGGCTCCGGCCTTTTGTACTTCATGTACTCGTAGGGCTCTTCCCGGTTGGTATCAGCGGTAAATTCCATAGGCACAGGAGTCTGTTGAGTCTTCAGCTTGGCTAGTAGGGCTGTGTGGAAGCTGCGGTAACTGCCCGGAGACCCCGGGGAACTCTTGCTAGGACTCTGGGACTTGGGCGACTGGGGGGTACCAGAGGTAGTAGGAGACTTGCTAATGGTCCTGACTGCACTTTTCAGCATTACTCTCCCTGAACGCTTCGTGATATCAATAGTCTGGACTTTCTCAGGACCGGCCGCATGTGCGATAGAGCGTCTCCGCAACTCAGGCTTAGCGAACATAGCCCTGTCCTTGCTTTCTGCGTGGGTTCTGGCCTGTAGGGGTGGGGACTCGAGGGCGAGGAAGTCTTGGAAGCGGAAGGAGTGCTCCTGGGCTTGCTGGGGCATTTGGGCTTCTGAGAGGGCGACCAGGGTGGATACCTTGGAAAGGCGGGGCGCGGAAGGTTGCTTGTGGGGCTTGGTCCCCATATATATAATTGTACTGCTTTGACTAAATGACAATTTTCACAGTATTCAAAGGAAACGCTATGCCACTGTACCTCGCTCAAGTGCTATTGCTAAAATGCCTGAAAGTGGAAGTTACAAATATGGGCTGCTTCCCCTCGTCTAAGCCAGGTGCCAAGAAGTCTGTGCCCTCCACTCTCGCCCAGGAGTCGAACTTGGGCAGCAGGTATGTGCGACTGGGAGTGCTGTGGCAAGGAACCTACTCCTCCATCTTCTCAGTGCAGCACAGGACTTCAGGGCTGCTTTACTCCGCACAGACACTGCGCAAAGAGCCCGTGGCAGCAGCAGCCCCTATCTCCCCAGACATCCGAAACCGAGAGTTCGCCCTGGTGTCCTCCCTGTCCCACCCCAACCTAGTCCGCATGATGGAGTGGCTGGACTCCAAGCGTGAGTACATCTTCGTGATGGAGGCTCTAGAAGGGGAAACACTCGCAGCGAAGGTGTCCCGAGCAGTACTAAATGAAGCAGAAGTGAGGGACCTATTGCGCCAGGTCTTCTCTGCAGTGGCCTACTGCCATCACAAGCGTGTGCTGCACAGAGATTTGAGTTTGGAGAGTATCTGGGTTAGTCGAAATACGGCCAAAATCGCGCTTTTTGGGACGCTTTCGTTCTTTGATGCAGCGAAGTGCGCGAGTGGCAGAGGCGGCAGCGCCTACTACGTGTCTCCTGAGCTGATGGACTCCATATACGACGAAAGGTGCGACCTGTGGAGCTGCGGGGTAATTCTGCACATCCTACTAGCTGGATTTCCGCCCTTTGAAGGCGCCAGCGACCTTGAAACTGCTTTGAAAATTAAAGAAGACCTCATAGACTTCCACCGTCCCCCCTATGCCCACTTGAGCGAGCCCTCCAAAGACCTCCTACACCGTCTGCTCATCAAAGACCCACAGTACCGTATCACTGCCGCAGAGGCGTTGGCGCACTCCTGGCTGCAAGTCGAGGCTCCCCGCCCTCTCCTAGACCAGGACAGAGCACGTTTAGCCTCGCTATTAGCAGGCTTTTCTGCTCGAAGTCGACTGAAGGACTCACTGTGTTCCTTCATAGTGACTCATGTGCTGGGCAGCCAGGACTTAGAGGCTGCCAGAGCGCTGTTTGTGAGGCTGGACAGGAACGGAGACGGGAGGCTGAGTCGAGAGGAGCTGCACACTGCGTTGGAGTTGGAGTTCGGCCAGTTCCACGACGTAATTGCTCAGCTCGACACCGACCACTCCGGATTCATTGACTACAACGAGTTCCTGAAAGCCGCAGTAGAGAAAAGCAAGTTGTACGCGGCAAACACGCTAAAAACCGCCTTTTCCCTGCTAGACAAAGACAGCAGCGGCGCCATCAGCAGTGAAGAACTCCGAGACATGCTGCTCAGCACAGGCGTGGAGCAGCTCCAAGCCGGCTGGGCCGGACTGCTCGCTCAGGTCGACGCGAACGGCGACCAGCAGCTCGATTTGAAGGAGTTCCTAACGCTACTACAGGCTCTCTAGTAGTAATATGCGACATGTCACGCCCGGTGAATGCTCAACTGCTGCAGCAATGGGCAGGCTGCCAGCATGTGGCAGCGACCCTGCAAGTGCTGAGTCTATGTGCGGCCACAGTGGACTATGAGTTCACCTTTCGTCAGGACTCTAATGCGGGGATGTGTGAGGGCAGGTCTTCAGAGACTCAGTTCGGACGCTGGCTGTGTCTCTTCTTTTCCTTGGCTGCACTTGTCTTTGTGGGGAGGAGACATACCTTGCAAAGGCAGCTGCTGCAAGGACAGTTCAGGGGGAGGGTTACAAGAAGGGCAAAGGCGATTGTTCACATACAGCAGAGATTTAGTCGAATGTGGCTATGCGCGGAACTGCTGTTCTTAGTGCTTTTCCCCTACCCTGTCCTCAGCAACTTCGCTGTGCGTTATCACCAGAGGAACATGTACACTACGGAAGTGGACTTCCCGAGCCAAGTGATATGCTACAGAGTAGGCGAGTTGCTGTATCTCTGCATGCTGCCCCGCCTCATCTTCATATTGCGGGCGCTGCTCAACTACTCGGATTTCGCGAGTCCCACTGCGGCTTGGGTGTGCGCAGGCTATAAGGTGGCGTTCAGCTCTAAGTTCAAGGTGAAGGCACTGGCCAGACGCTACCCTGTTTCCTTTGTGCTGTGTGCATTTGGACTGGTCTGTGGGGTGTTCACTGTGTTTCTGCGAGTGGTGGAACGCCCCTACAGCTACGTCTCAGACATTGACTTCAGTCCTTTGACAGTTCAGCTCTGGTTCTGTGCATCTACGCTGGATACTGCACCTTACGGCGACTACTACCCGCAAACACAGTTAGGACGGGTAGCTGCCTTCTTCCAATGTGTACTGGCTCTAGCCCTCGTATCAATCGTCAAACCTCTCATGTCTGACTCGGTGGACCTGTCCAAGGGAGAAACGCGAGCCTACGAAGCCATACATACCAGGCGGTTGGCTGCCAAGGCAATTTCAGCACGTATGTCCTACTACCTGACTTCGAAGAAACAGCCGCTCAACCATGTCCGCCGCAGCACTGCTCGAAACAGCTCTGTGCGAGCTTCTTTTCAATTCGCTCAGCAGGTTCCTTGGCTGTGTGACAAAGCCGGAGTATCAGACAAGCAAGCCAATAAGAAGCCGAAGATCTATCGACTGGAAGACTTAGACGGACTGCTATGGAGAATGGAGGGCAAGACGGCTGCCAGTATGGGTCGACTGGAGAGCAAACTCAAGTATGTGAAGAGGCAGTTGGGGAAGCTGGAGAACTACGCGGCTATGTAGGCGTCCAGCAGGGCTAAGTAGTGGTTGCGCTTGTCCTCTGACATGAAGGCGGATTGGAAGGAGTTGCGGGCCAGGGTCACTGCTAGTGCTCGGACTTCATCCTCGGGGAGGGGCTTGGCTCTCAGCGAGCCAATCATGGTGCCAGCCACGTAGTCACCGAAGTAGGCCGGGTCATCACTATTCACTGATATGCACAGACCTGCTTCATGCAGCAGCCACACAGGGTCCTTCCCATGCAGAAACCGCTCCACCACCTTCAGCTTGTGGTTGGACAGGGGACACACAGTCAGAGGAATGCGGTTGTCCCGCAAGACTTGCAAGAGGTAGGGGTCTTCTAGAGACCGGACGCCGTGGTCAATGCGTCTAGCATGCAATATCACCAGTGCCTCGATCACATAGGAAGGGTCGCCTTCCTCCCCTCCATGAGCGGTTTTGTTGTTCCCTTCAGGCCCGCACAGACCTGCTTTTTCGGCTGCTTCGTAGGCGCGCTTGAACTTGCGAGCAGGGTTGCCCAACTCGCCTGAGTCCAAGCCCACTCCCCAAATCAAGTGCGCATAGGGTCTGGCCTGCTCCACTATTTCCAAAGCGCTTTCCTCCGACAGATGTCGCAAGAAGCTCAAAATCAACTTTGCTTCAATAGTATCTCTGTAGGCCTCGATAGCCCGGGAAAGCCCTGTGATGATAGTGGAGAAGGATATACCGCGAGTGGTGTGGGTCTGTGGATCGAAGAAGATTTCAGCATATTTGACTCCATCCCTCACAGCTCTCTGCAGGTACTCTTCGCACAGAGCATAGAAGTCTTCCTCTGTCCGCAGTACGTCGCAGCCAGCGTAGTAGAGGTCTAGGAACTCTTGCAAATTGGCGAAGTCTCTGCGCTTCTGCATCAACTCCTCGATAGTGTAGGGCAGCTGAATTCCGTGTTTGCGCGCTAAAGCGAACTGGAGGGAAGGCTCGAGAGTGCCTTCGATGTGGATGTGCAGCTCTGCCTTCGGCAGTCCACGCATAAAGGCCTCCATTAACTAAGAAACCTTGCGCAGTTGCGCTACTGCAAGACAGGACTTGTCGTACTTGCTGTGTTTCCACTCCTGCAGTGCACTGGGCTGCTGCAGAGCTCTCAGTCTGCCTGGCTCCTTGCGGACTCCTGGCTTGAACAAAGCTGCAAGGCATTCGTCTAGCATTGCCTCAGCGGCTGGCATGTGTGCGGTTGAGGGCTGGAAGGAGAACTGGGGCATAGTGCCTCCTTGCAGGAAATGCAGGAGTCGCTTGACCACTTCGAAATGCATGGGTGCGTGCACACAAGCCAAGACTCTGCCTCCTTGCTCTGCACAGGCGTGTAGCTTGGCACTCACCTGCCAGTAGTACCAGTCGCGGAAGGCGGGGAAGAGCTGGGTGCTCAGCTGACTTCGGGCCAAAGGCACTTCCTTGTTGCTGGAGCAGTAGTTGCAGCCTTTGGAGGACACTGTGTTGAGGAAGTGCGCTATTTCATAGTGGCAAGCCGAGCAGAAGTGAGTGTACGAAATGTCCTTCTCCAGCAGAGACGACAAAGTCTGGAGTTGAGAGTCATAGGAAGGCGCTGCCAGCACGACAGTCTGTCCTTTGCTCACTTGCTGATGTGCAATACTCAGCATCGGGTCGATCCTGGCCAACCCGAACTCCTGTCTCTGAATAAGCCCTGCAGGCTCCTTCAGTCTGAAGTACTCCTTGAGCTTGAAGACTCCACTCCAGTCCTGCAAGTCCTCGGGAAAGTCCACTGCTATGTGGGCCCAGTCCTCTTCACTCTTGGAAAGCACGGAGTCCAGGGCGGCCACTTGATTGTGAGTGACGCCGAGCACCTTCACCATCAGTTTCCGCTGCAGACTGCGGATGCTTAGTGAGTTTTCAACTTTGTTGGATCGCAATCGGAGGTCCGTTCCTAGCTGTCCAAAGTGGGCAGCGAAGTGTTTGCTGGAGGAAGTGAGGTCGAATTCCTGCTGAAAGCAGCGATACAGCATAGTTGGGAGCGCCTGTCCCGCCTGGTGCTCCAGTATTTTCTTGAGAGACTCCACAGCTGAGAGCGGCAGCAAGTAGGGACAGTCCTGAATGAAGGTCAGCACAGGGTGGCTATCCTCTTCCATCAGTCTCGCCTTGGCCAGGAACCGTGCCAAAGCCTCCACCTGTGAGGCCAGCAGCGTTTCCAGCCTCGCTGTAAGTCTCGGCAGTACCAGGGACTCCAGTTCTCCCGGGTACTTGGAGGATACTGCAGGCAGTGACCTGATCCACATCAAATCCAGCGCTGGGAGAGCGGGCTGCAGCGCAGACAGGCTCAGCTTGGCTTCCAAGCGAGTGTTGAACTGGGCAATGCGGTCCAGGGAGCCACAGCTGAGCCGCATACTAATGTTGGATGCAGTGGCGAGTGTGTTCGTGCATAACCTGGCGTGTGCAGGCTGTGACAACCGCTTCACACTCATCATGAAGCGGAGGAAGTGTGTGACTTGCAGTGAGTGCTAGGCAGAAAAGATCTACTGCAAGAAGTGCAGTGTGAAGATTCCCCACTCCATCCTCGGCATGCTCAACCCGCGCAGGTACTGCCGCACTTGCTATGAACGCAAGCAGGGACTCTCAATCAAACCCACTCACGCAGTCTGCCGCAACTCAAGCCACCAGAGTCCTGTGTCTAGTCCCGTGGATGTTAAGCGAGGCCATGTCTCCACTGAAATCCACGTCACTCAGCTCGAGTTCGACCAACAACTCATGCAGGCTGCGGCTATGCTGGAAAGCGACCCCTACGAGCGCTACACTGCTCTCAAGCAAATAGGACAGGGAGCGTCTGGCAGTGTAACGCTGGTGGAGCAGCAAAGCTCTGGCGAGCGATTCGCACTGAAGTGCATTGTGCCGAAGAATGAGCAGCACACTAAGATGATCCTGACGGAAGTGGCCTTAGTGCAACTCTCACGCCACCCTAATGTGATGCAGTTCATCGAAGCCTTCAGCTACCGAGGCGCCTTTCACCTGGTGATAGAGTTGATGGACTTCAGTCTGCTGGACCTAGTTGAGTTCTGGACAGGACAGCTGCCAGAAGCTGTAATCCTGCACGTACTTCGAGAAGTGCTAAAAGGCATGGAATTCATGCATGTTAACCAGCGCATCCACAGAGACTTGAAGAGTGACAACATTCTGCTGTCCAATGCAGGGGAGGTCAAGATCGGGGACTTCGGGGCTGCTGCCCAACTCACGACTGAGAGGGTAGCGCGCAGCACAGTCATCGGCACGCCTTGCTGGATGGCTCCCGAGCAAATTAGGGGCGACAACTACGACTGTAAAGTGGACATCTGGGCTCTGGGTATTGTGGCTATTGAACTCGCAGAAGGCGAACCTCCGTACTTTCAAGAGTCCCCTTTCAGAGCACAGCTGGCGATAGTGACTAACGAGGGACCGCGCTTCAAAGAGCCTGGGAAGTGGAGTGCTGGCTTCGTTGACCTGCTCACTTGCTGTTTACGCAAAGACCCTGCTAGTCGCTTGACTGCCAGTGAGCTGCTGGGCCACCCTGCACTGCAGCCGGACCCAAGCGCATTGCCCACACTGAGGACTCTTATTACGAAGTTCCAAGCGGAGAGATAGTATAATATGAGTTCCTCTGCCAGTGTGATGGCAATGCAGAAGGAAGGGCAACGCGACCTGGTGATACGCCGGGGCAAGCCCGAGCCTGGAGACATCTACTGCAATAACCGCATTTCCACGTCCAAGTACAACCTCCTGACGCTCATCCCTAAAAGCCTCTTCGAGCAGTTCCACAGAGTGGCCAATGTTTGGTTCCTCGTTGTGTCGATCTTCCAAGTGCTGCCTTTCCAGCTCTCCCCCACGTCCAGCTGGGCCACCATTGCGCCGCTCGCACTTGTTCTGAGTGTGACAATGGCGAAAGACGCATACCTCGACTACCGGCGACACAAAGCCGACCAACTTGTCAATCACCGCAAAACCTCTGTGTGGAACGACGACCACAGCAACTTCGAATCTGTCATGTGGAAAAACTTGGAGGTGGCGAATATCATTCTGCTCTATAAAGACGAGCCTATTCCTGCGGATATCATGCTGCTCGCGACCAGTGAAAACGATGGACTTTGCTTCGTGGAAACTTCGAATCTGGATGGAGAGTCGAATTTGAAAATAAAAACAGCTCTCTCTGAGACTGCAGCGATTTTCGAAGGGCCGGATATCAAGGAAGTGATGAAGAAAGTTAGCAAATTGGACGAGTCCAGTCTCCTCACTGAACTGCCTAACAACAAGCTGTACAACTTCGATGGCAGTCTAAAGGTGAAGGGACACCCTAGGAACATTGCAGTGGACAACAACGCTATTCTCCTTAGAGGTAGTATGCTCAAGAACACCAAGTGGGCCTTGGGACTTGTTGTGTTCACAGGCGCAGACACCAAGCAGATGATGAACAGCAAAGCGCCCAGACTGAAGCGCAGCAACGTGGAGCGCAGAGTAAACCGCTACTTGGTCATAGTCTTTTCAGTTCTCTTCGGAACGTCTATGCTGAGTGCTGTGATCTCTATCGCGCACAGCTTCAGTAAACCAAGCCAACTGCACTACTACTCGGGCCAGGAAGCCATCAGTTCCTGCTTCAACTTCATCACCTTCATGATCCTTTACAATGGACTGGTGCCTATTTCCCTCTATGTCACTATGGACATCATCAGAGTCATTCAAGCCCGCTTCATGCAGTGGGACTTGCGCATGTACAATGCAAAAACTGACCGCACGGCACAGGTCAAATCCGGCGACTTGAACGAAGACTTGGGACAAGTGGAGTTCATTTTCAGCGATAAAACCGGCACTTTGACAGAAAACCAGATGGAGTTCAAGCGCTGCTACATCCAGGGCAAGTCTTACGGGTACCTGACTTCGCAGCCGCATTCCACTGGGATAATTTGCGAAAACACGCACGAGAAGTTCAAGTTCTACGACCCGGAGCTGTACTCAGACCTGATGGGGCCAAGAAAGAAGGAAGTAGGGGAGTTCCTAGAGCTTCTGTCACTGTGTCATACAGTCATTCCCAGCCTAGCTGAGGACGGGTCACTGCAGTATCAGTCTGCTTCGCCGGATGACGAGGCCTTGGTGATTGCTGCGCATTGCTTTGGCTACTCCTTCGCGAGTGCGAAGGCTAGCACGTACCAAGTCAATGTGCATGGCGAACGCAAGAGCTTCCTTCTGCTGGGCATCAATGAGTTCAGCTCAGAACGCAAGCGCATGTCTGTCGTTGTGAAGCCGCTGGAAGACCCTTACGGTGAGTGTATTTTGTACTGCAAAGGCGCAGATAGTGTCATGATGCCGCGCTGCCGGGTAAACGACACTGAGCGCAATCAGTTAGATATGCACCTCACAGACTTCGCGAGCTCAGGACTCAGGACGTTGGTGCTGGCCAAGCGAATGCTGACCCAGGAGCAGAGTTCCGAGTTCGAACGGAAGTGGATCACTGCCAAGAACGCTATGTACGAGCGGGCGCAAAGACTCACAGAAGTGGCGGACGAGTTCGAAGTGGACATGCAATTGCTGGGAGTCACTGCCATTGAGGACAAAATCCAGGAAGGCGTGCCTGACACTATCGCCAAGCTGCGGGAAGCTGATATTAAGGTGTGGGTGCTCACTGGGGACAAGCAGGAAACTGCCATTAACATCGGATATGCTTGCCGCCTGCTCACTAAAGATATCCGCGTGCTTACAATTAATGCAGCTTCGCCGGAAGAAACGAAGTTCCTGCTGCGTAGGGAAGTCCTGCGCAACATTGCAAGCACTGAATTGGAGGACCAGCGCAACCGCCCTGGCCGCCGCACTCCCAAGCCCTTCTCCACCCCTGGAGGCAGTCCTCACCGTTCCAGTCCCATCCCGCACGTCCCCATGCTGGGCAAGTCGCAAATCGAGGAAATGCTAGTGCTGCAGACCAACTCACTGAACATGGCTCTAGTGATTGATGGGCAAACCCTGAGTTATTTATTTTCAGATGCGCAGTGCATGAAGTACTTCTCTGTGCTTTCGCTGCTATGCCAGTGTGTGATATGCTGTCGAGTCTCTCCTATGCAGAAATCACAAGTGGTCAAATTGGTGAAGGATCACTTCGCCTTCAAGCCGCTGACCTTAGCCATAGGCGATGGAGCGAATGACGTGTCAATGATTCAAGAAGCGCATGTAGGAATAGGTGTGATGGGGAACGAAGGCATGCAAGCAGTGAACTCCAGTGACTACGCAATCTCTCGATTTCAGCACCTACTGCCTCTGCTCTTCCTGCATGGCCGCTGGAACTACCAGCGCATCACTCGCGTAGTGCTGTACTCCTTCTACAAGAATTTCCTGCTTGTACTGCCCATGTTTCTTTTCAGCTTCTCAAATCTGTATAGTGGAACTGCATTGTATGACTCCTGGCTAATCATGTCCTACAATGTGGGGTTCACTGCTTTCCCTATCATCCTGTTGGGTGTCATGGACAAAGACCTGAGTCCCGATACAATCTACTCCTGTCCTCGCCTGTTCACTAGTGGCATATACGGACGCCACTTCAATGCGCGTTTATTCCTCAAGTGGGTGCTATACGCCATTGCTCAAAGCATGCTACTATACGGGCTTTGTGGATTGCTTAGTGATTTTTCAATGGATGCTGAAGGCCGAACCACAAGTCTGGACCAGATCGGCACAGCTTCCTTCTACGTGGTAGTCCAGGTCGCCACAATAGTAGTGGTGATTTTGATGAAGAACTGGACATGGCTGTTCATGACAGTGGCGGTACTGAGTGTGCTGGCCTTCTACCCCTACCTTATCATCTATGACTACAGTCAGATGCCTACCAGGAACTTAATGGGAGTGGTGAAGTCGATCTACACCTACCCTACTATTGCCTTCATGATGATGCTCACTCCTTGGATTTGCATATTGCTGCAACTCGCTGGACTTTACTTCCAGATGCTCTTTAGACCCAGCCTAGAGGACAAGTATGTGATGCGTGAGAAAGGAATTCGATTCGCTGATCCATCAGAGTACGAACTACGGCTGCCAGGCAATCACCTAATCCGGGCCAAACAGTACGCCAATGACCTGTCAAAGTGCTTCCTACTGAAGAACTTGAAAGCGGAGCCTGCGGAGGAGACTCAACCTGACTTCAATTTCAACCCAAAGACGCTGGTCTTCAATAACCCACACATTGAGCGTGGCTTTCGCAGGTACTTGATGGAGCGGAGTATCACTTTTCTCAAGTTGATGTTCTGGCTCGTCATGTTCTTCAACTTAGTATGGACTGTTGTGGACCTGGTGCTGGTAGACCACGATACTGACTATATAGTAGTCAGAGTAGCGCTAGCAGTGCTGCTCCTAATTGTGGTCTTTTTGGCTCACACTCGCCTCTTCACCTCCTACTTCGAGCTTTCTATCGTCGTGATTGCTGCTGTGGGCCTGCTCATCAAGGTAGGCAGTGAGTTTCTATACAACAATGACGGCTCTATGAGCACAGCAGTGGCGCCCATCATTCTCTTCGTGTTGTTCGGAGTGTCCACTTACAAGTTGATCTTCGTGCTGTTCAGCTTTCTGCTGGTGTACATGATCAGAGTGTCTATCAAGTTCTGGAGGGAGAACTCGGAAGTGGACATGGCGATCTTCATAATGAGCTACGCAGTGCTGCTGTGTGGCATCTTCGGAGTGAGCAGCTTCGTGGGCTTTGTGGTGGAGCGTCTGTGCAGGGCGGAGTACGCACTGCGCAAAGAACTGGAGAGCGAACACCAGCGAGGACAAGACGTCCTGAGCAACCTGCTGCCCAGCTTTGTGAAGGAGAAGGTGAAGCAGGGCATTCGCTACCTGGCTGAGGAACAGGGAATTGTCACTGTCATGTTTTGTGACATCTATAACTTCGACAACATCTGCGCCACGCATGATCCCAAGGAGCTAACTGAACTGCTGGACGGCTTCTTCTTCCTGCTAGACAAACTCTGTGATCGGCACGGAGTTTCCAAGATCGAAACTGTCAACAAAACCTACATGGCTTGTGGCGGACTCAAGGATAGTGAGGTTGGGATGCGGTCTGAGCTGCGGGATAAAAACCACGCCATTCGCACCATTGAGCTGGCGCTCGATATTCTCAAAAGCCTGGAGCCCATCTGCTTGAAGAATGACGACAAGCTGCAAGTGAAGATCGGAATAAACTCAGGACCTGTGGTGGCGGGGGTAGTGGGCGAACACAAGCCTCAGTTTTCGCTGGTGGGCGCCACAGTGAACCTAGCCAGTCGTATGTGCTCCACTATCGACCACCCCGACAATGTGCAGATTTCCTGGAACACCTACGAATTCGTGAAGCACTGCTCAAACTGGAGCTTCGAAGAAAACCGTGTGCCTGCCAAAGGATATGGTGAAGTCATTACTTACTATGTGAAGAACATCACTCCTGTGCACCGCACCTCTGCCAAGCGCCCAACGATTCTCAGCAGGGCTGCAGTCGAAGCTCTCAGTCCTCTGCCCGCCCAAATGAGTGACGATATTCTTAACGATAGTGGCACTCCTCTGCTCGACCCTGTCAAGCGGAATCAGATCCAGCCTTCCACTTCGGATGTAGACCTCACCGCAGCAGAGACGAGAGAAACCTCTGTGGAAGACCCGGAAGACCTGGAGCTGGCAGGGCCTGTGCAGTGGCTCATGTGTACTCTCAGAGAAACCACAGAACAGCAAACTTACCGAGTTTCTTGTTTGGAGCGCGACTTGAAGGGCCTGCACTATGGTCTGTGGATTGCTGTGAGCATCTATTGCATCATCAACTCTGTCTTGATTCTGGGCTTCGTACTCACACATGGCGTGCACGGTTCTCCGCTCATGATCGCACTGAGAGGCTCTTCGAACGTTGCCACTGGAGTCCTCGCACAGTGCTTCCGCAAGAAGGGAGAGAGCGCCCAGCTATACCAACACTTCACCTTTCCCTGGGCTGTGACACTGTTCTACTTGAGCAGTAGTTTGATTAGTGTGCTCACACTTTATACTGTGGATGACCGTTTCCAGTACCTCATAGTGCTGGAGGTCATGTTCACTGACGTGGTGTTTAGCCACCTGAGTGGACTTCCTTTCGGCTTCATTCTGATATGTATGGTGTTTGTTCTGGCCTGCTGGTTTCACGTGGCACTTGCTTTACTGTCTTTCAGTAATGTAGCTGAAACCACTGCCTTTCTGAGCTTCTTCATGTGCCTGAATGGGGCGGCCAGCTACATGCGCGAGGTGCAGGACCGTGCTACCTACAACCTCAACAAGCGTTCCAGACGTGAAATCCAAAACACGGAGAAACTCCTGAACCAAATGATGCCTCCTCATGTAGTTCGCAACCTCAAGCAAGGCCTCACTCCCACTGAAAAGTACCACAACGTCACCCTACTGTTCGCTGACATAGTGGGCTTCACAGAGTGGTCGAAGAACAAGAAGCCCAAGCAAGTGGTGCGCATGCTGAGTAAGTTGTTTTCCACCTTCGATCATCTGTGTGTGGAAAACCACGTATACAAAGTGCACACTATTGGGGACTGCTATGTAGTGCTGGGGTTCTCAGACCAGGGGGATGACCGAGAGAGGGATGAAGTGCAGGAGTGCACCAACATGGTTAACATGGGTCTTAGCATGATCAAGGCAATTCGGCGAATCAACACCAAGAAGAAGACGGACTTGGACATGCGCATTGGACTGCATACCGGCTCCATATCAGCAGGGATCACAGGGAGCAACATTGTGCGGTACGACATCTACGGACCTGACGTGGACATATCCAACAAAATGGAAAGCACAGGCGCCAAAGGCCGTTTGCACGTAAGTGAGGAGAGCAAACAACTGATCCAGCAAGGCAACCCAGGTCGCTTCGAATTCGAGTTCGACAAGGAAGTCATCTACCAGCCCACCAACAGTTCCATCATGACCTACTTCGTCATTCCACTCATCAGAGCCGACCTAGAGTAGTAATGTCTCACCGTGGTCTTGGCTACAAGCACAATGAAGCGCGAATGCACCTAGACATGTCCAAAGTCACGCCGAGCTTCGAACAGCGACAGCCCGGCCTCAACCACTCTCTGTCCTTCTCGAAGGACGCAGGGTCCAAGGCCTATGCTGAGGCTATGAAGGCGCTGCAGCGGAAAATCAAGACAATTGAAGGTGAGCGTGACAATGCAAGGGAGACTGTCACACGTCTGGAAAGACGCCTAGTCGGTGGCAAGGATGCTTGGGAGCAGCGTCTGCGGGAGAGTGAACGCTCAGCCCAGGAAATGGAAAACAAACTGCGAGACACTGTGTCCATGCTGGAACTCTCAGCACAGACGCAGTCCAGTGCATTCGAGACCAGCAAAGTCACGCGGACTTTGAAGGAGTCCCTGCAGCAGATGAGTGCAGAACTGCAACTCGCCAAAGTCGAGGTCAGGGAACGAACTGCGAGATGTACTGAGTTGGAAGTAAAGAACAAAGCTTTACTCAAAGTAAACGCTGATTTGCAGTTCCGCGGCACCCAGTTAGAGCAAGCTCTTGCAGAGAAAGCCCGGGGCGTGTCTCCCGCTGCTTTTCAGGAACTATCACTGAAGCTGGAACATCTGCAGCAGGCCAACGAAGTGCTGGCGCAGAAACTGCAGTACCAGCAGGAGCTGAGTGGCACTCAGAAGGAACATATCGCGTACTTGTCTGAACAACTCAAAGACCTGCACCGCTTTTACTCGGCAGAAGCCTCACAAATGCATTCACCTATGGAAGAACCGCGCCGTAAAAAGCCTTCACGCACTGCCTCACTCAACGCTTCCTTCTCTAGTTCCAAGAAACTGCTGAAGGAAATTCGCCGCTACCAGAAGGAGCGCAATGAGCTGGAAATGAGTGGACGGAAGGACCGCGGCAGCAAGACCGAACTGGCCGCCCTGAAGAAACTGATCGCAGCGAAGAGCAGCCAGCTCAAGCACACTAGATAAAATGAGTCAATGGAGAGTGCGGCTGTACGCGCTGAGTGCTGAGGACTGGGACGAACTGGGCACTGGGCAACTCAGTCTGCAAAGCACCCGCCTCTCCTTGTGCACACCAGAGTATGCAGAGCCGCTGCTCGACCACCTGGTCCAAGATGAGTTGTACCGCCGCCAGGGCAGCACCATTGTCTTGTTTTCCACCACTGCCCTGCTCAGTTATGCACTTAGCTTCCAAAGCGAAGACCACGCCACGGAGTTGCTCGAGGCGCTTTGTGCGTTGCAGGGCCGTCAACTCGCCGACATCCCGCAGGAAGACGAATCGGAGGAAGAAAGTCTGCCTGAGATGGACACTTTGTCGGAGCTGCCGGCTCGTTTGAAAGATCTGCGTCTGGCGGGGGAAAACGCTGAGCAAGTGGCCAACGAATCGTTCTTGAAGCGCCTGGACCAACTTTTAGCTCAAGCCGAGCGGGAGAAGTCTCCGCTAGTCCAGCAGCTCTTCGAAGTCTTCCGAGAGTTACTGCAGTGGAGCAATGAGACTCTGCTGCTTAGTCTGCTCTCAGACCTGCACTACCGCACCCTCTTCGGCGCTCTCGAATGTAAGCTCCACGTAGACGCCCCCGAGTTCCGCAGCGCCCACTTCCGCGTGTTCCTGCAAGAAGCCAAGTTCGTGAATGTGCTGGAGACCGAGGACAGCGTGTTCCTCAGTCTAGTGCACCGCTGCTACCGCCTGCAGCTGCTAAAAGACGCTGCACTGCCTCGGGGTGTGGACGAGAACTGCGCAGCTTTCTTGATGGCCACGCAGCTCGGCCTCTGGACTGCGATTCTAGACCACTTTCTGCAATCCAGAGAACTACAGCGTCGCTTTGGAGAGCAACTGAAAGCGCTCAGCAAGCCTGCCTTCTCACTTCTAGGGGAGTTCAACTCCATGGCCAAGTCTACTGCGCCCTGCTTGCGAGTAGAGTTCTATGAACTCTTGCTGGAGCAGGGGTTACTGACGCTCGCAGTTCAGGTACTCACCGAGCAGCTCCCATACAGTCTGCGAATTATCGAAGTGTTCACAGGTGCACTTAGTGCAGTGCCTGCCAAAGCGAGAGCAGGACTGGCTCAGAGTCTGTTGCTACGGCTCGTATGCAAGGGCTTCCTCGAGGCCTCGGAAATAAGTGCCATTCAGGTCTTTTCTGAGTTTCTGCAGGCAGCACTGGAGCCGATCCCTGAAGTGCGTCTCAATGAACTATTAGATGCACTGTATGAACTGCTACCCGAGCTTGCGGGAGTGCTGAAAAGCCTGCCCACTGAAGAGGCCGGACAACTGCGGGTCAGCGAAGTGCTGTCTCTGCTGCGAATGTGTGTGGAAAGCCACGGCTTCCGAGTGCGGTATCTGCTGTCAAGTCAGGAAGTGCTGCGTTCCTGTGGAAAGCTGCTGAAAGACAAAACACTAGTTGTGGGTGCGCTGCAGCTCCTGAGAACTGTGGTGGACCGGCGAGATAGCCACTTGGCACAGCACCTGGCTAATGAAGGTGTGCTGGAAGGGGTCTGGGAACTCTTCACAGAGCACGAGTCACGGGAGTCCTTGGTGTTTTCTCTGTGTCTGAGTCTCGCCAAAAGCGTGCAGCAGGCGGAAAGCAGGCAGCTAGATGCCTCAGTCGCCGAAAGCGAAGCAGTGCTAGGAAGCCTCAAACTAAGGGCCTGCCTGGCAGAGGCGCTGGATCGGGCCTCTGCCAAGCGTCGCCGAGGGCCCGACTCAGCGGAGAAACGCGTTAAGTGCTAGGTCACTTGTCTTCCTCGAATGGAATGTCGCCGTCCTTGTCCGGAACTACCTCGGGCGGAATCTCCACAGTCGCGTTGCTTTCATGCTCGTCGAACTCCTGCATGAATTTCGCCTCGTCGAAGTCAGTCTTCTCTGCGCCCTCTTCTAACTCTGTCTGCGCCTTTTCATGAGCGTCTCTGGCCTCCCGCAGACGGTCTGCTTTGCGCTGAGCCAATTCGTTCGCAGTCTGAATAGCGCGCTCCCGCTCATCTCTTTTGCGGAAGTAAATGGCTCTGCGGTATGCGACGTCAAGCTGTCTGAGCTTGAGACAAGTTTGTAAAAAGCGAAGCAACAGTCCCAACGCCAGCGAGTACTGCTGCACTTCATCTACATTGATGCGTTCCACGTCTGCTAGCAGTTTGGTGGTCATGGCGTAGGGCGGAGGCTCGAGTGCCTTGGGGCCGCAGGGGCTTACCTCTCGGATGTAGGTCTGGAAACTGTGGTCCAGCAACTGTTTGGCCCGCTTCCATTGGATGCGGTTGGTCCCGCGCTCCACCAAACGCTCCTTGCGGATGCCGAAGTAATAGAAGGCGAGTTGGAAAACACGTGCATGCTTGAGAACCTTGTAGTCAGCGAAGGCATGCAGCACTCTCTGCATTTCCCCAGAGAGCAGACGAGTGCGATACACTTCGAGTAATGCCTTCAGACTGGCAATGCGCTGGGCCTCCTCAGGCTGCGAGGCGTCCTTAGCCGCTTCCTCCTGAGCCACGCGTTCTTCCTCTGTCCACTCTGTCTGCTTGTCATTGAGCAACTGCTGGTCCAAATTGTGCTGCTGAATGTAGGCAACGACGTCTCGCTGCAGACTCTCTGCCTCAGCGCGTTCCCAGTGAGCTTGGAAGGTGCGCACCCACCACTCACAGTAGTCCCGCTGGTCCTCAGAGAAAGGCCGGTCCTGGCCCAATGAGTCCGTGCACACAACTAACTTCACGTCCACTGTTTTGAAAGGCTCTGATTGCAGTTCATCTACAACTGCTTGCTCCGTTTCTTCCTCCTCACGGCCTGCGCCGGAGTGCAGACTGCCTGCGTTTTCCACTTTCTGTTGGCGCTCTAACTCGCGCTCGGCCTTCATGCGCTTGATTTTCAGTGCATCTTCAACAGCAGCGTCGAAGGCAACTTCGTTGAGGCAGGACTTGTAGACGAGTGGTAGTGCTAGAAAGGCGCCTAGCTTGGGCACATCGAAAAAGTGCATCTTTGCGTTGCCCACCACCTGCTCAACGTAGGCAGTGTTGAGATGCTCTTCGACCAACGGAGGCTCAGCTCCTTCCTCTGGCTCATCCACCACTTCGGCAGGTTCCTCTTCCTTCGCCTTAAACACAGAGTAGGTGGTGGCTCCCTGCTCTTCAGTCAGTATCTTGTCCACCATATGTTGGTGGTTCTTGCTGGCGCCCACGTAGTGAATTACCTCAGGAGCTTCCGGGTCTTCATGAGCGTGGTCGTCATCCAGGTCTGTGACTGCGCGCTTCACCTTTTCGAGTTGCCCCACATAAGCACCAGATGACTTCAAATAGCCTTGCAGGTGCTCAGCTAGATGAGAGAGCAAGTCGTCCACGTCCAAAGACTGCTTGATTCGGTCCAGAAAGTCGGCTTCGAAGTTGGTTTTCGCCTCTATCTCTGCTAACTTGCGCCGCCGGTTTTCTGCTTGCGCCTCGAGTGTCTGTTGGTACTTGGCATCGAGGAGTAGTTTGCGCTCAGTCTTGGCGACTTCCTGCGCTTTATTCTTTTCTGTGGCGGCAAAGTTGAGAAGCCAATTGCCGAGAAAGTGGATCGGGTGCGCGGGCTGCTGCTGGTAGAGCTCAGCCAGTCCTTTCGACAGAATGCCGCCGATTTGATCTTGCTTGAGGAAGGTGACGTCTTCGTGTTCCGGCTGAGCTGCATAACGCTGAAGTCTGCTCTCAGCCATAACTGCTATTATGGGCGGCCTAGATCTCAGCGCAATCAAGACGTACCGCAATCTCCTGCAACTCGGCTTTCAACTGCAAGAAGAGCGAGGGCCAGTGGAGCCGGAAGAACGCTTCATTGAGCGCGCAATAGCGGGGTTCATTGTGCCAGGCCCAGCTCGACTGCAACTACAAGAATGGCTGTTGGACACCTTTGAACCTGGCGTACTGGAAGACCCAGACATCCAGTTGCCAGGCCTCTCCCCTTCCCAACGCATAGCTGCTGTGTATGACCAACTCGGTGTGCACTACGACAGTGTGGAGAGCATAGAGGGACACACAGGCGCGGAGGCGAGCCTTCGACTCTTGCAGCAACTCTCTGACTTCGTCATAACCTCTCGCAGTGTGGAAAGACCGAATGAAACGCTCAGCAATGCAGAGGCCAATGTAGTGCTTGAAAACTCGGGAATGCTGCTAACTTACATTTGCGATAATCGAGAGCGAGTGTTCTTCTCGGAACCGAAACTGTTTCCGCCCACCTTTCCTGCACGTAACCTTCAAGCGGCCAAATGCGACAAAGTAGGAGAGCTGCAGCGGGCTCTGGACAAGTGGCAGGCAGAACTCAGCGGCGTCAAATCGCAAGTCGCTTTACTGAGCAAAGACTTTATCGAGAGTGAGCAATTTCCCCCGTCCTCCGAACAACTAGCAGAGCTGCGTCACAGCTTGGGACAGTTTGTGAGCACTCTCCGACTATTCAAGTCAGTGTACGAAGAAAAGCTGCAGCCTGAGTTGCAAACTCGCTACTTCGGGTCGGGTTTGGCTCCTCACGAAGAGGCTTTGCCGGGCTTGGGGCGAGAGGCTGCGAGTTGTCTGGAGCTGCACTGCAAAATCACGGACTTGATGAAGGCACTGGAGGATGTGTGGAGTTCGCTGCAGGTGTGCATGGATAACGGGGATGTCGCCCAGGTGCAGGGACAGGACTTGTTCGGAGACCAGACTATTGCTGAGCTCTCAATGCAGGTGAAGGAACTTAGAGACTTAATAGGCTAGTAATTGGAAGATGTTATTCTGTCCGTGTAGCCACCATTGTGGAGTGCACATAATTGATATCGTTTGAAAAGCTTTAAAAATCAAATCTGACTTTGAAAAATACATCGAAATTACTACTAAAACACCTATAATCACTATAAAAAGCAAGCTTGCCCTAGAGAAGTTCAAATGTTCACCTGCGCTTTACTCAGGACGAATGCAATTTTCTGTGGTCGGTCAGTCGTTCATTCAGTAGGACCGATATTTGTCTTGTAGCTTTCAGGAGAGTTCAGCCAAACTCACAGCAACCTCACAGCACTGTTTTGCTGAACTACTTGGGAGGGCATTAATATGGAACAGGAGAATTTCAGTATCACAGTGCATGATGAATGTAGAACTCTGTTGAAATCACCTTCGTAGTAGTCTCCTGTCGATGATTCTGCAGCTCACCATGGTCCCAGTACCCGATCCGCACACTCCCATCTGCACAGAGTGCAGTCACAAACCCGTCCTTTCCCACTCGCCCACGTACACCGCCTGGGAGGGCATGCGAGTAGGCCCGTGGGACTGTTGGCAGTAGTTGAACTCGGACAAACGACTTTCTGTGTCTTTAGCTGCGTGGTCTGGCACTTCGGTGAGCGGCTCGAAGTCAGTGCTCCTTGCGAATAAGATAGGAGCACGGACGTTGTATGGGTGCTGGGGTGCCCTCTCTTTGCTCAAGAAGGGGACTTGGCGAGGGCTACAGACTGAGTATCTGCGAGGCATGTGCTCCCCATTGTTATGAACTACGGCACATTCTTCGCCACATGGTGGTTTCAGTCGCTGTGCTCAGGCTACGGTCTCTCGACTCTGCTACCCCAGTGAGTTCTCGACCTGCAACGCTGGAAGCACAACGTGCACACCTCGACAATCCCAACTGGCGACTATTATTGCCTCCCGAATTCCCGGACTTTGACGTCAGCGGAAAATCGCACTCTTGCTCAGTTGTTCGCACAGTTTCAATCAATTCTGACATCCGATCGAGGCGGCGTCTTGTCGATTCCCGGTTTGGTGACTCCTACACCCGGATACTTTCAGGCCTCTCCATGCGCAACAAAGGTGGCCAACTTATCGATGGGTACGATGGGCTTTGCGCCGCCCTTCGCTACCAGCAGCGTGACTCCGCAGAGCACCCCTACATATTCCGGCTCACCTTGAAGACCGCCTTGGTGCAGTTCTCATCGTTCCGAGTCACTCCACCAAAAGACTTCATCTAACCTGTGCCTCAGTGGCTGGCACTCCAGCTGTCTCAGGAACCTTCACTGTTGTTCCGAAAATGCAATCTACTCGCGCAGAATCTTGCAATCGGTGCAGAAGTAGGATGAGTTTGAAGAATTGAATCAGTGCACCTGCGAGATTGTACGAACGCATTTGCAGGGCCAAGCGAGAGGCTGCTGCGGGAGCAGCGAAGGAAGTGAGAGACACACTGGGACTGCTGTTGACAGCAGTGCACACTGATACAATCCAGCACTCTGGCTACTCCTTTGTTGTTACGCACGCTTCCCCTGCAATAGCGACATTTACGCCGCAGGTGATGTCAATACCTTAGGGATGGGGTGCGTGAGAGTGACCAGAGAAGTACGTTGGAACCGGCCTGTAGAGGAGTACGCAGTGATTGCATTAACACACTCGCACGATCAATCACGACCCAGTGCGCAGCGAATCGATATAAATCGTCGTTGCACCTGACCGCCCTGGAGCAGCTGTTAAACTTTCACCAGACCGGCAGCACACTCACCTACTTGAAGAAGGACATCGACCTCAAACTTACCATCACATTGCCAGCTCCCTCCTTGCCTCAGAAACAGCTGTACAGGCTATCAACGCGAGAGTCACTGCTGCTTTCCGCTCAGCTGGGGCATGACTCCTGTCGTCCTCATAGACATATGTTGGGCGCCCGACAGACGTACGCTTCCAAATGAGTGGGCGAAGACTGTGTTTCAACACTCTGAGCCATTTTGCATGTAAATTACCGCAGTGCGATACTCTGCAACAGGCGGAGTCAACACGAAGTTGGCAAGGAATGCTCAGCAAGGACTTCTATGTGTTGTAGATTCCGCGAATCACGCGGCTGTCATTTCGAAAAGTGGCGCGAGTACTCGAGCGCAGTTGAGACTCAGCCACTAACGAGGAACTAACTGTTATTTAGTAGTAAAAATCTCTAACTAAACGCTTGACGAGTTCGCTCAATTCACTCTGGTTCCAAACTCCGTTGCTGTCAAAGTCGTAATCTCCAAGGTAATCACGGTTTTGGTGTTTCGTCTCCATATACATCCTCAACACATCCATTGAGTTACCGAGCTCCCACTGATCCAGTCCGTCGCCATTCTTGTCGTAATTCCACATTAGTCCAACAATATATGGCCCCGAGTCACGGATGAAGTTTTCGGCAGACGTCGGGCCGACGTATATCGCCCTGACGAACCACTTGATGAGTTTGATCACTTCAGTCTTGTCCACCAGTCCGTCCTTGTTAGCGTCGAATCGAGTTACGTAGTCGTTAATGTTTAGCATCTCGTCAGTTACAGGCCAGCCGGATTCGATATAAGCCCGCATCACATTATGGATGTCTTCCTCGTTAATGCCTCCTATCTGCTCGAGTTCTGCTGGCATCCAATACTCCATGTCGTTTTCCAAAGCTGACTTGAGAACTTGGTCCAAACTGTCAACTTCACTCATCATTGAAGCCTGGATGCTCGTTCCCATAGCACAGACCAGGAACATGCACAGTATCGCGGCTTTCATCTATTATAATCAACGTTGGTCCGAGCTTTAATCACTGAAGTTAGTCGTTGAAACGTATAGACTGGTAAAGATGAACCTTGGAATCGACTCCTAGCTCGAAGCTAGGGAAAGACTGATGAGTGAATGTAGCGATTGGAACCGCTTGATGGGCGACTCGGATCAGCAAATGCACTGTTCTTCGTAGTAACGCACTTCTTGAGTTTCAAGTTCCACTTCTTGGTCAGGGATATTTCTCTTGAAGGACAAGTTGGCTTCCTCCCTCAGTTTCTGCCGGCTCACTCTTGTCCGAGTCGGAACACTTCTGCAGTTCCCGCTTCCCTCTCCACACATCCTTTCCTCGATATCCCTCCTGACTGATGGAGGGTCTGAGTGGGTTTGGAAGAAAAGGTGGGTGTTTAGCAGCTAAGTTAAAAGCGGACTTTTCCCTGCTAGACCCGAAGAGACAGGCCTTTTACGCCCATTATGGCTACCTACTGGACTGCAGCAAGCCCGTTTTTTTCGCTTTCTGCGCACTATTGCCCTCAAAATGAGGCTGGGGATCAGGAATTAATCGATATTCTGCTTCCGGGACACTAATATGCTCTGACGGAAACACACTCCAAAAAGAAGCAATCCATTCACAGCGTGAACCACTGCTAAAGACGTGCCGGGGTTCTGCTGCTAGGTGGGACAGGAAAGCACGTATGACTGCACTGCGTACAGCTCGCAGGCATGCACGCCCGTAGTCACCAAAACAGCTTCTTGTCCTGGGAACTGCGAGAAAGGAGGCAGTAGTCGGTCCGTAATGTCTCTTTTTCAGGGCCTCTGAGGGGAAATCATACTCTCCAAGTGTGACTTTGAAGGCATTTGTGGCCTGGAGAGCCGTAACAGCCTCGACAAACGCAGTTCTGCAGGGCTTATAGGCCCTGTAAAACGCCGTCATTAGCCTTTCCCAATAGACTTCCCTGTAATATGGCCTTTGACTGCTCCTCACAGTGTCCAATGCCTCCTCTCCAGCCTGCTCCCCGGCCTAAGTCTCTACTCCAGCAGTGTGTCGCTGGAAGTGCTGGATGCACCCAGCGCTGTGCAGACCTGGGTGCGAGGTCGCCTGCAGAGGGCAGTTCTGCAGTGAGGCGGAAGACAGTGCGGTGTATGTGGGGAGTGTGTGTGGTGGGAGTGGTCAGTGTGGCGTGTTCTTCGGCGGGAGACAGTGGCAGGGCATGAAGGAGACTACATCCGCTTGTAAAGGCTAGGCCTTTATCGGCTTATGCGGTTTCAGTGTGTAAACTGTACCTATAAAGAAAGGGAAAAGTCCCCGACAACTACCCTCCATCAATCACTCGAGTACATACATTTCCCTCAAACGCTCCAAAATAATCCCCATATGGAAGTCGAAGGCAGCGCCCCCGAGGCCTACACCCGTCTCCGCGCCTGTCTCAAGTGCCGACTCATCAAGAGCGAATCCCAGTGGCTGAAGGAAGGACAACCTCGAGATTCAAGGAGACGTGGACCGGATGGTGGACTGCACGACCGGCTGCTTCGAAGGGGTGATTGCACTGATGGCGCCAGGGAAGAGTTGGAGCGGGCGGTGGAACAAGGTAGACAGGGGCGTGGCTGAGTGCTATGCAGTGGACGGGGAAGTGCCAGGAGAGTCGAGTGGAGGGTCTAGTGAGGACTAGTAGCTTACTATATAGAATGGCAGTGAAGGCGCCTGTTCCCAAGTCCATTTTAGCACCCTTTTCTTCCTAGTGGAGTTCGGTGCTTCTTACCCAGGCTTCTCCCTCGAGACCACATCACTCCCTTCTTCATACGCCTGGACACACCCTGGCTCCTGGACTCCTTCATCTGCTCCAGCGATACTGCTCGTACTCTTTTCCCCCGCTTTCAGGGTGATACAGGACTTCGCCGAGTTTAGCGGAGGGCTGAAAGCGCTTTTCCTCTTCCACCTGGGGTCAGTAACCGCAGGAATCACTATCCTTATCGGCGCCTGCATCCTTGGAGAGGTATACCGCGGGGAAGACACCAACACTGGGCTGGTATTGGCCTTTTTAGGCTTTTTACTCCTGGACATGGAGCTAACGACCATAGAGACCTTGGCGGTAGAGCTACTGAGCGGCTACATCCTCAATCGCGACTATGTCACCCAGTGGAGTTGCGGGTGGAAAAACATTGGCAGGGTGGCGGCCTATTTGCTGGCCTCCTGAGACGCCCTGCAAATCGGCTCTATGTACATTTACTCCGTAAGGACTATTTAAGACTGTGGGCGACACAATGCTTTTCGCGCTTCTTATTACCTGGACGATCGTTTTCGTCATAATCGCCCTTGGAATCCCGCAGCAATCTCCCTTCCTGCAGAGGAAGAAGCCGGACTGGACAACTAACTGGAGCTCTTTCCAGTTGCTCTACCTCAGTCCATTAAAGCTGAAAGTCCTCTTTTTTGCTCACTTCTTCGGCTATGGAGCTTACTTGCTGATTACAGTGTATGCGACTTGTGGGCATTTCGGTGTCGGTACTGATAGGACTTCCGCCTGTTCCCCTACACATTTTCAAGTAAGCTGAAATACCTCAGGCCTCCAAGGCCCTCACCCTCTAAGGAGGCTTACTGAAGATATAGCTTCCTTGGCCCTCAGAGGTATATAGGTATATACATTTGACAACTATACTTGACATGGGTGTACAAAGGATGTCCCCGTGTAGGCCTTGAACATCATCGTGAAGAATCGGGGGTCTAGGAAGTGATTGAAGAA
>Ga0247837_1002271_pt1 | contig 36910 bp, 23 predicted proteins | sample LaCtaG_2_FD_187115 | JGI IMG/M metagenome (GOLD analysis project Ga0247837, IMG submission 187115) | Freshwater microbial communities from meromictic Lake La Cruz, Castile-La Mancha, Spain - LaCruzMarch2015_14.5m | ecosystem: Environmental > Aquatic > Freshwater > Lake | place: Spain: Castile-La...
CCACCCGTTCGATGTACACATAATAAAACAGCGGGGAGCAGGACGTTTGGTCTTCGCATTCGGGCGGAACCCCCGGATCGCTGATCAGGCCGGTGGGTTGCACCTCATCGTAAATGGTGATGGCCCACTTGCAGTCGTTCTGCTGGGCCTGGATGCCGCTGTGCAAGCCTGCGCAAAAAAGCAGGGTGAGCAGGACAGCATGCCATTGATGTTTCATCATAGAGGCGGGATTGGAAGATTGTGGGGTACTTGCAGTGCATTGCAAAGTTGCAGCCTTTACCCCCAAAAAAGCAAGGGGGCTTAAAAATATTTGTGGCACGGCCAAAAAACAAGTTTTTATTTGGCAAAAAAGGCTTTTGCGCACACGATTCTGCATTTAATCCCTCAAAATAGACAGCCAGCCGACAAATATTCCGAATTTGTTGATTTAGTTAAAGTTAATATATATAGTTGATGTATTAAGTTCATGTAAAGTTGAGGGTTTTGCTCGTATTGGTCATTTTGGCCGTAGTTGGCGTCTTGTCTTGTCCTCGCCCGCGTCCTCGCCAGCCATAAATATTGCAGGAAATTTGAACTCAAAACCCTTCAAAAAACCTTCCCGGGGTTCAAGATTCCTGCCGGATCAAAAACCGCCTTGATCCCGCGCATGAGCCGCATTTCCGTTTCCCCAAAAAAAACATCCATGTACGGTTTTTGCACGTACCCTACACCGTGTTCGCCGGATAAGGTTCCACCCAGCGATTTGACCAATTCAAAAATTTCCCGAATGCCTTTGGGCACTTCTGCCAGCCAATGCTGCTCGGTGAGGTCGCCCCGCAAGATGTTTACGTGCAGGTTTCCGTCGCCTGCATGCCCGTAGCACACCGACTCAAATCCGTACTGCGCACCAATAGCCTTAACACCCTGAAGCAGGCGGGGCAGTTCGGCCCGGGGCACCACGGTATCTTCTTCCTTGTACACGGAGTTGTTTTTGACCGCGTGGGCCACATTGCGGCGCATGCGCCAGAGGTCGACTTTGGTGGCCTCGTCGTCGGCAAACAACACTTCGCCGCAGTCAAAATGGTCGAGCACTTCCTGAATTTTGGCGCAGTCGGCGTACAGGCTGTCCGGATGAAACCCGTCTACTTCGATAAGCAGGTGGGCCTGCACGGCGTCGGCCACCGGTATGGCCACGTCGCCAAGATACCGCAGCACCCAATCAATCGCGTTGCGTTCCATAAATTCCAGTGCAGAGGGCGTGACGCCTGCTTGAAAAATAGCAGCGACCGCCGCGCAGGCACTGTCGGCAGAAAAAAATGGCGCAAGCAGCAACAGGTTATGCGTGGGGTGCGGTTGCAATTTGAGCACAATCTGGGTAACCACGCCCAAGGTGCCCTCGCTGCCCACCATGAGTTGAGTGAGGTTGTAGCCCGTAGAGTTTTTGAGCGTATTGGCACCAGTCCACACCACTTCACCGGTGGGCAGCACTACCTCAAGGTTCAGGACATGATCCTTCACGACACCGTATTTTACGGCTTTGGGACCGCCGGCGTTGGTGCCCACGTTGCCGCCGATGAAACTCCATCCCCGGCTGGAGGGGTCGGGCGGGTAAAAGAGGCCTTTTTCCCGAACGGCCTGTTGCAGCACTTCGGTCACCACACCCGGCTCTACCCGTACTTGAGCATTGCGCTCGTCTATGTCCAATATGCGGTCAAAGCGTTTCATGTGCATCACCAGGCCGCCGTACACAGGCAAAGCGCCGCCTGCAAGGCCCGAGCCGCCGCCGCGTACGGTGACCGGTATGCGTTCCTGAGTACACAAGGCCATGAGCGCACTCACCTCTGCGGTGTTGCCCGGTTGCACAACGGCTTCGGGCAAGAAAAGAAGGTCTTCCGTTTCATCATGCCCACAGTCGTGCAGCACCGCGTCTGTGGTGAAAAAATGCTCCTCACCCACCAAACGGCGCATTTCGGCGGCAATGGATGGCGTAATGGGCTGGAAAGTCGTATTTTTGTGCTCGGCAGACATGGTGTCTATCATTTTTTTACGCAGAATTAAGCATTCACATAAAGCAAACCTGTTGGCATGATCCGTATCTTAATTGTTTTTATGTTGTTGATTGTCAACAGCAGCAACGCATTTTCACAAGTAGATGAGCTGCCTGAACGGTACCGAAAAGACCGCCAGTTGAGCGATCAGCGCAGCGTGCGCAAAGGTAAAGCAATTTTGCTGCACATGGGCGGCGGTATCCAGTCCCCCGGAGGAGATATGTCGGAGCGTTTTGGCAACAACGGCGTCATCGGACTTGGGCTGGAATACGCCAATGAGCAGAACTGGTTTTGGGGCCTCGAGGGGCATTATTTGTTTGGCAACAGCGTCAAGGAAGATCCATTGGATATTCTGCGCACTTTTCCGGAAGGCGACATCATTGGCAACAACCGCACGCCCGCTTCGGTGGTGTTGCGCGAGCGCGGCTGGTACATGGGTCTGGGCGTTGCAAAACTTTTTCCGCTGGTGGAAAACCGCCGCGCAGGCATCCGCGTCGGGCTGTCTGCCGGCTGGCTTCAACACAAAATCAGGGTGCAGGACGACAACAGCTCGGTCAGCCAACTCGCCGGCGATTATGTAAAAGGATACGACCGCCTCACCGGAGGCCCGGCGCTCAACGAGTTTGTGGGCTGGCAGCAGTTTGGCAGTGACAAAGGCTGGAATTTTATGATCGGCCTCGAATTCAACCAGGGTTTTACCAATACGCTGCGCGACTGGGACTTCACCGAGCGCCGCAAACTCGATGACAGCCGCATCGACCTGCGCTTCGGCATCCGTGCCAACTGGACGCTGCCTTTCTACATCCATTCAGCCGAAAAAATTTACTATTAAGTGCATTTCCTGTACAACCTGGGCATTCGGCTGTACAATATCGGTATTGCATTAGCTGCTTATGCGGGCAATGCCAAAGCACAGGCGTGGATCAATGGCCGAAAAAAATGGCAAACGCGTTACCCGGAAAAGTTTGACCCCTCATTGGGCAAAGTGCTGTGGATGCACGTGTCTTCTCTGGGCGAATTTGAACAGGGCAGACCTGTTCTGGAAGCTTTTCGCCTGCAGCATCCAGACTGGCGCATTGTCCTCACGTTTTTTTCGCCTTCCGGTTATGAGCTCCGCAAAAACTATTCCGGGGCCGATTTTATAGCCTATTTGCCCGCCGACACGCCAGCCAACGCGCGTTATTTCCTGCAATGGCTCAACCCGCAGTTGGCTATTTTTGTGAAATACGACCTTTGGGCCAATTACCTCTTCGGACTAAAACAGCGGGGCACCCCTACCCTGCTGATTTCGGCTCTTTTTCGAGAAAAACAGGTCTTTTTCAAATGGTATGGCGGTTTTTGGCGCAACATATTGCGTTGTTTTACCCATGTATTTCTGCAACACGGGAGCGTGCCGCCGCCAATTGACTTGTCTTGCATAACCCTTGCCGGCGATACCCGCATAGACCGCGTGTTGCAACTCGCACAGGATGCGCCGCTTAACCCCGTCGTGGCGGCTTTTTCAGATCACTACCCTACCCTGGTGTGCGGCAGCACCTGGCCAGTCGACGAAGCGATGTTGTTCGAAGTGTTGAAAAAACCGGAATGGGTGCATGTGAAAGTCATTGTAGCCCCGCATGAGGTGTCGGAAGCGCACGTGCTCGAAATCCTGGATCGCATTGGCGAGCCCGACCGCACCCTCCGATACACCCAAACCGATGAACTTTCGGTTGCCGACGCCCGCTGGCTGATCATCGATAACATTGGACTGCTCAATACCCTGTATCGGTATGGTTGGGTAGCTTACATTGGTGGCGGATTTGGCAAAAGTATCCACAACACTTTAGAGCCTGCTGCCTGGGGTTTGCCGGTGTTGTTTGGGCCGAAGTACCACAAATTTGAAGAAGCCAAACAAATGGTGGCGCTGGGCGGGGCCTTTTCGGTGTCTGAAGCACAGGCGTTTGAACAGGTGTTGAAGCAACTGAACGATCCCATATCGCGCCGTCAGGCCAGCGAGGCGGTGCTCGGATACCTGAACAGCCAAAAGGGCGCAGCCGACATTATCCTGCAATACATCCGTTCTTTATTATAAAGAAGATGCGGCGTTGGTGACAGCAGCCTTGAATGCTTCCAGAAAATAACGATTCAGGCATCTTTTTTTAACGCACAAGCACATACCTTTGCGCAAACACCCGTTTGGGGCATTTTTTATTGTTCAAAAAATCCAACAGAACCAATCTTCATGCAAGGATCTGCCATTACCATCAACAGAGCGGGCAAACTAAAGGTGCCCAATGACCCTATTATTCCATTCATCGAAGGCGACGGTATTGGTGCCGACATTTGGGCCTCGTCTGTACGCGTTTTTGACGCCGCAGTGGAAAAAGCATTTGGCGGTGCCAAAAAAATTGTGTGGAAAGAAGTCCTTGCCGGCGAAAAAGCCTTCAACCAAACAGGAAACTGGCTGCCGCAGGAAACCCTTGACATCATCCGCGAATACAAGGTAGCCATTAAAGGCCCGCTGACTACACCGGTAGGCGGTGGTATTCGCTCGCTCAACGTGGCCTTGCGTCAGGAACTCGACCTCTACGCCTGTGTGCGCCCTGTTCGGTGGTTCCGCGGCGTGCCCTCGCCCGTCAAAGAACCCGGTTTGGTTGACATGACCATTTTCCGTGAGAACACAGAGGACATCTACGCGGGCATCGAATTCCTCAGTGGTTCACCGGAAGCCGAAAAGATGCTCCATTTCCTGCAAAATGACATGGGCGTGAAAAAAATCCGCTTCCCCAAAACATCCTCTTTTGGCGTCAAACCCGTGTCACAAGAAGGCACAGAACGCCTCGTGCGCGCAGCCCTGGAGCATGCCCTGACCCAAAAACGCAAGTCGCTGACGATCGTCCACAAGGGGAACATCATGAAATTCACCGAGGGCAAGTTCAAAGACTGGGGTTATGCCTTAGCCGAACGCGAATACGGCGACCGGGTATTCACCTGGGCCCAATACGACCGCATCAAAGAAGCGCAGGGAGAGGAAGCCGCCAATAAGGTGCAAGCCGAAGCGCTCGCCGCTGGTAAATTGCTGGTAAAAGACGTGATTGCGGACGCGTTCCTGCAGCAAATCCTGCTTCGTCCGGCGGAGTACGACGTGATCGCCACCCTCAACCTGAACGGCGATTATGTATCCGACGCCCTGGCTGCCCAGGTGGGTGGCATCGGCATTGCGCCTGGTGCCAACATCAACTACATTTCCGGATTCGCCATCTTCGAAGCGACCCACGGCACTGCCCCGAAATACGCGGGCAAAGACATGGTTAACCCTTCTTCCGTGATCCTCTCCGGCGTGATGATGTTCGACTATCTTGGTTGGACCAAAGTGTCTAAACTCATCATCAAAGGTCTGGAGCGCAGCATCCGCAGCAAACGCGTAACATACGATTTTGAACGCCTCATGAAAGGCGCCACCAAGCTCAAATGTTCGGAGTTCGGCTCGGAAATCATTGCCAATATGAAATAAGCGCCTGGGTGCCCAAACCACCAAGGGGTGCTGTACAACATTGATTTTGTGTTGTGTAGCACCCTTTTTTATGGTAGTCCAATGTAATTTCGAACGGCTTCCAACATCTCCTCTACCGACTCCTCGTCGGTCCAGACGGTAAGGTGTGGATCCGCCAGAGGCTCCTCATTGTCGCGCACAGCGTAGTAAACAGACAAGTCTGGCGTTCCCGTAGCATGTATTGTTTGCAGGCGTTCGCGCACGCTGGTTTCCTGGGCTTTGACCAATACCCAAAACACAGGAGTATTCATGGCTGCGGCAATGCGTCGGAAAGGTTCCCGGATCGATTCGATGTAAAAAGTGCTGTCTACCACAACTGTTTGTCCCTCGCGCAAGGCCTCTCGGGTACGATCCAGCATGGCGTGATACACAGCCTCTTTGTCTTCCGGACTGTATTGTTTGTGCAGGCCCAGGTCGGCGCGCACTTGCTCGCTGTTGAGATGCTGGGCACCTATGGAAGCCGCCAGGGCGCGTGCCAGGGTCGTTTTGCCGGTGGCCGGCAGGCCGTAAAGTAGGATAAGCATGATTTAGATAAAATGGGTTCAAAAGTACTAAAAAATTTATGATAAACACATTCTATTTATTGAAGGCCCATCTGGTCAGCAAATATTTTACGGCCAATGACCGGTATGGAGACCAATGCTGCGCCACGTCCAGCATTTGCGCTATTAAGGCTTTGTTCGGGTTGAGCCCGTACAGCCGAACCATGATTTCTTTTAGATTCAACAGCAATATGAGACAAAAAAGATTGCGACTTTCTCAATCAGGTTTCCTGATTTGGCTTTTGAGGTTAGATACAATAAAACAATGCCCGTTTTGTCACCAAAATGAATAATATAGTCGTCTTTTAAATCACCATCTAAATCACCGACAAATTTTATCTCGACAGGATAATCATATTCAGGTTTATTCAAAAGCTGCCTTTTTTTTCCATTTATCAAATACAATTCACTTGGTTTCCATATTTTGGCATCTTTATATTCAATTAGTTCAACTGATGCGTTATCTAAATCAGATTTCTTTACAGGCCTGTCTTTGCTGTAACTGTAAAGCATTATGCTTTTTCCTCGAATAACCTCTTCTTTTGACAGTCTTTCATTTTTACTGCCAATAATGAAAGAAAGGTTATCATTTCTTGAGGCAGTTATAATCAATTCACAAGTATAAAAACCTGTTCTGTAATAACTAATGTCAACTTCTTCAACTAAATATTTTTCTTCTCCAATTTTGAAATAGCCGAACCACTTCCAACCATTTGGGTTATGCAAATTTTCTAAACTACATCCACACCCAGGATAAAGCAAAATAAATTCACTGCCATATTCCTCGTCAAATCTATTTTTTTTATTTGGTTTCCAGCCCAAAAACATGTCCAAAACATATCCCGTCATATTTTTGTACTCGACTTTTACCCAATTTCCTTTTATCCATTCCTCATTTTTATAATCACTTTGAGGAATGAAAATGGAATCGATACTAAACGATTTATCAGATGTGTATTTTACCGAAGAGCCAAAGGGAATATTTGTTATTTTCCTTGATTTTTTGCCTGGTTCACTTCTAAGGTTTAGTCCACCATTGGCAATGACGAAAATGGCGTTAGTGTCCACTTGAATATCTTGTGCAAGCAAGACATTTATGTGGAGTAAAATCAAAGAGAATATTATATTTTTTTTCATTATTTTTTTGTTTGTTTGAATCGGGGGAACTGCCGACGTAGCCGCGCATAGCCAGCTATGGTTGGTAATGCAAAGTTCTCGGTATTACCGTTCTATAATTTTGTTGGCCTTGTAAATATCTACGATAAAATTGGACAATATTTGCCCCATTTTATCATGATTTCTGTTTATCCATTGACGAATTTCACGATCCTCAATTCTTATCTTCACGGATACTTCCTCTTCAACAGGCTTGTTTTTCTCCATCTGCTCCGCCAATTGAATTTTTTCTTCCCAGGTTAATTTGAGTGGCTTTTTACTCCATTCGACATCATCAAAGTCGGGGTCGAATGCTATGTCCGCGTCATCATAGTATATATTTTGTTCTGGTATCAAAATGCCATGCTCTGCCAATAGCAAAGCATCGACAGGACGAACTTGCGTGTCGTTTAGATCTTCAATGACATACCCCTTAAGGCTTTCATTGTTTCTGGCCAATTTAACCGCCTGTTCAACTTTGATCTTCATCTTCAGACTGTTTTGTTAAAACACGCTCAAGATATGACTTTGTTTCCTGTTTGCTGGCTTGTCTCGCCGAAATGATCCTGATCGAAACAAACCTGATGGTGTAGACTACCGCGATCAATATTTTGCTGAAAGTCTTGCCAATCCGAAGTATTCGCAATTCTGTTGATGTATCCCCTTGAAATTCAAGCGCATTTTTATCTTCAAAAATCTCTTTCGCTTTTTCAAAACGAATGAAATGTTTCTGCTGATTCGTTTCATTTTTGTTTTCGTCCCATTCAAAAGGTAGCATAACGACCAACGAATTTAGGTAAATTAGCTTTGTCGTGACAAGAGACGACCTTCTTTTTGAAGCCACTTTTAGCGTAAAACATTTTTGAGATGGGTTGGTTCCTTTTGCGCTATTTTTTTACCGCTAAGATGACCGAGAACGTTACCACTGCCGAGGTGCCGACGTTTAGGAGGCATGATAGGTAGTGGATTGTTCTGCGATTTTACCCCCTGTTTCCGGTTGTACTACCGGAAACAGGGGGCGTTCAGGTGGATTGGGGCAGGTGGTTTCATCTGATTTTGTTGTCAGAAAGCAGGGCGGTTATTCGGCCCGCAAACAACAGGCAAATAGGGTATGTATGCTACCGCGAGACCATGATTTTCACAGTTCTTTGTTCATTTTCCGTCGATATCTTCAAGAGGTATATTCCGACGGGTAGCATGCTGGCTGGGATATGGATATTCGGCTCCGTTGGTACTAAGTCCGAAACAATAATCCGCCCGGTAAGGTCGGTTAGCGATACCGTACAGTTTTTATAATGCTCGCCAGGGAAGGACACCTGGAAGAAATCCGAAGATGGATTGGGATTTACGATAAAAGACACATCTGCACTGGTTTTATCGGCTGAAGGGACTCTATTCCGTTCTTCGCCGCCCTTCGGATGGTACACCCAGATCAATCTCGGTTCAGTAGTCAGCTTAAACACATAATCGGAATCTTCTGCATCCACTTCGTCTTGTGAAGCCACCTCATAAGGGCTAGCTCCGTATAGATCGATGTAGGATGTCGTCTCGTCAATGATTTGATGAATACCCTGCATCTGTGCATCGCTCAGTATCGTGGAAGTCCCGGCAATCATTTCAAACTGAAAACCAGACCCTGGCACAAGGCCACCTTTGGCATACACAGTGTTGAGGTCATCTGTAGGTGCCTCCTCAAAGCAGCTCGTGAAACTAACCCCGTGAAAAATATGGGTGCTGCACTTTTTAACCTTGATGCACAGTGCGGCGATACAGCCCGAACCGTTGGTTAAAGCTACGCAGTATTCGCCGACGACCAGTCCAGAGAGGTTGTGGATATTACCAGTCATTGTTGTGGTAAATGTAAAACCGCCGGGACCAGTGACGATCAATGAAAAGGGCGGATTGTGATCAGACGATACGACAATAGACAGGCTACCAGTGGAATTGCCCAATACGTGGAAAGCCGTGACATTGAGGTCGGGGGCTTGTGCCCCTAAGACAAAGGGGTATAGGAACAGAATGATATAAAATAGAAAATTTTTCATTTTTTAATTCTTTTTAATGATTCAAAATTTTTGGCAACTACCGGGTCGTCTGTGCGGGCGAGCATCGCTTCCGCCCATACTTGCACCAGGCGTTCGTCACTGAAAATATCCAGCAACAACTGTTGAATGAAATAGAGTTCGTTCTCGGTTTTCGCGGTCGACAGATTATCAAACACCGGTTTGAGCAGAGCGTAATTGAACGCCGCTTTCTGGTCTAACAGGCTGAAACAAGGGTACATCCACCGAATCTCTCCTCCCGCCCCGCCCGGGTGATCGTCCAGATAGTTGAAATCGTCAATGTTGGCAACCAGAATAGAATCTGCCTGATAGGTATTGATCTGAGCCAAAGCATTCAGGGCTTTCCACCTTACTGCGTTTTCCAAGCTCGTATCGGATAGCATTGAATACAAACGTTCCGTGGCCAGATTAATTTGGACGAAACCGGCGGCGGCCTGTTTTTCCAACAGCAGCAGTGAATCGGCACCCGGTTCAGTTTTCGATTTCAAGTATCTGGCCTTTTGGAAGGCTCTGATTTTCAAACCGGCAGCACGTCTTTCTTCCGCGTTCAGAGTATTGTCGGAGAAGCGCTCGACGAAATATTTCATACTGTCCAGCTCTTGAGCGCTAGCGATATTGGCAAAAAGCAGAACGAAAAAGATGATACTAAACGGATTTTTCATAAACATTCTTAAGGTGTGGAGGTCACATCGAATTCGCCGAGACCGATCTCGTTGATTTTGGAGGCGCTGTTGAAGACATTGAACAGAAAGGTGTCGTTTTCCGCGAAGGGCGTGGCCCCCTCACTAACATTGACCGTCAAACCGTTAAAGACCAGTGTCCACGACGTGCCGTTCCGGGTGGCCGAAACTCCGTCGGCCAGGAAATTAAGCAGGATGAACTGATCATCCGCCGGGTCTGTCTGACTAATGCCTTTGGTGAACATCAAGGTATAAGCATCGGTAGGCGAGCTCGGCAGGACGCTGATGGTGGCAGTCCCGTTGCCAGTGAAGGGCTGGAACCGGTTGGGCTCGCTGGCCGAGGCTACAGCGTTGTCGGCCAGCATTCGGCGGTCGGCAGTACTTCGACGCAGATAATACACGCAATGCCAGTCTATTCTGTCGGAACAACGGCTGCCCCTGAGATTGTCGCCGGGCGGTAGGGCACCGGATTTGACCTGGAGGCGGATATATTCCCGGAATGTAATTTTATTGACCTTGAAGCTCATGTCAGTCGAGGCCGCCTCGATCATAAAATTACCTGGCCGGTCGGCGGAATAAATGAAGCCTTCCGTCGGCTCCTGATCCTCATCACTGCTATTATTGCCGTCGTCATTGGCGGTTTCGTTGTTGTCGCCCGTTTCGAATGGGAAAGGGATCGCAATAAGTGGCGTCAGCGTATTCATGAAGTCGTTGAATTCGTACGGACGGGCTTTTTTCTGCCGGGCACAGTCGAAGGTGACCAGTTCTTCGGCTCCCAACGGCCGGATATTGTATTCGAACAGAATCCGGCCCCCGTTTTCCTTGTCTTGAGTGCCCGGTAACAGAGGGGTCAGCGGATGCGGCGGCTGGGTGCCGCTGGAATTTTGTTGCGGCTGTCCTGAATAAAACGGCCCGAATCCGTAGCGCTGGCCGCTGGCGGAAATCCAAGACTTGTTGACCGCGTACTTAAAACGGTCCTTGTTGGCATAGGGCAAGTCGGCACCCAGTTCCGGGGTGTTGCTGTTCGCAAACCATAGGCTGCCCGGCATGATGTCCACCCATACGGCGGTAGCTAGCGCATAGTCGCTGTTGCCGTTGTAGAGTACCATGAATTTCATGTCGCGTATCGACAGACTGGGCGACCTTGATGCCAACGGCAACGACATTAAAGATTCTGACGACCCCAATGTGAGCGTAGGTACAGGCGTCACCATCGGGCGCAATGAAATTGACTTGATCAAGATCGTTCTCCGAAAGCGCGACTCCAACGCCACACTTTCAGGTAATGTCATCCTACAAGTACCGGATAACGTGCGTCTCTGGAAAAAACCGATCAAAGTGGAGGCAGTCTCCGTGACAGCAGGAGAAATTTTTATCCCGGCGACAGACTTGGCGTCTCCAATCACGTTTTTCGTGGAAGCCACCTCGCCGTCTGTGTTGTTAAAATTCGCCACAGTGACTGCACCCTGAGTTTTTTTCTTGTCTTCCATTAGCAACTGTCCCCCCGAATAGGGAACATTGGTGGCCCAGTCTTTCAGACCGTTGTAAATGTCGATTACAATCTCGCATTCGAATCCTGCGGCTTTGGAGGAACTGGGTGTCTGGGAATAGACTGTTTCGGCCAGTAACAGAACAGGAATGCAGAAGATGAACTTTAATTTGTGCATGGCGCAGAATTGAGACGTTAAAAAGTTAAAAAATAGAGTTTATTCTTTTATTTTATATTGATTTTAATTGTTTTGCAGAACTACCGCATAAACGCAACTAACGTCGAAGTATAACACGCATTGCGTCTTTTACTTCGACGTTAGTTGCGTTTATGCTCGCTATGTCTGTCACGCTTTTTCTCATTGCCAGGTACTTTTTTGAAAACGGTTCCCTTTGCAGAAAGCAGGGTACAGCGGTTTTGCGCCAAAAAAAAACGGCTGCCCCATTACAAGGCAGCCGTTTCACAGCAGCACAAAAGCAAACTGCCTACTGCAACGTAACCCTGAACATCGCTACCGCCTGGCCGCTTTGCAGCTCCAGCAAATACAGTCCTTTGGGCAGGCCCGTCAGGTCAATGGGCGTATCCAGGTTGGTCACCGTTTCTGAGCCGCGCACCAGTTGGCCGGCGGTATTGCGCACCGAGAAGATGGTTTTGTCGCCAGGCAGTTCCGGCAAACGCAGGATGATCTGACCTTCGCTCGGGTTCGGGAACACCACAGCGCCCTCAAATGCGGGTTCGTTGGTGGCCGGACAAATGGTCACGTTGATTTGCATGGAATCATACCCTACACAACCGGAAGGTGTTACCACTGCACTGTACAACACATTGTACAAGCCGATGCTGTCGGCAGAAAACAGGCCATCAGGCGTCACACTGGCGTTGGGCGCATTGATAAACCAGGTGCCACCCATTGGCATTTCGTTGCCCGCAAGGTTTTCGGTTACCGGAGGGTCACACACCAACGGTGCATCACCGGCAGAAGCCGAGCAGTAAGGCGTTACGTAGTTGACCGATAAATTAGAAGGCACGTCAAACACGTACAGACGGGTCGTTTTGCCCGTGAGTTCGATGTTGCCGTCTTCAGCCGGTGCGTTGATGCCGTAGTCGTTGTCGTTGATCACCGCAATGGTGTTGTCGTCTACGATGGCCAGGCCTTCAGGTTTGTCGTGCTGGAGTTCCCAACCCAGTTCGAGCAAGTCGGCGTAGAAGGATTTGGCTACGGGAACAATGCCGTTTGCCGCAAGGCCGTTTGCGTCGAGGAGTTCCTCTAATGATTTACCGCCAAAATCATCCGTCGTGATGGGCGTAGCGCCGTCGATGCTGATTTTGTAGATGTTCTTGGAGTTGAACCCGTTGCGTTCGGCGTGTTCGAGAAGCAAAAACTCCAGGTTGTTCACGGCCACCATATCGCCAATTTTCCAGTCGCGGCTGCGAATCTGGCCGAGGGCAGGCTCTTGCAAGTAAGCAAACATGCGGGTTGTGCCCGTGAAAGGATCCAGTTCTACCAGACGGTGGATGCGGGAAGTATTTCCGATGGTGGTTGTCGGATTGTCCATGGGGCTCTGAATCATGGCGTACACTTTGCCGTTGGGCGTGTAGGCAATGCCTTCAAAACCGCGGTTGGCGCGGCGTTTGCCAAATACGGGGTCAAGTTGTTTGTCTTCGGGCTCCGACGGGAACGGCGTGTATCGCTCTACCACTTCGTAGTTGGCGTTCATTTTGTAAATGCTGGAGCCATACTCGTCGCAGAACCACCAGTTACCGAATTTATCTTCGAACAGACCCTCGGAGTCGATGCCCCAAATGTCGTAAGGCGTCACCGTGCCGTTGTTGTCAGACCAGGCTACTTCGCCGGTGTTGCCAAAGCCCACAGGCAGAGGCACACCGGACATGCCTTGACCGCCCGGACGCTTCAGTTCGGTTACTTCCAACACGTCTAAGTTGGCACCGTTGGGGGTTACCGTGTATTTTTTAGGTGCATAGTCCGGGAAAGGGAACACCAGCGTCACTTTACCACCCGAGAGCGGGTTGTTGATGGCTGCGGCATTAGGGCCCCGGTCGCTCACAAAGTGGAAATTGCCGTCGCGGTAGTACATGCCCGATATGCCGCCTTCGCGGATATCCAGACCATTGTACTGGCCAATGACCGGCAGGCTGTCAAAGGCGTATTTGGTCAGGGCAAATTCGCCGTCGTTCAGTCGGTTGATGTCAAGCTGGAACAGGGCAACAGAGCCACTTGTTTCGTTGCATACCACCAGCATGTTGCGGCCGTTGGGGCTTTCTGTTTTGGGGATAAACACCACACCCTCCGGGCCAAGGTCGCCACCTTCGTCCGGACCAGTAGTACGGGTATTGATCCACTGGATAAATTCGGGTTGGGCCGGGTCGGTCACATCGTAGAGCATTACGCCACCTACGCGCTCCAGTACTACAAAGGCATAGAAACGGCCGTCGATTTCACCAATTGTCACGCCTTCGGGCTCCGGACCTTTGTCGTCCGAACGGTTTTTGAACGTGTTGTTGGAGTTGCTGGCGTTGAACAGGCTGGCAAACTCAGGGTCAGCGGCCGTGATGCGTTCAAAGTCGTCGCCGCTGTCCCATACCAATGAGCCGTCATTGGCGTCCCAAATAGAGAAAGAGCGGGTACCAATGAGGTGAATTTCGTCGAAATCACCGTCGCCGTCGGTGTCGCCGGAGCCAGTGGTGGCTTGCAGGCGGCCCAGCAGGTCGCTGCGCTTGAGCGTAGTGGCGTCGGGGAAAACGACTGGATCCAGTACATACGAACTGGAACCCACACGCACCAACTCTTCGTACGTGTCGTACTCGCGGGCATCGCCTTCGTTGGCAGTGACTAAGTAGCGGCCGCCGGCCACGCTGTAGGTTGCGATGGCATCGGGCAGGTAAAGGCTGTGTACCGGCCAGTTGTTGAAGAAAATGCCACCGTTGTTGTCCGAAGCGTCAAATGCCTGTTGATTAGCCTTCCAGTCTTTCAAACCCATAGGCACAATGCCGATGATGGAGTCTTTCACCAGGTCAATAAATGCCACACCGTTGTTTTCCTGAAGGGTAACATAAGCGGTCTTGCTGTCGGCGCTGATTGCAATAAATTCGGGTTCCACATCTTGTGCCAGGGTGGCGTTGGGGCCAAACACCCTGAAGCCTTCCAATTCATAAAGCGCTTGCAGGGCGTTGAATGCATTAAAGTCCAGCGTTTTCACATTGGCTTGTGTAGCCGAGGCCACGCCGCCGATCAGGTCGATGATGCTGATTGTGCCCAGAGGGTCGATGGAATAGTCGTCGCTGGGCTGGCCTTCATCGGCAGTAAGTACTTTACGGCCATCGGGCGAGAACACCACGTGATCGGGCAACACACCTACCGTCAGTTCATTGACAAAGGCACCGTTGACGTCGAAGAACACCACTTTACCGGGGTTAGTGGGCACGGGTGGCTGAATGGCTACTGCCACACGGCCATCGTTCACCGCTACAGAGTTGATGCCGCCGCCGTATACCGACAAGTCAATTGGAGTCAGTTTGGTAATGGCAAACGGGTTGCTGAGGTTCAGTATCTCGAGGCGATTTTGTTCGATGTTGGTTACAAACAACCGCTTGCTGCGTGCATCATAGGCCGAAATTTCAGCGGTAGCGTCGGTGCCTGGCTCGATGAAGAAGCTGCCAAGGTGCTGAAGCTGCACTTTATTGCCGGGTTGTGCTGCGGGAATAGCGGTATCATCATCGTTGATCAGGATGGCCATTTTGGTGATCACACCGGGATCGGCGTTCACCAGGTCAGTGAGTTCAAGCATCAGGTAGTTGCTGTTGCGCTCATCGTTGTCGTTGATGATGGCTACGGCAATGGCCTGTGGATTGGGCGAGCCTGCGGAGAAAGTCACCACCGAGTCTACAAGCAGGTAATCCACACCGTCGACGGCGGTAGAGCCGCTACCAGGGCGAATTTTAACGCTTACGGTGGATGCTCCCACGTTGTCCGCCTTTATGTTGACGGTAACCACGCCTGCACTTTCAAAAGTGATGAGGTTGTTTTTTTCAAAAGAAACGATGCCTACCTGAGGGATATTGACCACGCCAGGGGATGCAAAAATGAGGACATCGCTGGTGGGCGTACTGCTGGCAATCCAGTTGGAGCCGTTGTTGTTGTCGAAGTTGGGCGATATCAATTCCAGCGATGGGCCGCTGCCGTCTGGTGTGGTTGGCCATGGCGCAGCGTCGTCGTACTGTACGGTGTCAATCGTTACGCCTACGGCATTGCGGATGACGATGGTGTTGCCGCCGTTGGTGAGCACGCCGTTTGTCCACTGGTAAAAAGTTTGGCCTGTGAAAAATGCTTCTGCCGCGGCTTTGTTTTGACCGATCAGCACTACACCGCCGGGCTGCAACGTAATGGCAGGCAATTCCATTTGCACCACACCGTCTACGCGAAGGCCCCCAATAGGCGCGGGCGTGAGTCCATTGTTATATATTTCAATGAATTCGAGTACGTCGGGGTCGTTGCTGGGCGGATTGTAATTGATTTCCGTGATCACCAGCGCCGGTGTAGAGCTGTTCCAGGTAAAGTTATAGTCAACAGGAGCAGCCAACGCATTGCCTGCCAAATCGGCTACATTGCCCACTGTCAGCGTATTGAGCGTGCCATCTGTAAACGGCGCTCCATAAATAAGGGTTACGGTATCGTTTGTGGCATTCCGGGTGGCCGAAACCAATCCGGCAACGCCAGTGTAATTGGTCGTATTTTCAGCAGAGATGCCCACAGGCTCGCTGAATGCCACCTGAACGCTGGTCGAATTGGGTGTGGTAAAGCCAGTGATGACAGGAGGCGTCAAATCTGTACTGCTCGAAACAATCTGGATATCGTCAAAACCAGCGAAATCGGTATTGGCATTTTGCTTGGCCATCAGGCGCAAGCGTACAAACTGAGCGCCCTGCGGAATGTTCACGGTGATGGTCTGCCAGGCTAATGTATTGCGGTTAAGGTCTACGTATTTCGAGAAATCAAAGGTCGTACCGTTGTCGGTTTCCACGATGTACCCAATGGAATCAACGCCCTCATAACCAACCGTAAAGTACTTAAAAGTCAGGGTGTTGGATGCAAAACCGCCAATGGCTACGGTTTGAAAATCCATCGTATGAAAAAAGTTACCTCCACCGCTTGGATTATCCAGGTCACTCATAAACCAAAAGCGGTCACCACTTGCGGGTGGAATAGCCGATGTGGTTGTGGTGTCCGACCAACAGTCGGTTTCTGTTACCACATTGTACTTGGCTGGCGCAACAGTAAATGGAAAGTTGTCGTTTACCGTGCCTTCAAATCCCTGGAAAAAGGTTTGTTGGGCGTGCATGTTTGCCGGAGCACTTGCCACAACAAGTACCAAGGCGACAATTAAGGTAAATAATGGCTTCATTATCATAATTGGTTTGTGGTGATGAAAAAAACAAAGGTATGGCAGGCGCTTGTTATGCAATGTAAAGTTAAGATTAAGAGATGCTCAACGTAAAATGCTTTTAAAATGTCTGCTGTGTAACGTTTCGTCGCCTGTACACCCCGCAACTTTGCACCATCAAATGCATCTAACAACCACAACATGAAAAAAACACTGTTTTTCATTGCTTTTTTTGCCGCCATCGCCGCAGCGCAGTCACAAAACCTCAACCTCAACGCCAAAGGAGTCGGCATCCTAGGATACGATCCGGTAAGCTATTTTAAAGGTGCCCCTAAAAAAGGCAACGCCTCCATCACGGCCAAACACGGCAAAGCCACCTATTATTTTGAAACGGCGGAGAACCAGAAGGCGTTCAACGAAAACCCGACAAAGTACGCGCCCCAATACGGCGGCTGGTGCGCCTACGCCTTGGGCAACGCTGGCGAATTGGTGAGCATCAACCCGCTGACGTATAAAATCCTGAACGGCAAACTCTACTTGTTCTACAACAGTTGGGGCAACAATACTTTAACTTCCTGGAACAAAAACGAGCAAAACTTGCTGAAGCAGGCTGATCAAAACTATCTAAAGTACAAATAACTTCCCGTTCATGGAGGGTCAAATAGAGAAAGAGAAAACAGTCAATACCGAATTTTCTTTCTTTATTTGCCCTAAAATGAACGCCTGATGGAATATTTGATAATAATACTGTTGACCTTGCTCAATGGGGTGTTCTCCATGTCGGAGATCGCCCTGGTGTCTTCCCGCAAGTTCAAACTGGAGTTGTTTGCCAAAAAGGGTCATAAAGGGGCTGTTAAAGCGCTGGAGCTAACCGCCTCGCCCAACGAGTTTTTATCCACCGTACAAATAGGCATCACCCTCATTGGAATCTTGTTGGGTATTTACAGCGGCGAAAACATCACGAACGACCTGCAAACCTGGCTCGAGGCGATACCTGTGCTCAAGCCGTATGCCAATACATTGGCGGTCGTAATGGTGTTGTTGCCCATCACTTTTTTGTCCATTGTATTGGGCGAACTGTTGCCCAAGCGCATCGGCCTCCAATTTCCCGAAACCATCGCCGCGATGGTGGCCCGGCCCATGTCGGTCATCACCGTCATTGTCTCTCCATTTGTTTGGCTGCTCACCGGCACCAATAATTTTCTGCTCCGGATGCTGGGTATCCGCTCCGAAAAAAGTGGCTGGGTAACGGAGGAAGAAATCAAATCCATCATCAGCGACAGCACCGAAAGTGGTGAAATTCAGGAAATTGAACAGGATATCGTCGAACGGGTTTTTTCCATGGGCGACCGAAAAGTAGGGGCCCTCATGACCCATCGAAGCGATCTGGTGTGGCTTGATGTGCATGACGACCTCTCCACTGTGCAAAATACCATCCGCGAAGCTGAACATTCCGCTTACCCGGTTGCCGACGATGAGTTGGACAACATGCTCGGTATTGTACTGGTGCGCGACTTGTTTGTGATCAACGACAACAAACCGTTCAACCTCAAACATCACCTCAGAACACCGATATATGTGCCCGTAACCACGCCCGCTTACAAGGTGCTGGAAGAATTTAAACGCCAAAAAAAACACCATGCCCTGGTGCTCGACGAATTCGGGTCTATCCAGGGCATGGTGACCATGGACGACATTATTGACGCCCTGGTTGGTGATTCGAGCGACGAAGCGGAGGAGGAATACCGCATCACGCAATCGGATGAAAACCAATGGGTGGTCGACGGACCTTACCCGTTCTTTGAATTTGTGCGTTATTTCGAACTGGAGGTGCCCGATGATAATTTAGAGTTCAACACCATGGGCGGGTTTCTGGGCCATAAACTCCAACGGCTGCCAGTAGCAGGCGATCAACTAATCTGGCAAGGTTTACAATTTGAGGTGACCCTCATGGACAACCGCCGGGTGGATAAAATTTCAATCTCCAAAAAACCTTAGCGCGTTATGCCTTCCAGCGCCTTGTACAAATCGCCCAGCACAATGGAGCATCCGATGGTGTGCAAATAAAACGACTCCTTTGGATCGGTCACCGTTTTGACGCGATGCAGCCCGTTGGCGGCGTCTTCTATGAAAATGGTTTTGACCCAGGGTGTTTCGGGTTCCAAGAGCACGTATTCCCGAAAACTGTCCAAAGAGCAGTACAATTCAAATTTTTCGCCCTTGTCATACCCTGCGGTTTCCGGTGAAAGGACTTCCACGATCAACATCGGGTTTACCAGGGCGTCGCGGCGCACGTGACCGTTTTCTGTAACGAAAAACTGTGGCGGCTTTTGCAGCACGGTCAGGTCCGGGTACACAAACTTGTTTTTTGCCGGAAACCAGGTTTTCATGTCGCTGTCCAACACCAAAAAAGGCAATTGTTGCGCGGTGATCCAGTTTTGAAGGCTTGTAAAAAAACCCCCTTTGATCAGGTTGTGATAAATGTCTGCGCCAGCCATTTCAATCAGTTTGCCGTTGTGGTATTCGTGTTTGGACCTGGAATGCGCTTCGGCATCCAGGTAGCCCACTGCGCTGAGCACAGGAGATTCCAGTAAGGCCGTTTCTTCGTGCATGTTCTTCAAATTTGATGCAATTTAAGCCATTTTGCTCAAATACCAAACAAATAATTTTTTTGTTGTGGCGGGCTCAAATTGGCGCGTTTTTTGAAACATTCAATATACCCAATTCAGATTACAAAATCCGTTCGGAACTTAGCGCCGCAACCAACCAATCAATATGGACATTATTTGCCACGCCTTCACCGCATGGGAGGGCAACTACATGAAATCGACCGTGGAGCTGATGCTCCGCATGGCGAAAGACCACCGCATCTTGTATGTTGACTACGCCTATACCTGGAAGGATTTTGTTCAGAGCCTCCGGGGCAAACAAACCGATTGCGATTGGCGGCAAATGATCGGCCTGCGCTCCCGCCTGCGTACTGTACATTCCCCTTACGGCGGATCACTGCAAATATTGACCCTGCCGCCCATCATTCCGGTCAATTTTATAAAAAATGAAACCGTTTACGAACGCATCAACCGCCAGAATGCGCTCGTCAGCGGCCGCGCCATCCGAAAGGCCATGAAAAAATTGGGCATGGAAAACCCGGTGGTCATCAACGCCCTCAACCCGGGCATCGGTCGCTACCTGGCTGGCCGCCTGAACGAACGCCGTTTAGTATATTATTGCTACGATGAAATCGGTGCCGCAGAATGGCTCAACAAACACGGCGCAAGGCAGGAAGCTGCATTTTTACCCTTGGCAGACACCGTATTGGTTACGTCTGAAGGCCTCCGCCAAAACAAATCGGCCGTACATCCACGCGTGGAAGTGGTGAAAAACGGCGTGACGTTTGAGCTGTTTAGCCGTGAAACTCCACCCGATGCCTTGCCCGAAATACCCCATGCGACAGACGGCCGCCCGATAGTCGGATATTTAGGCTCTATTGATGACCGTATGGACATGGACATCATGCACCACCTCATACAGAGCATTCCGGAGGCGTTGTTTGTGTTTGTCGGTCGGGTAACGCACGCCTGGGTGCAGGAAGCGCTTCTACCCCACCCCAATGTATTCTTTGCCGGCCCCAAACCGCCTGTGGAATTGCCCGCATGGGTACAACGCATGGACGTATGCCTCATTCCTTTCCTCCGAAATGAATTTACTTTTTCGGTGTATCCCATGAAGATCAATGAATACCTGGCTGCCGGAAAACCGGTGGTGACCACGGGGTTTGCGGACTTGTCGGACTTCACCCAAATCGTGTCCATAGCCGAAGGCCCCGACGCGTTCACGGCTGCCGTCCGACATGCGCTTACCCACCGCTCTAAAGAAGCGGCCCTGGCCCGACAGGCATTTGCCAAAGGCAACGACTGGTCGGCCAGGGCCGCTACGCTTGTTCAGCTTATTGGATAAACAGCTCGTACGGCAGTTTGGCCTGTACACCTGTGCTGCGGCGGATGTCGCGGAGTTGACGGTAAATCGGATACAGTTCGCCGAGTTCGGTACGGGCCAGGCGCGACAGCACCACGTCGTTGTCTTTCGAATCGCCCGTCAGTTCTTCCAGCAGGCGTTCGATGCCTTTTTTGGATTGAGGATATTCGCTCACCCGGTACTTTTCGATTTTGGCCAGGGCTGCTGCCGATTGTAATGCGCGATCAAGTCCGCCTAATTCGTCTACCAGACCCAATTCCTTGGCTTTGGTACCAGGCCACACGCGGCCCTGGGCTATTTCATTGATCTGTTCCGGCGTTTTATCGCGTCCTTTTGCCACTTTCTGAAGGAAATCGGTGTATATCTGGTCAATTTCCTGTTGAATCATGGCATCTTCTTCTTTGGAAAAAGGAATAAACGGCGTGCCAAAAGCAGAGTATTTCCCTGTGCGCACGGTATCAAACGTGACACCAACGTTTTCCCGCATGGTGCGGTCTAACATGGGAATCACCCCAAAAACACCGATGGAACCGGTGATGGTGTTGGGTTCGGCAAAAATGCTGTCTGCCTGACATGCAATGTAATACCCACCCGACGCCGCCACATCGCCCATGCTCACCACCACAGGGATGCCCGCAGCCTGGCAAAGTTGTACTTCCCGCAGGATGTTCTCGCTGGCCAACACGCTGCCACCGGGCGAGTTGATGCGCAGGACGATGGCTTTAAACTTGTCGTCTTGCCGGATTTTGCGGAGTATTTTGACGTAGTCGCCGTCAATGATTTCGCCTGGCGATCCTTTTTTTCCGTCGCTGATGCTGCCTTCGGCGTACACCACAGCTATTTTATCCTTGTTTTTAAAGTCTGTTTTTTTGACTTTAGCGCCAAAGTAATCGCCCACAGAGACGCGTTTGAATTTGTCTTTTTCGCCCAGGCCCATAAGTTTTTTCATGGAAGCAAACGCTTCGTCTTCGTAGCAGATGCGGTCGACCAGGCGGGAACGCAAAGCCCCCTCCGAGTTGCGGCCGTCAAAGGCCTCGGCGCTGAGGCGCAGGTCGGCTTCAGGTATATTCCGGCTGGCGGCGATGTCGCGCATGTAAATGTCGTTCAATGCGTTGAGGTATTCGCGCACTTGCAGGCGGTTTTCTTCGCTCATTTTTTCGTACCGCAGGGGTTCGGTAGCGCTTTTGAACTTGCCGGCGTAGAAAATCTTCATGTCTACGTCTAACTTGTCCAGCATGCCTTTATAATAGGCAATGGTGCTGGACAAGCCCCGGAAGTCCACCGAACCAATGGGGTTGAGCAGCACCGAGTCGGCCACAGAAGCCATGTAGTAAGCGCCCTGCGAGTACACCGGCGCATAGGCTACGATGAATTTGCCGCTCGATTTGAAATCAAGCAAAGCGGCACGCAGCACAGACGCTGTGGCTTTGCCCGCAGGCACCACCATGGCATTGATGTAAATGCCTTTGATGTCATTGTCGGTTTTAGCCGTTTCGATGGCCTTAACCATGTCGGATAAGCCCAGCACGTCTTTTTGTTTGACGTCGAAAGGATCCATCTCCAGGTTATTTGTTTTTTCGGGAATGGCGGCCTGTTCAAAGGTGAGGTCAAGTACCGAGTTGGGTTCGATGCGTACTTTTTCACTTTGGGAGGCGCTGCCGGCAATGCCAGCCAATGCGCCGAATCCGATAAAGGTCAGGAGTATCAACGCAAGCGCTGTACCCAGACACGAAGCAAATAAGAACTTCCAGAATTGATTCATGGTGTGTGTATGATTGATATGCACAAATAAACAGCGTTGCGCGTGCACAAGCGCTAATTTTAGATAAATGATCGGTTTTAAGAGATGGAAGCCAAAATATTGGGCACACATTCATGCGCAATTCAAATACATGCCGCATATTTGCCATACCTGAAGAGTATCTCATCCCGATGTATGAAAAAGTATTGTTTTTTAATAACGCTGATGCTGGGCGGGCATCTCGTCCTGGGTCAATCCATGGAAATTACCAACGCCACCACACCCCCTTTTGACCCTCAAAACCTGATCAGCTCTGTATTTTTGGGCGAAGGCGTCGAAATCAAAAGCATCGCGTTCAGCGGTTCGGCCCAGAGTATCGGCTATTTTTCCAAAGGCCTGCCTTTTGTGGGTATAGAACGGGGCATTGTCATGACCACCGGACTTGCCGTTTCGGCCAACACGGCTACAGCCATTGGGGCCGAAGCCAATGCGGGCGAACAGGCTGCCGCGGCCACCAACAGCGTGGCATTTGACCTGGATTTGGCCAACCTAACCAGCGGCTCCATCAATGATGTGGCGGTGTACGACATCGTGTTCGTCCCTACTGCCGATACCCTGCGCTTCGATTATGTCTTTGCCTCGGAGGAGTACCCGGAATTTGCGTGCAGCCCTTTCAACGATGTGTTCGGTTTTTTCATTCAGGGGCCTGGCTATCCCACGCCTACAAACATTGCGCTTATCCCCGGCACCAATTTACCCGTCGCCATCAATAACCTGCATCCGGAAAATATATTTGCCGGGGTGCCTTGTCCGGCTTTGAATGACCAGTATTACATCGACCGGTTAGCCAGTTTTCCTTTTCCCCAACCGGTGTACGACGGCATGACCACCGTGCTTACGGCCATCGCCGTGGTGCAGCCGTGTGCAGAGTATCACATTAAATTGGCCATTGCCGACGTGTTGGATCAAGCGTACGATTCCGGCGTGTTCTTAGCCGCCAAAAGCTTTGGCACCGGATCGCTCTCGGTAGAAGTGCTTACCACAAGCCCGGAAGACGTGCTGGCCGAAGGTTGTGCCCCGGGCAGCCTGACCTTTCGGTTGCCCAATGCGGCAGCCAATGCGGTTGACCTCGACTATACCATTTTTGGAAATGCAATAAACGGTGTTGATTACCAGTCTATTCCAACCAACCTGAGCATACCGCCAGGCCAAACCTCCGTAAGCGTACCCCTTGTTGCGCTGACAGATGCCCTTGCCGAGGGGGAAGAATTCATAGGCATTGATGTGCGCCGCGACCCGTGCAACCGCGACACGTTCATCATCCGCATCCGGGAAAATCCGCTCGTAGCGCCCATGCTGCCTGCCGACACCACACTGTGCCAGCCGGCAACCGCACTCTTGCTTGACGCCACTGTGCAGGTGCCGTTGCCCAATCCACCGAGTTTCAGCAACACACAGGAGTTGCTGATTGAACCCACCAACACTGCCCTTTTTTCAAACATTAATGTCAACGGCGTGGTGCCTGAAATACTCGGCTCTGCCACCCTGAGGTCTGTTTGCGTCAACGTTGAACACCCGTGGATTGACGACGTTGACCTGCTCCTGATTACGCCAGGCGGCCAGTTTTTAGAGCTGACTTCCGACAACGGCCAGAACGGCGACAACTACACCAATACCTGTTTTACCCCGACAGCCACCACGCCCATCAACTTTCCATTCCCCTCGGCTCCCGCTTCGGCGGCACCATTTTCGGGCGACTGGCTACCTGAAGGCAATTTTGCTGACTTGTGGGACGGCTCCTACCCTACCAACGGCAACTGGCGCCTGCGCTTGATTGACGATACCAACGGCCAGGACGGCGCATTGAAAGACTGGACCATCACCTTCGAACCTTATTATAATATCCAGTACCAATGGTCTCCCACCACAGGCCTCTCCTGCCCGAGCTGCCCCGTTACGGACGCCCTGCCCGCCCAATCGACCCTGTATACGGTGCTGGCGACGGATTCGTATGGATGTACCCTGACCGACTCCATCCGCATCACACCGGGTTATCCATTGGCCGTCCCGGAAATCATTTGCTCCAATCCGAGCCTGAACAGCGTCACCTTCAGCTGGCTTTCCATTGCGGGGGCAACAGGATATGAAGTGAATATAGACGGACAAGGCTGGATTCCAGTGAGCACCGACACCTTTTTTGTGGTCAACGGATTAACCACGCCATTTACAAATGTACAAATTGCCGTGCAGGCCGTCCCGGGTACGCCGAATTGTGGCACATCAGTGGGCACCGCTACCTGCATCAATTGCTCGGCCCCGACGTTGACGGCCCTGGCGGATTCGGCAGACTGCTTTGGATCAAACAACGGTGTGGTGCAAGTACTGGCAAATGGTGCCATACCGCCGATAACCTTTTCTACCGGCAGCCAGAGCAACAACAGCGGATTGTTCTCCGGGCTCGGGGCCGGTGTGTATGCCGTGCAGGTTGTAGATGCCCAGGCTTGCCCTCAATCTGTTTTTGTGCCTGTTGGAGAGCCCGACAGCTTGTCTGTGGCCATCAATGTGGTGCAACCGCTGGTGTGTTATGGAGACACAAATATCCAACTCAACGCACTGGTTGTCGGGGGAAATGGCGGCAACAGCATCCTTTGGAACAATGGGCAGACTGGCTCCATTGCCGACAATTTTTCAGCAGGACCCGCATCGGTGTTTGTTACCGACGCCAAAGGCTGCACAGGGGCCGACACGGTTGTACTGACCCAGCCCGCAGCGCTTAACTTGTCCGTAAATTTGGTGACGGGTATTTCGTGTTTTGGCGACAGCACGGGTGCGCTCAACGCCGTAGTCGATGGCGGTGTAGCCCCGTACAAATATGCCTGGAGCAGCGGCCAGACGGATTCGAATTTGATTAACTTGAAGGCTGGTACGTACGCGGTGACGGTAACCGACCACAACGGCTGTACCGATTCCGCCCTTGTTGTCTTACCTGCATGGACACCATTAACGATAAACATGGTTGTGCAAAACGCTACTTGCGCGCTCGGCACCACGGGCAGCATAAACGCCCTGGTCAGCGGCGGGGTACAGCCGTATCAATATGTATGGAGCGGTGCGGGCACCCAATCGGGGCCCAACTTAACCAGCTTAGGCACAGGCAATTACATGCTTACGGTAAAAGATGCCAACGGATGCAGCGTGCAAAACACCGCTTTTGTGGGCGAACCTTTGCCCATGTTGGTCAACCTGGAACCGGAGGAAAACAAATGCTCGGGGTCGACAGACGGCAGCGTGCGCTCCACCATTCAGGGCGGCACGGCACCTTATCAATACATTTGGAATACAGGTGCCAAAACCAGCGACATCGATTCCATTGGCGAGGGTTCATATACCGTAACGGTCACCGACGCCAACAACTGCACCGTGTCGGCCACAGCCACCATCACAGCGCTTAACCCCATCCTGCTACAGACCAATGCAACGCCTGTGTTGTGTCACGGAGAGGCAACGGGCAGCATCGTGTTGACTGTAAGTGGAGGGGCTGGTGGATACAACATCCAATGGAAAGGCCCAGGTGGAGCCACATACAACGGCGCAGAACTGAATAATTTACCCGCAGGAAATTACGCATACCGGTTGACGGATGCCGTCGGCTGTTTTTTGGAAAACAACATATTGGTCAACCAACCGGGCACGCCACTCTTGAATGATCCGCCGCTCCTGCCCGATACGCTTTGTTTTGAGGCACAAAACGGGGTGTTGAGCCCAAACATCAGCGGCGCCACGCCACCCTACACTTACCAATGGAATACGGGCAGCAACAGCCCGACCCTGGAACAACTGGGCCCTGGTGTCTACTTGTTGACCGTCACAGATGCCAACGGGTGCTCGTTGCTTGACACCGCTGCCATAGTGCAAAAAGACCAAATGCGCATCGATTTGACGGCACAAGACGCCACCTGTTTCTTCCAGCGCGACGGACAGGCCAGTGCAACAGCCGTGTTTTATGGACAAACGCCCGTCTCGCTCAACCAGCTCCTTTTCTCCTGGAACACCCAACCGGTACAAACCGGCGCAGTGGCACAAGGACTGTTGGGGGGTCAGGTATTCAGGGTTACTGTAACCGACGCCGACGGTTGTTCGGCCACCAACAGCATCGCCGTGGGACGCCCCGAGGCCATCGTGGTGGCTGTGGCAGCGCTGCAAGCCGTGAGTTGTCCGGGCGACAACGATGGCCTTGTGGTGGTCAGCAGCACCGGAGGCACCGCACCGTATCGGTACAGCTGGTCGCCACAGCCTTCCGCAGTGCAGGATTCGCTCGCTACCGGATTGAGGGCGGGCAAATACAACGTGGTGGCCACCGACGCCAGGGGCTGTACAGCCTCTTTGTCTGTAGAAATGCTTGAACCAGCCAGGCTCAAAGCGAACGTAGAGGTACTTGACGTGTCTTGTTATGGCGACAGCACCGGTGCCCTGCTCGCAGCACCACAAGGCGGTACCAAACCCTATTTTTTCGAATGGAGCAATGGCAGCACGCAACAAGGTGCCGACAACCTGCCTGCCGGAACGTATGCCCTCACGTTGAGCGACAGCCGCGGCTGCACGTTGGTGGACTCTTCGAGGGTATCCCAACCCTTGACTGCATTGGACGCTTCGGTCGGCACAACCATGCCAAAATGCTTCGAGGCCCAAAACGGCAGCCTGCACATACACGCTGCTGGTGGCACCCCGCCTTACGTGTATGCCCTGAACGACAAGCCATTCAATGGATCACCCATTCAAATTGGCTTGAGAGCAGGCGATTACGCACCCAAAATGATGGATAAAAAGGGTTGTTTGCTCGAGTTGCCGCTTGTCCGACTGGCGCAACCCGATCCGTTTTCGGTAGATTTGGGCCCGGACATCAGCATCCTGTTGGGGCGCGACACCCAGCTTTTTGCCCGGGTGTTCAACAATCAGGGAAAAACAACATACGAATGGGCGGCATCGGATACGCCCTGGCTGAGTTGCATGGACTGCCCCGACCCGCTGGTGGAACAATTGGAATACGAGCGGTATTTTACGGTAGAAGTCTCAGACAGTGCCGGTTGTCGGGCCGAAGACCAGGTGCGCGTGCAGGTGCTCAAGCCCAGGAAAGTGTTTGTCCCCACGGGATTCAGTCCGAACGGCGATGGCAACAACGATGTGCTTCAACTGCATGGCCAATCCAACACCAGGGTGTTGTCCTTTGCCGTGTACGACCGCTGGGGAGAGCAAGTGTATCAGGGGCGCGATTTTTTCCTGAACGACCCTGCGCAAGGCTGGGACGGCCAATTTCAGGGGAAACCCTGCGATCCGGGTGTTTTTGTGTGGGTGCTGGAAGTGGAATACAGCGATGGGGTGAAAGACTTGTATAAGGGTAATACGACGTTGGTGCGTTGAAGGGTTGGCGAAAAGTTGATGGTTAAATAAGACAGGCCGATTGTCGAAATATTGACAATCGGCCTGCTCATTAACTAAACCTAATGTACTATCACCATTTTCATTACCTGCTTTTCGCCTGCGGGACTGTAAGCGTGTATCCAGTACAGTCCGTTGGGCAGCTCTGCCGCCTCAAGTTGCACCGCGGTTTGCGCTTGAACGGTGTGGCGCAGCATCACTCGCCCGAACTGATCTGTTACCAGCAGCAAGCCGGTGTAAGGCGTGCGGAAAGTGAGCTGTGCTGTGCCGGAGGTGGGGTTGGGTGACAGCTGCATTCGCAATTCCTCATCCCCCGGCACCTGCCCGACCGATACCACCGGCCCATTGATGCCCAAGGTGTCGCAGGGACTGCCTTGCAAGTCGTACAGGCGGAAGAAGGGGACGTTGGGTATTCCCATCAACACATAGGTAGGCGTTTCCAGATCATGCTGTCTAAAATCACAGGCCTTGCCAGGTTGGTCGGGCTGGTGGATGGTGTGCATGTAGTTCACACCATTGGTACCCAACATATAAATTCGGTTGTTTGGCGCTAAGCGCATTTGATAAAAAGTAGTTGGAAACGGGGCCGCAAACCAGTCAAATGTATCAATCAGTACCCGACTGCCTTCCATATCGGGAGTCTGCATGTCGTACTGGTGCAGTTGAAGTCCCGTGGTTAAGTATAAATATCGGCTGTTCGGCGAAAAAGCCACCCCGCAGGCGTAAGCGGCGGTGTCGGGCATCTGCACAAACCGGGGATTGGAAAACACCCCTGCACAACGGTCGAAATCAAATACCTCCAGGATGTTATATGGGCTGGCACGGGCGTACAGTCGCCCGTCGGGCGAAAAAACAGACTGCCCTGCGTAACTTTCTGCATTCCAGGACTGACCAATGTATTGCAACTTATTTTCTGAAATCCCCTCTGGCGTGTACCGGAACAAAAAAATCCCGTTTCCCCGGTCTTTGTGGGCCACCACCCACCAGTCACGACCGTTGCCGTGGCGTACGGCGGTGAGGTGGTTTGAGAAGGTATCTTCCAAAACAATTACGTTCTTTTGCGTTACTAAGCCGTTAGGGTTAACGGCATCAATAATGAATTGTGTAGTTAAAAAGTCAGTATACAAGAAGGTTTCATTTCTTCTAATATGGAATAAATGATATTGTGTAGAGTCATTAAGGGTGCTCAAGAACATGACAGTGTTACTGGTAGGATATCCCTGTTTCCCACAATAGTAACTTGCTATTATCCCTTCATTGAGGCCCTCACTATTGGTCATGATATTGTGGTAGCCGTTGGCTATTTGGCAGCCCCCTGAATAGGCTTGTAATTTACCTGTAGGTGTAGAAATGACCCCGACAGGAGTGATATCTGCGCCCACAGGGTAATATGAAGGTAATCCATCAGGGATGTTAAAATTCAGCATAGTGCCACCGAACTTTTCTTGAGGAACATTTGGCAGGTAGCCCAATGTCCAGATGTAGTCTTCTTTTTGGGCGGTTAGTTGGTATGCAAGAAGCAGTATGGTTAGCATTGAGCAGTATGTTATGTGTTTCATCTTTTATTTGTTGTTGTTGTGAATAAACACAGGCTGACTGTTGGCACTCCAACAGCCAGCCTGAAAGTTGTTTAGGTGCTTAATGTACTATCACCATTTTAACCACCCGTTTTTCGCCTGCGGGGGTGGAGGCGTGTATCCAGTACAATCCGTTGGGCAGCTCGGCAGCCTGGATTTGGACCACGGTTTGTTCCTGAATGGTTTGCTGCATCACCAAACGGCCAAATTGGTCAGTTATATGCAGTGTGCCGGAGTATGGTGCGCTAAAGGTGATCTGAACGAGGCCGGACGAGGGATTAGGGGAGAGTATCCAATATTGTCGTCCTTTTTCATCCGCACTATTCGGTGTTGATTCAAACCCATTTGATCGAGGGGCAGCAATGTGTTCCACGCAAGGGAATAACATATTAGCAGCTGTTCTTTGCGTAGAACCCGCGATAGAATCCGCCTGTGCAGCAATGTTTTCCAAAGCAGTCATGTCGCTCACCGTCAGGACTTCACCCAATGCTTCCTTTATGGCTATCTCATTGATCACTTTTTGATTCACTTCAAAGGCATATATGGCCACAATGTTGCTGTTGAACGTTCGAATGGACTGCAGAGCCACTCGGTGCAGCGAATCGTGCGCATGGGTGAGTGAGAAATACTGCTGGTGCGTGGTTTTCATTTGTGCCGATACAGCCGTTTTGGCTTGTGCGAGCACCGGGTCAATAAGCGTCATCGTGTCGGGTAATACTGCTGTACCAGCGCTCAACTGCACCAATGTATCTAAATAAAGCTGATGTTCGTTTTCCAAAGCGTTCAATGCCGTGCGCAAGCTGCCACTCCATTCACCCGCCTTATGCAAGTCCCAGTCGACTTTGGCAAATTTACCGGCATTGGTGCTCAGGTTGTTGGTGTAAAAAGTGTCAAACACTGAATTTGTGCCTCCGTAACTTGGATCCCGGAACATCTTGTACATCAAACTACGATTCAATTCCCAATAGGCTAACGGCGTTGAACTTGTCGTAAAACAACTACCGTCGGCAATTTGCTCGTCAAATGAACCACTCGAAAGTTGTTCATTGGGATCACAATCTACATCCGGATCACCTAAATCAGGAATAAACCATCCTGGTGGAGAAATCCCCAGTCCAGCAGCGGGATAATATTCGATTGCTGTTGAATGTACACGAAATGATGAGCCATCAGGATCCCCGCCGCCAAAGATAGCAGATCGTGCGTAGCCTCCTCCGGGAAGCCACCAATTAGCGTTTCTAAATTGTACTCCAACAACAGCTGGGTCGCTTGAACCAACGCCCTTGCCTTCAACCGTCAGCGACCACAGGTGACGCCCAAATGTATTCTGTTCAATATTGGCAGGAAAGTTGTTTCCTCGAAACCAGATACCTTGTTGCGTGTTATTGACGGTGTTAAGACAGAATACACCATTTTTTACCCTGTTGGCTTGAATACCAATGTCAGCCGTGTTTATTTCATTGAAATACTGTGTGTTATATACCCTGTTCAAAGAGAATAGATGGTTCAAACCGTTACAATCTTCGATGAGTATTCCGGACATTTCACTCATAAAGGTGCTGAATGTCAAAACGTTGTCGGAAAGTTGTATGTTGTCTCCGCCTTCTCCAACAACCTTTATACCAAAGTTACTTTCCAAATCGCTGGGATTGTCTTCAAAAATAATTTCGTTCGATTTCACCAAACACTCTCCCCCCGTAGAACTCACCCCATTCGGCGTATACACAAAAATGCCATTGGAAGGCGAAGGGCTCTCCACTTCAATGTAATTACTTTCCACCCGGACGGAGTTGTTTTTGCCGCGTTCCAGCGCTACGGCCGCCGTTGCAATGCCTTGCATCAAAAAGTTGCACTTTCGGACGTTTACATCAAAACTGTTGCCGGCAATCGCTGAACTGATGACGCCGTAGTTCTGCGCATCGTCGCCTTCAAACCGGCAACCATTTATGTCCAAGCCGGATGCAACACCCGAAATACCATTGGCTGCGGAAGAAGCAATCAGGTTAGCGGTCGTGTTCAGTACTTCCATACCAATGGTAAAAAATGTAGGGTGCAATACCTGGCCGGTGTACGGTGCATTGAGGGCAGAGGTCACGGTAAATTCGTTGTTCGCAAAATAACTCGGGCTGAAAACAGTAGGCAAGGTCGAGGTCGAGGTAGAGGAGCTGAGTTTGGTTTGTATGCCAATGTGGTTGCGGTTAAATCGCGATCCTACTATGGACACCGCATTGTCTTTGGTGGTGCGCAAGGCCACACCCGCGTCCTGAATTTCGGTATGCCAGATGTCGGCATCGCCATCTTGCAACAACGTAATGCCTTTCCACATTTGGGTACACGCAAAGAATTTGGAAAAAACGGTAAACATCCGGTTGTTGGCATTCACTTCTATTTCGGCCGCAGGTGCCATTTTAACGACACAGCGAACAAACCATGTGGGCTGGTCGATGACAAATTTTCCGTTGATGATGATCTCCTGGTCGAACCAGGTACTGCTTGTCAGATCAGATGCCCGTGTGACGGTAGAAGTGTTTCCAATCACGACATCCGCCGTTTGCTCTGTCAGGTTGGGGTACTGTGTGCACAAAGTCGATTCTTCAGAAGTGGGCAGATAGGGCCTTGTCGGGATGCAATGCGTAAGTCGTCTGATGCCTTGTCCGGAAGACTCTTGCGCCTCCAGGATTGTTGGGTCAAGCGGGATGAGGAATAGCAAGACCATAAGGCTTGCTAAGCTTGCGAGCGGCGAGCGGCGAGCGGCGAGCGGCGAGCGGCTGAATCGGCTTTGGGAAACCGATTAAATGACAATTGTTTCATCGGAATGAAATTTTGGTGAAAGAATACACAAATATCAGTACCTCATTCCGCATAAAACGAACACATTTTTTCATAAGTCAGGTTTCTGAGAACCGATGTAAATGGCTGAAAATGCCTTGTTTTAGATGTTTTGGGGGCGTTTTCAAGCGCAAGTGTACTGTATTTTTTGACACATACAGGGCATAAGTCAGGTTTCTGAGCCAATGTTAAGTTTTTGCGCTCCCGTGAAACGGACGCGCTTACCACACCGATCCGATGGCTCGCAGCCATCGGATCGGTAAACCCGTATAAGGGTAATACGACTTTAGTGCGGTAACTGATTGGCAAAACTGGTTTTGTACCATTCGGTCTCATGGTGGTCTTTTGCCTCAACATTGACCACATGCTTCGGATCAAGCTTGTTGTACAGGATTTCGAGCGATGCGTAATCGCGTTGGCTGATCACTTTGAAGCCGTTGCGCATCAGCAACGCGGCCGCCACGCCTGCCCCGATCTGGTACTGCTTGTTTTCGGCAAAACGATTGCCGTTGTAAATTACCTGACTGCCACAAGCCGCACTGATGTCCATCATCACGGCCAACTCTACCTGCTCGCGTTGGGCCGTTTCCAGCATTTTTTCGGCTCCGCGGATCATGCCGGCTGTCCAGTCTATGCCGGAGTCGGTGAGTACCTTTGCATGGCCGTTGAGCACGTCTTCACCTGTACCGCCGTGGATGTCGCACATTTCACGGGGCGATCCGAATGAGAATTCCTCTGGGCAAAAGCGCACCAGGCGCACGTTGGGAAAAGACAGGAGGCGCAGCACAGAAGGGTATTCGCCGTTGGCGGTGCCGTCGTACCCGCAGGTGATGCCCGTCAGGCAGGCAGATACAAGGACGCGCAACGGGGCTTCCAGGGTTGGTTGGCGGAGTGCGCGGAGGTGGTTTTGATCTGTCATCTTATTATTCATGTTGGGCCCTTACAGGGCCTCTCTTGCTCATGTTTGGCCCTTACAGGACACTTATTTTTGTTGGGCACTTTATGGGCAGCTCTTGCTACTTTTGAGGCTTTGAAGGTACTTCATAATCTCAATACAAATCACCAAATAAACAAATAAACAAATCACCAAATAAACAAACAAACAATGCTCCATTCCACCACTTCCACCCTCGACGGCTGCACCATCACCCAGTACCACGGTGTGGTATTTGGCGAAACCATCATTGGTGCCAACATCATCAAGGACTTTTTTGCGGGCATCCGCGACATCGTGGGCGGGCGCTCCGGCTCCTACGAAAAAGTTATCCGTGAAGCCCGTGGCATTGCCTTGGACGAAATGACGGCCGAAGCCAGCCGCCTGGGTGCCAATGGCGTTGTTGGAATCGATTTTGACTACGAAACCCTCGGACAATCCAACGGCATGATCATGGTCATTGCTACGGGCACGGCCGTCACGTATCAGAAAGCGTAGTCGTATTTTAGTTCAAAAACACTTTTCGCACCGCTTGCCGCTGCTCCCCGCGCACCCGAACGAAATACTGTCCGGTTTGCAGGCTCGACACGTTTAACGTAGTGCAATGACCGGAATTGATCCAGGCGGGCGTTTGCAGCAGCACTTTGCCGCTGACATCTATGACGTCTACCATGTACGAACCGGTGAACCCTGCGCAAACCGTCACCGTTTGTATGGCCGGACTGGGGTAAATGCGCACCAGTTCGGGCTCGGCCTGCTGCACTTTTTCCTCGGTGTATGTCCCCTGATACCATTGCGGTTCGGTCCAACGGCCGCCGCCGTTTGCCATAAAATTGTTGTTCACCGGGTCGAAAAACACCAGGTGGTCGTGCGAGGAGCCTTTACCCCACGGGGTGCGGCAGGGCGTACTCACCCAGGCAGGTTCCCAGAAAATGACCCCGCGTCCGCCCGCTTCTTTGACGGCCCGGGTATAGTCCACCAAGTATTCCAGTTGTTTTTCGGGCGAAACGGGTAAATATGCCTGATCCGGTTTGGTGACAATATTGGGCATGGCGTCAAAGTTCTGCGTCGTCCAGTGATAACCGGTTTCCAGCACCATGACGTCATAGGCTGGAAATGTGTTTACCAGGGTTTGGATGGTGCTTTTGAGTTCGGGAATGCTGCCGTTGTGCCAGGCGTAGTAGTAGGAGATGCCCATGATGTCGAAGTCGGTGACCCCCCCCGTTTGTATGATGTTGTTGAAGTTCCACACATGGCCGCTGAGGGCGTTGGTGAAATGCACGGCAATTTTGGGATTGATGGCGGCGCTGCTGCCCACTTCCCGAATGGCTTTAATGGCGGCGTTGTACAGTTTGCCGTGGCGCGCCCAACTGGTGCTCACGGTTGTTTGCACCTCAAAACCGTTGGTAGTGGGTATTTGGTTGAGGAGTCCCCCGTTGTTTTCATTGCCCACTTGCACCAGTTCGGGCATAAGTCCCCGGGCGTCGAGGTGGGTCAACACCCGTTTGGTGTAATTGTACACAGAGTCGGCCAATTTTTCGGGGTTGTACGCCACGCCCAACCAGGCCCTGGGGATGAGTTGGCGGGCGGGGTCGGCCCAAAAGTCGGAGTAATGCAGGTCCAGCAGCACCTGCATGCCGTTTTGTTTTGCCCGCTGGATGGTTTCTTCCACATCGGGCAGATCGTTGTAATGTGGTTTCACGCCGGGCGGTTGTACCAGAGGGTCTTGCCACCAGGAGGGGTCAATCCACAGGCGCACGCGAACAAGGTTGGTACCGTGGTCGGCAAAAATGCGGTACACATCTTTGGGCTGATTGTTTTCCTTGAATACCGCGCCACAGTCTTCCATTTGGTTGACGTACGACAAGTCGTTGCCAAAATAAAACAATGGCACCTGGGCTGCACCCGCATACGGCATCAGGAAAAGAACGAAGACAAAAGGGGTGATTTTCATGCTGCGAATATATGCATAATATTGAAATAAAAAGCTGCAAAGACCAAAAAAACAGAAATAACAGGGGCTTGTTTCGCATGACATCAATGCATGACTTTGCTGCTGAGAAATCGATTCATTCCGTTCATCAACACTAAATCCAATTGCATGAAAACAGTACGCATTTTTTCGATTGTTGCTTTAGTAGTTGCATCTGCAAGCGCCGCTCAGTCCCAAACCGAGCAGGGTCGCTTCCTGATTGGCGGCAATGCCGGTTTCAACAACCGATCAGTTAATGGCAATGGAATTACCACATTTAACATGTCACCAAATGTTGGATATTTCATCATCGACAACCTTGCTATTGGCGCTCAACTCCAATTGACGGTTCGAAGTGGCGAAGGCGACTCTATCGACGAGACATCGTTTGGACTCACTCCTTTTGTTCGGTACTATTTCGCCGACGCTGGACCCGCGCGTTTCTTTGGTCAGGGCCGCATCGGTTTTGGCAGCGTGGAATTTGCCAATAACGCTGATTCGTATTTTACCTTCGGTCTTGGTGCCGGTGTCGACTTTTTCCTCAACGACAACGTAGCCCTGGAAGCTTTCCTTGGTTATGACAACCGTAAGCTTCAGGAGGCGAATGACCCCGCCAACAATTTCGGTTTGAACATTGGGGTGCAAGCCTTTATTGGCGGAGGCGAGTAGGAATGCGGAATGCGGAATGCGGAATGCGGAATGCGGAATGCGGAATTTCGAGAAGGCATTGGCATTTTGCTACTTCAGTCATTGCTGTAAGGCTTTTTTTGTAACTATCCAGCCGCAGGCGGCTGGATAGTTACCGCCTGATTACACAAAAAAATTTAAACCGCAAAACCGTAAAATGTAAAACCGCAAAACCGCAAAACCGCAAAAGTGCAGAGATCGCAAAAACCGTAAAGCAATTCTTTTCAAGCAAAACGACTCTATTTAGCCTTGTTACAAGCCCCTGAACTTTTGCGGTTTTACATTTTGCGGTTTTGCGGTTTTGCGGTTTAAATTTTGCAACTATTCAGCCGCCTGCGGCTGGACAGTTACCGCCTGATTGCACAAAAAAATTTAAACCGCAAAACCGTAAAATGTAAAACCGCAAAACCGCAAAAGTGCAGAGATCGCAAAAACCGTAAAGCAATTCTTTTCAAGCAAAACGACTCTATTTAGCCTTGTTACAAGCCCCTGAACTTTTGCGGTTTTACATTTTGCGGTTTTGCGGTTTTGCGGTTTAAATTTTGCAACTATTCAGCCGCCTGCGGCTGGACAGTTACCGCCTGATTGCACAAAAAAATTTAAACCGCAAAACCGTAAAATGTAAAACCGCAAAACCGCAAAAGTGCAGAGATCGCAAAAACCGTAAAGCAATTCTTTTCAAGCAAAACGACTCTATTTAGCCTTGTTACAAGCCCCTGAACTTTTGCGGTTTTACATTTTGCGGTTTTGCGGTTTTGCGGTTTTGCGGTTTTGCGGTTTAAATTTTGTAACTATCCAGCCGCCTGCGGCTGGACAGTTACCGCCTGATTACACAAAAAAAATTTAAACCGCAAAACCGTAAAATGTAAAAC
>Ga0247837_1002276_pt1 | contig 36872 bp, 34 predicted proteins | sample LaCtaG_2_FD_187115 | JGI IMG/M metagenome (GOLD analysis project Ga0247837, IMG submission 187115) | Freshwater microbial communities from meromictic Lake La Cruz, Castile-La Mancha, Spain - LaCruzMarch2015_14.5m | ecosystem: Environmental > Aquatic > Freshwater > Lake | place: Spain: Castile-La...
CGAAAGTCATTGCTATAGCGTTTGCGCATCACGTTGTTCATTGTCGCTTATTCCCTTGTTTTGTGGTCCAGCTTTTTAGCGCACCTCAGCGGCAGACCACTGGCTACACGAGGCCGAACCATGAGCGGCAGGCAACCGCTGGGGCTGAAGTGTCGGATATGGGACACCGTAGCTTGTCCGCACTTGGCACGGCGGCTGCTCTGTTGATGTCTCGATGTTGGTCGGCAGTTAGGTTATCAGTCCCTTCGTTTGAGCTTGCACCCGCCGCGCCAAGTGCTCGCTTATCTCGCGTTCGATCCTCCGCGCCGCCCCAGCGGTGCCTGCGCTAGGACGTTCAGGTAAACCATGAGCCTTCTTGAAATATCCTTCATCATTTTTTATCGGCTTTGCCATGCATGAAAATTGGTGAACTTATCCATGAGACTGAAGTCATGAAAGCCAAGAAAAGTGCCGATTGGGAGGAGCGATTTTCGCGCGAACGACCCCTCACCATCAAAACCCTTGAGAAACGATTCGCTGACATTCCAGCGGGTTCTACGATGTTGATCGTTACTCCCCCGATGGTCGATGAGGTTGTGAGAGAATTGTCGAAGGGGGCAATCATTGAGCAGACCGATGTCCGCAAGATTCTATCCAAAAAATATAAAGCAGATTACGCCTGCCCGGTAACGACAGGTATATCGCTCCGGGTTGTAGCGGAACGTGCGTATGCTCAGTTAACCGCCGGAGTGGACAATGCCGAGATCACACCCTTTTGGCGAGTGGTCGCGCCAAAGAGCGATCTCGCTCAGCAGCTTAGCTGTGGGAAAGAATTTATTTCAAAGAGACGAACGGAAGAAAAGGTCTAACGAGGCCCCTGATGGAACATGACTGCTTGAGTGTCAGAAAGGTAAAGCAAAAAAGCCGTGCTGCACGAGGAGTCCCCCATGTTACGATACATTCTGCTGTGGTTCGTCATGCTCGTCATTGCGATTGGCAACGGTGCCCTTCGCGAGGCTACCTTTGGCAAGATCCTACCGGAGCTTCGAGCGCACTAACTCTCGACTTTGATTGGGGGGATCGTTATGGGCGTGTTCATCTGGTTCGTTATCGATGCGTGGCCTCCGGTCTCCAATGGGCAAGCCATCACGGTGGGAATCGTTTGGTTGTGCCTGACGGTTGTCTTCGAATGTTTCATGGGCCTTGTGCTCCAGAAGCGACTGCTGTCTCAGGTGCTTGCTGATTACAGCTTGCGAGCAGGCCGCGTGCGGTCGCTTTTTCTGCTCTGGATTGCTGTTGCACCGTGGCTATTCTTTTATCTGAAAGAGGGCTAACCTTCATCGCAAAGCGCACCCAACTGAGGTTTTTTGAAGAAGCTTGATGGAAGTTACCTCGGGGGGATTGGTCGTAGCGGGAGATGGTTTCTGGGATTGCTTTGGGTGGGCTTTTTTTGGGTGGATGCCGACGAGGGCGTCGGCGCTCCATGAGGGATCGAGGGGCATCGGATGATCGAAGGAGTTGAATGAAGAATGGATGTCGGATAAAGCTGGGATGGTGGGGGAGAGCCTGACTTTGGATGAGAGACTCACGTTTTATCGCGGTGCATCGAGGGGCCCTTTGGATCGGGAGTGTCATGGGGTGTTGGCTTTATGGGCGGTGGATTGTGCGGAGCGGGTCTGGCCTTTGTTTGCCCGAGGCAGTGAGGATGATGCGCCGAGGCTTGCACTCGAAGTGGGTCGCGCGTGGGCTGCGGGGGCCGGTCTCGGAGGGCGTGATGGCTCGTCTGAAGGGTTTGGGTATCCGACCGGTATGAGCGGGGGAGGTTGCTTGGATTCCAGATAGGTAACGGTGGCTTTTCAAGGCAAGATGCGGGCGGGGAGTTCGTGATAAGGAGATGCGCTTTCTCTGGCTCCTTCCTCTTTTTCTTTATTCGATCAGTCTTTGTCCGACGGCGGATCGGCCTAACATTGTTTTCATCATGGCGGATGACATGGGGTATTCGGATCTGGGCTGTTTTGGCAGTGAGATCAATACGCCGAATCTGGATGCCCTGGCGCGGGGCGGGGTGCGGTTGACGCAGTTTTACAATACGGCGCGCTGTTGCCCGACACGGGCGGCTTTGCTGACGGGGCTGTATCCGCATCAGGCGGGCATCGGCCACATGATGGATGACAAGGGGCTGAAGGGGTATCGGGGGGAGTTAAGCCGGGATTCGGTGACGATTGCGGAGGTGCTGAAGCCTGCCGGTTATCGCACCTACATGGTGGGCAAGTGGCATGTGACGAAAAAGGTGAAGCCTAAGGGGGAGCAGGAGAAGGCGAATTGGCCGCTGCAACGTGGCTTTGATCGCTTTTACGGGACGATTCATGGGGCGGGAAGTTTTTATGACCCGAACACGCTGACGCGGGACAATGCCTTCATCTCGCCCTTTGCGGATGCGCAGTATCAGCCGCAGTCGTTTTATTACACGGATGCGATAGCGGATCATGCGGTGAGGTTTGTGGCGGATCATGCGCAGAATCACAAAGCGGACCCGTTTTTCATGTATGTGGCGATGACGGCCCCGCATTGGCCGATGCATGCGAAGCCGGAGGACATCGCCAAATACAAGGGCAAATATGATGCGGGTTATGATGCCATTCGTGCGGCCCGTGTGGCAAAAATGAAGGAGCTGGGCCTGTTGCCGCCGGAATGGAAAGTGGCGGCGCAGGCGGGTGGTGCCTGGGAGGATGTCAAAAACCGCGAGTTTGAGATCCGCTGCATGGAAGTCTTTGCGGCGATGATCGATTGCCTGGATCAAGGTGTGGGCCGTTTGGTGGCGGAACTGAAGAAGCAGGGTCAGTTTGAGAACACGTTGATTCTTTTCTTTCAAGACAATGGGGGCTGTGCGGAGGGGATGGGGAGGAACGGTCCTTTCCAACCCAGGGCCGATCAACCGACACTGCCCGAGATGGCGGCGACGGATCTGCAACCGGACATGATCCCGAAACAGACGCGGGATGGATACCCGATGCGTCAGGGCTATGGGGTGCTGCCGGGCGGTGCGGACACGTATCATGGTTACGGCGAGGCCTGGGCCAATGTGAGCAACACCCCCTTTCGTGAATACAAGCATTGGGTGCATGAGGGCGGCATCAGCACGGCGCTGGTGGCGCATTGGCCAAAGGGGATTCCCGCAGGACGGTCTAACCAATTGGAGTCACAGCCTGCACATTTGATCGACCTCATGGCCACGTGTGTGGATCTGGCGGGTGCCACTTATCCGGCGGAGTATCAGGGGCAGAAGATCACGCCGATGCAGGGAGTGAGCCTGAGGCCCGCGCTGGCCGGTGAATCGCTGGGGCGAAAGGAGCCGATCTTTTTTGAGCATGAGGGCAATCGTGCGGTGCGGGATGGGCGCTGGAAGCTGGTGGCCAAGGGTCCGCAGGGGGCCTGGGAACTGTATGACATGCAGGCGGATCGCACGGAGCAGAATGACCTGGCGGCGGCGGAGCCGGAGCGTGTGCAGGCGATGGCCGAGCAGTGGCTGGTCTGGGCAAGGCGTGCCGATGTCATTCCCTGGATCTGGGGGCTGCCTCATGGTGAGCCGCTGCCGACCAAGAAGGGCAAGAAAGGCAAGAACAAGGAATGAAAATGAACGGACTCTTTTATGCCTTGGCGGTGTTTTCGCTGTCGCTGAAGATGACGGCGGCGGAGCGTCCGCATGTCTTGCTGATTTGCGTGGATGATCTGAAGCCTGCGCTGGGGTGCTATGGCGATCCTTTGGCGAAGACACCGAATCTGGACCGGCTGGCGGCGCGGGGGATGCGGTTTGACCTGGCGTATTGCAATCAGGCGGTGTGTGCGCCTTCGAGGAACAATCTTTTGTTAGGCTCGCGCTCCACGTCTTTGGGGATTTACAATCTGTCGGATCATTTTCGCACCTCCGTGCCGGATGCGGTGACTCTGCCGCAATACTTTCGGCAACAGGGGTGGCGCACGGAGGCGATTGGGAAAATCCTTCACACAGGCCATGGCAATCACGATGACGAAGCCTCCTGGAGTGTGCCTGCGGTGAAGGAGAAAGTGGTGGAGTATCTTGATCCTGCGAACTCGGCGAATGGCCAACTCACGCGGGAGGAGGCGTTTTTTACCAATCAAAAGCTGGGGGAGATCAAGAGTCTGCCACGCGGTGCCGCTTGGGAAAATGTGGAGGCGGCGGACAACGCTTATGCGGATGGTCGTATCGCGGATCTGGGCATTCGGCGTTTGCGTGCGGCCAAGGAGATACCGGGGGAACCCTTGTTTCTGGCGCTCGGATTCGTGAAGCCGCATCTGCCCTTCACGGCCCCGAAGAAGTATTGGGACATGCATGATCGTGATGCCTTCGCTTTGCCCGAACGGGTGACGCCTCCCGAGGGAGCACCCGCCTATGCCGGGAAGACTTTGGGCGAGCTCAATAATTATGATCCGGTGCCGGAAAATCCTCCCTTGAGCGCTGAGATGAAGCGCACGCTCATCCATGGCTATTATGCAGCCGTCAGTTTTATGGATGCACAGCTCGGCCGTGTTTTGGATGAGCTGGATCGTCTGGAATTGGCGGAGAAAACTTTGATCGTCCTTTGGGGAGATCATGGCTGGCATCTGGGGGATCACGGCATGTGGACGAAACATACGAACTATGAGCAGGCGAACCGTATCCCTCTCATCATCGTTGCACCTGGAGTGGCGAAACCGGGCTCCAGCACCCGTCAATTGGCGGAGACGGTGGATGTATTGCCAACTTTGGTGGAACTGGCCGGATTGCCGAAACATTCAGGCCCACAGCGAATGGATGGAGTCAGTTTGGTGCCGGTCCTACGAGATCCTAAAGTGAGTGTGCGTGATCACGCCAGCCACGCTTTCCCGCGTCAACGGGATGGAAAGCCTGTGATGGGCCGCGCCATCCGCACGGAGCGCTATCGTTTGGTCGAATGGAAAACACCGGGCGCATCACCGGAGACGGCTGACCTGGAGCTTTACGATTACCAGGATGATCCATCGGAGACACGCAATTGGGCCAAGGACAAGCCCGAGGTGGTGGATGAGTTGCGCGCCATCCTTTCCCGGCAGCCGGAAGCGATGGTGAAGCCTAACCAAAAAAGAAACCCAAAGTGATGAAATTTCCCCTCGTTCTGTGCCTTCAGTGTTTAGTCTTTGCGACTCTGTCGATAGCCGCCAAGCCGAATGTCCTGATCATTTTGGCCGATGATTGCACCTACAATGATCTGCCGGTTTACGACGGAAAAAATGCGCTCACTCCCAACATCGATAGGCTCGCCAAAGAAGGGCTGACTTTTAATCGGGCCTATCTCAGTGAGGCGATGTGTCAGCCCTGCCGGGCGGAGCTTTACACGGGGCAGTTTCCTTTGCGCAATGGCTGTGCCTGGAACCACAGCGCCAGCAGACCGGGCACCACGAGTCTGCCTCAGCATCTGGGGGCTTTGGGTTATCGTGTGGGATTGGCGGGGAAGTCGCATGTTTTGCCAGAGGCGTCGTATCCTTTTGAGAATGTGCCGGGCTTTGATTCGAGCTGTGTTCGCAACCCGACGCAGGTGCATGAATTGACGGGAACTCGTGAATTCATTCGTCGTCAAAAAGAGGAGCCGTTCTGCCTGGTCGTCGCGTTGGTGGAGCCTCATGTGCCTTGGGTGATGGGAGATGCCAAACAATACCCGCCGAGGAAGATTCAATTGCCGCCTAACATTGCGGACACGCCAAAGACTCGCGAGGACTTTGGGCGTTACTTGGCGGAGATCACTTACATGGACGGCCAGGTGGGGCAGATTTTAGCATTGCTGCAAGAGTCCGGTCTTGCAGAGGACACGCTGGTTCTTTTTTCTTCGGAGCAGGGTTCCCAATTCCCCGGCAACAAGTGGACCAACTGGGATACCGGTTTGCACACGGCCTTGATCGCCCGATGGCCGGGAAAGATCACGGCGGGCAAACGCACGGATGCGATTGTTCAATACGCGGATGTGGTGCCCACATTGCTGGAATTGGCCGGAGGCGCGCCGCAGGGGGTGGTCCTGGACGGGTCGAGCTTTGCGCCTGTGTTGTACGGCGAAAAGGAGACGCATCGTGCTTACGCTTATGGTTTGCACAACAACATCCCCGAAGGTCCCGCCTATCCCATCCGCACGATTTCAGATGGCGAATACCGTTACATCCGGAATCTGACGCCGGGTGAGATCTATATCGAAAAGCATGTCATGGGGATTCAAAAGAATGGGGAGTTGAACAATCCTTATTGGCCGACTTGGGTGGCGACGACTGGGGATCAACCTGCGACTTACAATTTGGTGAAAAGGTATATCACACGACCCGCTGAAGAGCTTTACCATACTGCCGATGATCCCTATGAGATGACGAACCTAGCCACCGAAGCCAAGTATGCTGAGATCAAGCAAAAGCTGGCGGCGGAAATGGATCGTTGGCTGCGGGAGCAGGGTGATCCAGGCATTCCGCAAGACACCCATGAGGCGCATCAGGCGGCGAAACAAGGAAACCACGTTTATTTTCCCAAGCCTTGAGTGGGTTATCCGTTTTGTCTTGCCCGAAAGGCTGAATTGAATCAGCGTCAGCCCCTTTGTTCCCCAAGCTTATGTTCGCAAAAAATTGGTATCTTTTCACCCCACTGACCCCCATTGCCATCCCGGCAGCCATTTACGTTTATTACATCTCCGGCATGGGGTATGAGGGCACGGATGCGATCAATGCCACGAAGCACTTTTTGCTCTCCGGGACGCGTTATACCATGGAGTATGACGAAAGGAACTTTGAGCGGTTGAAGCCAGGCATGGACGGGCGGCAAGTCTTTGAGATGCTGAAGAAGCAGCCTTTTGAACGTCAGGATAATGATACGCGCTGGGTTTACTCCCTGCCTAAACCTGGAGCTCAGGCTTATCATGAGCGTGTGGTCATCATGCAGAGAGATCCGCAGAACGTGCTGCGTGTGAAGGAAGTGGTGAAGCGGTTTCACACCCCAGGAGAGTGATCCTTCCGGCATCGTCCTTGTTGCCAGATCGCATCATTGCATCCAATCTGCCAACCGATGTCTTTCCTTCGTGTTTCCACATTCCTCGGAGCTTTGGTTTTGCCACTGCTCATGGCTTCCTGCGGCTCCTCCCGGCCCAAAGGTCTGCCGCGAAATTTGCCTGTGATCAATTTGCACGGCTCGCCGCAGACCCCGCCACACAGCATGGAGCGAAAAGATTATCCCTTTGATCTGAAAACGGGCGATTACATGACGGCCTGGGCCTCTGAAGGTGAAAGTGCGGCCTCGGCTGCGGATGCCGCACGCTGGCAGGCGTCTCATGGTGGCAGTGTCTCCCGCCGTCAGCCATCGCCTGTGACCAAAGTTTCCTCCAAGAAGAAATCCAGCTCCAGTGGAAGCTCCCGCTCTTACACGATCAAATCGGGTGACACACTGGGTGGCATCGCCAGCAAGCACGGCACCACCGTCGCCAAGCTGAAGGCCGCCAACGGCTTGAAGTCCGACCTGATTCGTGCAGGTAAGACGCTGAAAATCCCGAGGTGAGTCAGTCTCTAAGCGAGGGTAAGGCAATCGGGACGTCCCTGGCGCATGTCGGCCCAGGGAGCCTGGTCTGAAACGTCTTGAGGGTCTGGCGCCGCAGCCAGATCCTCGGGGAGTTTAGCGGGGGACAGAATGGCCAGAAAGACCAATGGCTCTTGATGCGGATTGTAGGTGGCGTGGACCACACCCGGCGGGATGTGCGCCATTTCCCCGGCTTTCAGGATGCGGCATTCATTTCCTACCCACTGTTCCGCACGGCCATAGATCACATAGATGATCTCCTCCCGATGTGGGTGAAAATGAAAGGGGTGGCAGTGCATTGGGGCCATGTTGGCACGCACCAGCAAAAGCTTATCCGCCTCGACCAAATCCGGGCGGCATAACCATTCGTTGTTTGTCCAAGGGTTGGTTTCGCGGGCGGCATCGTCGATCTGGACAAAACGGGCAGGGGATTCGGGCATGAAAAGAGACTACCCGGCGAGGTCGGGTAAATCAATGCTGCAAGGGTTCACCACGGCGCACCTTTGCCTATCCGATACCAACCAGGTAAACCGGTTTTCGGGCCGTATTTTCAGACAAAAAGAGTAGGCAGGGGAAATCCTACGCGTTATATCCCTGACATGCGCACTTCGAATCCACTGCTCAACGATTCCACTTTTTCAAGTTCTGCTGCGATTCCCGGCGAAAAGCAAATGACCCTTCAGGGGACGGTGAATAAGACCGGCATTCTGCTTTTCCTCACATTCGCAACGGCGATCTATACCTGGGACATGGTGATGACCCGCCCGGAAACGGCGATGACTTGGGTCATTGGCGGAGCGATTGCCGGATTTGTGCTGGCCTTGATCACGAGCTTTAAGCCTGCTTGGTCTCCCGTCACCGGCAGCCTGTATGCCTTGGCGGAAGGGCTATTTTTGGGCGGCATCTCCGCGATGTATGAGCGGCAGTTTCAGGGCATCGCTTTGCAGGCCATTTTGCTGACCGGCGGCACTTGTTTGGCCTTGCTTGCCGCGTATTCCATGCGCCTCATTCGTGCGACGGAGAACTTTAAGCTGGGCATCTTTGCCGCTACGGGAGGGATCGCGATGGTTTACCTCGTGACCATCGTGCTGGGTTTCTTTAACATCCAGATTCCTTACATTCATGACAGCGGTCTTATCGGCATTGGCTTCAGTGCCGTGGTGGTTGTCATTGCGGCCCTGAACCTCGTGCTGGACTTTGATTTTATCGAAAACGGCTGCACGCACGGCGCTCCGAAATACATGGAGTGGTATGCGGCCTTTGGTCTCCTGGTAACTCTGGTTTGGCTCTACATCGAAATCCTGCGCTTGCTCTCCAAACTGGCGCGCAGAGATTGATCCAAAGCCTTCGAACAATAAAAACAAAGGGCAGGTCGCAAGGCCTGCCCTTTGTGTATCAAAGCGTTGACGGCGGAGACTTACTTAGCAGGGAAGGGACTCACGGAAAGCTTTTTGAAGTCTTCGGTGATCTTGGCAACGGCGTCTTTAGGGCCGGTCAATTTGATAAAGACCGGGGCGTCAGGGCCGGGAATGATCGCACCCAGGAGGGTGTAGTCAGCCTTGGCCGTCTTAGGTCCCATCATGGCTCCGTCCATGTAGGTGCCGGTGGCGGTCAAAAGAGTGACCTTGGTGCCATTGGCATCCAGCTCTTCGGTTTTGGATGTCGGAGGGCTTTCAAACTGTCCGAGCCAGCGGGTGATATTGGCCTGGGCATCGCCGCCCTGGCCGCTGCCGAAGTAGTAGAAAATGGCTTCCAAGGGTTTCTCAGCACCCTCGACGGTAATCTGAAGCGTCGCGGCGCGCATGGGGCTGCTCGTCGGGACGGAGGTCCAACTGGCGGAAGGCAGGGTGAAATTCAGGTTTCCGGCAGAGACCTTGGCTTCTTCGGCTTTCAGGCTAAAGGGTAAGCTAAGGAGTGTGATTACGGTGAGCAGTTTTTTCATGGTGATTGTTATGCGTGGGTTGGTGGATCGAAATGACAAGGGCGGACTTTTAGGTCCGCCCTTGAAAGGAATGGAAAGGTTACTTGGTGACGTGCATTACGCCCTTCATGAGCAGCCAGTGGCCGGGGAAGGTACACATGTAAGGATAGTCACCGGCTTCCGCAGGGGCGGTGAACTCGATGGTCTCAGTCCCGTTAGGCATGACCAGTTTGGTGTTGGCAATGATATCATCCTTGGACGCGTCCGGGATGTAACCTTTGGCCATGGCCTGGGGATCGGTCATCATGGCATTAGCCTGGGCACCGACGGCCTGATCTTTGCCCGGCTTGATGAGGATGAAGTTGTGCGGTTGTGGGGCGATGCTGCCTGTGTTGTTCAGCGTCAGTTTGACCTTTTGGCCTGCCTTGACAGTGAGGTCGGTTTTATCGTAACCGAGCGGGTTCGAGGCATGGGGTTTGAGCTCAATGATCGCGACTTCAGCGTCCTGAGCTGAGACGTTCAGGGAGATCAGGGCGAAGGCGGTAAGTGCGGCTAGTTTCTTCATGGATGATGGTTTGACGGGGGCAATACGCTAATCGGGCGTGTGAGGGCCAGATTTTCAACCTATTTTGTATTCCCCGGCCTGAAGTTTGCAATTTGCGTCAAGGAAAGTTTGTCGCAACGTATGGCGTATAGTCTTTCATCCCCCATGAATCCTTTTCACGAAACCGCCACTGCTGCCCATCAGATGAGCCGTCGCCATGTCCTTCGCGGGCTTGGAACGATGATGTCACTGCCTTTCCTGGAATCGCTAGGCGGGCGTGCTTTTGCGGCTGCGGCCAAAGAAGCCGCCAAGCCACCTATGCGGGCGGCCTGGCTTTACATTCCGAATGGAGTGAATGTGAAGGAATGGTTCCCGACGGGAGAAGGCAAGGGCTATGAACTGAGCCCGACCCTGAAAGAAATCGAGCGGCATCGCAATGATTTCATGGTCGTGTCTGGTCTGGCGCAGGACAAGGCGCGTTCGCATGGCAATGGCGGCGGGGATCATGCCCGTGCGACCTCGACCTTCCTCACCGGCTGCATGCCCAAAAAGACGGCGGGCTCTGACATTCAGCTCGGTGTCTCCGTGGACCAAATCGCGGCGCAGAAGATCGGGCATCTCACCCGTTTGTCTTCCTTGGAACTCAGCACGGACGGTCAGCGTAGTTCAGGGCGCTGCGACAGCGGTTATTCCTGCGCTTATCAGTTCAACCTAGCCTGGAAAAATGAAACCATGCCGATGGCTCCTGAAATGGACCCGCGTCTGGTATTTGAACGCCTTTTCGGTTATGGTGCTTCGGGTGTCAAAGGTGCGGATGGCGCACGCCGTCAGCGTCTGCAAAAGAGTATTCTCGACACTGTCCTGTCCGAGGCAAAGTCACTTCAGGGCAAAGTGAGCGGCAATGACAAGCGCAAGCTTGATGAGTATTACAGCAGTGTCCGTGACATCGAATTGCGCATTGAACGTGCCGAGAAATTTACGTCCACTTTGCCCAAGGATTATCCGGTGCCTGAGGGAATCCCAGATTCTTATGAGGAGCACATCCGCATGATGTTTGATCTGCTCACACTGGCTTTCCAAACGGACACCACCCGACTTTCCACGTTCATGCTCGCGCATGATGGCAGCAATCGCAGCTTCCCTGAGATCGGTGTTCCGGACGCTCACCACTATCTATCTCATCATGAAAGTGATGAGCATAAGCTGGAGAAGATTGCCAAAATTGATCGCTTTTACATGCGCCAGTTTGGTTACTTCCTCGACAAGCTGAAAAGCACGAAGGAAGGCGAGGGCAATCTTTTGGATAACAGCATGATTGTTTTCGGCGGTGGGATTGGCGATGGCAACCGCCATAACCATGACAACCTCCCCATCATCCTGGCAGGTCGCGCCGGTGGCACCTGGACCCCAGGTCGTCGCGTCGTGCTTCCTGGCGAGACACCCATGACGAATCTGTATCTCTCTATGTTGGATCGGCTTGGAGTGCGTGCTGAGCGTGTCGGAGATAGCTCAGGTGTGCTGGATGTGAGTTAATAAGTGCCTGCCTTTTCAGAGCCCATTCGCCCCGCGATTGGGCTTTTTTTATTTTTTCTTTCGCCAAATACTCCTCCTTGTAGGAATTTAAGATATCCGTATATTAAACAAGAGACACTATTGCATGATAGCGTCTCCAGTTTTAATAGTCATTGCTCATGGCGGCTCAAGCATCCGATTCACCGACGGCATCGGCCAATTTGCAGGAGCTTCAGCTCTTTCCTGAAGAGGGACCTGCGACCCTGCTGCCTGAGTTGCCTCCAGAGCTTAGGAATGTCGCACGTCTTTTGGAAAAGGCGTTCCATGATTCGGCGCAGTTGCCGGGGGCTTTTTCCAATTTTTGTGCCGCCGCCTATGTGAAGCCGGAATGGGCCGGAGCAGCTAGCGAATATCTGACTACGCTTTTTGAAGAGAAGGAAGACCTGCTGGCGGAGATGACCCGCGTGCCGGATCTGATCATTGAGTTGGGGTCTGGTCATTACTCCCTGACCTTCATGGTGGCATCCCGCTGGGCTGCGAAAGCGGATCTGGCACGTTTGACCCGTCTGGCAGAGGCGTTGATCGCGACTCAGTCCAAGATGAACACACCCGAGGTGGTGGATCTGATGATGGCCCTGACCACCTCATTGGCCATCAGCCGCTATCCGCGTGCAGAGCATTTACTGCTGGCTGCGGAGAGCCATGTGACGGAGGAGCAGCAGGAGTCCCTGGCTGAAGCACGCTTATGGTTAGGCGCAGGCCGCATTGTGCGAGGCTGCACGCAGGAGGCCCGAGACCTCTGGGATAAACGGTTGCGGCGTCCCCGAGTGGAGTGGACTTGGGAGAGTCCAGAGGAGTGTGCGGCTTTAAGTCAGTTGTCGGAGTGTCTGGATACCCATGATCCGGCAGCGGGACTTTTTCGGGCTGTTGTGCCGACTTGTTGGTGGGATCTGATGGTCGTGTGTGAACGCGAAAGGGCTGAATTGGAATCAGCACTGAGCGGTGCGCGCATCACGGCACGTCAACAGCCCGAACCACACCAGGGATCATCACCAAAGACCGTTGTCCGCCAACCCATCATCATTTGGCGTGGCATCCCTTTCTTTTTTGGAGGTCTCGTGGGGGCCTGGGCCTTGTTGCTGGGGCTTAAGTTCAGCTCGTATGATCTCGTTCGCCAGCCTGCGGAGTCGCCGACAATTACGTTTAAACCCGCAGAAACCGAGACAAACCCTTCGGAGTCAAATCATCCCAACGCTGTTTGGCGACGCGAGCAGGCGGCACAGATTTTGACTGAAATGCCAGAGTTGCGGGCCGTGGCCGAGAAAATTGGACTGGGGGATTGGCCGCAATATGAGCACTTGCTCAAGGGGCTGACGCTTGATTTTCCCAAAGACGATTTTCGATATCAAAAGCTTCTGCTCCTGCTGCACTTGGACCCGCCTTCCAATGAAGAGATCCGAAAACAGGTGCCCCTGATGCTGGCGGAGATGCGGCAGGATAGCACGGTGATTGAGCTTTGGGAAAAGCTTGTGTATCCGGGCTCACCCAATGCCGCTGATATCCAAAATGCGGCCTTGAGAACTCAACATGATAAAAAGGAGGCATGGTCGCCCACTCAGCGGGCGCTGCTCTCCCGGATCGGGGCTTCCTCGGTCAAGGCACCTTGATCAGGCTGCAACCGTCGCCCACCCCATGATGGGTTTGGCGCGAACTTTTGCCTCTAGATTGAAGGCGATCAGCAGCAGAGCGCTGAAACCGAGATCGCTGAGCAGAGAATTGCGGAAGAAGGTCCAGGTGGGCGCAAAGCCGGGGAGGCCAGTCGTGAGGGCCTGAACCCAGCCGGACAGGTTTTTGGGGTAGGCCGCCATCATCCACCAGGAAACGCTGTTGGTGACGACGTAAAAAATCAGGCAACAAGCGACCAGTCCCATGAGTGTCTGAATGATGCTGACTTTGCCACGCATCCGATGGGCCGTCAGGGCGGCGGCGCCATAAAGGCCGTAAGTCATCAGCACCTCGGCATGCCCGTCGGCCATGGTCCAGAAAGAATTCCCCATCACCGTGATATCAATGCCCAGAAGCATGACCGGCCAAGCCCACCACGGGACGGTGCCACGCGGGAAGACCAGCGTTCCGGTAAAGGCCAGGGCCATCCATGGCGCAAAGTTGGGCAGCAGATTCATCCCCTCAGAGCTGAGCTTCATCCAGCGCAGTCCCAAGGCGAGCAGGACGAGAATCAGCGGCACCCAAAGCAGGGGCGTGGCGGGGCGGGAGTCAGACTTCATAAAGGGGCAGAATACGGTCTCTTGGCGGGCGTGCAACCTGTGTGATCAAAGCCTTTAAAGCTTCTCTGGCTCTTGCAAAAGCTGGGCGACGCGGGCCAGGAGGCGCCCGGCACCGCCGCCATCCAGGATGCGGTGGTCAAAGCTGAGGGTCAGCTCGGCCTCGGTCACGGGGATGAATTGTTTCACTTCATCGCTCCAGCGGGGGACCTTGCTGCCGGCACCCAGGCCCAACACGAGGTTTTGCTCAGGCAATGGAATGGGAGTGGCCCAGACGATGCCAAAGGTGCCGAAGTTGGTCACGGTGGCGATGCCCGGACGGTTCACATCCATGGGCAGGCGGCGTGCGCGAGCCTGTTCCACGAGTTTGTTGTAAGTGGGCACCAGTTGCACCAGCGGTGTTTTTTCCACCTCCCGCAAAACGGGCACGAGCACACCGTCATCCACCTCGACGGCAAAGCCGATGTCAATGGCGCGCGGATGCACGATGCGGCTGCCGATCAGACGGCCTGCCACGGCGGTGTTTTCCGCCAAGGCGAGGGCCAGAGCGCGGATGATGTAGAGAGCGGGGCCTGGTTTGGGATTGGTTCTTTTGCGGTGAGACAAGATGGCGTCCAAAATCACCGGACTGCCCACGGTGGCCAATGGACGACTCCAACTGCGGCGCATGGAATCCGCAACGGCGATGCGCATGGGGGATGCCGGGGTGAGGCGATGCTGCTCCAGCCCGCGCAGGAAGTTTTCAAAGTCTTCCACCGTCACGCGACCTCCCGCGCCTGTGCCTGCGATGCCTGCGAGGTCGGAGGCATTCAGTCCCAGTTCATTCATCCTTGCGCGCATTCGGGGGGAGATGTAGCTGGCCCCGGTGGCCCCGGCAGGGACGGGTAGGGCACCTCCGACGACGGGTTCTACCTTCGGTTGGTATCCGGTGATGTTGTCTTCTTCGTTGAATTGGAAATGCAGGGAGTCTGCGCTGGGGGTGGAGGAAGAGGAAGGTTGAGTTTGCGCCGTTGGTGTAGGCTCATCGGTAAAGCCCAGGGCCAGAGCATCTTCATCGGTGACGTCAAACGAGGCTAGATTGGACCCCACGGCATAACTCTTTTGGACTTGAGCGGTGATGGCAGAGACGTGACCGGCACATGGAGAACTGACCGCCATGGTGGCCTTGTTGGTCTCGACTTCAAAGATGTCTGTGCCGGCCTCGATCTGTTGGCCTGGCTCGATCAGGATACGGACAATGGTGGCCTCGGCAATGGACTCGCCCAATTGGGGCATCTGGATGGGAATGGTCGGCATGAGGGAAGATAAGGCGGGAGGAAGATGAAAGCTGGCAGCGTTCCGTCAAGGCGGTGTCAGATACGGATGACGATCTTTCCAAAATGCCTGCCACTGGCGATATGATCAAAAGCTGCCACGGCCTGATCGAAATCAAAGGTCGAATCAATGATGGGATGCATTCCTGCTTGGGTCATCGCCCGCAGCATTTGGGCAAACATCGCGCGCGAGCCCACATAAACGCCATCCATGCGGATGCCTTTGCGCAGGATGCCCACCGTTTGCACATCCCCCGCTGTGCCAGTCAGCACGCCGATAAGCGCGATGTGTCCCCCAAAGCGGGTGGCTTTGATGGAGCGGTTCAGTGTTTCAGGACCGCCAATTTCGATCACTTTATCCACGCCTACACCGCCAGTTTGGGCAAGTGCCCAGTCGTCCCAGGCGGGATCATTGCGATAATTGTGGGTGGCTGATGCACCCTGTTCACGCAGTCGCGTTGCCTTTTCATCGCTGCTGCTGATCGCCAAGACACGAGCACCGGCCATCTTGGCGAACTGAAGGGCAAAGACAGAGACGCCTCCGCTGCCCAAGATAAGCACGGTTTCACCCGGTTGAAGGTTCCCCCGCGTGATGAGGGCGTCCCAGGCGGTCACGGCAGCGCAGGGCAGGGTGGCGGCTTCTTCGAAAGACAGATGCTCAGGGATGCCCAACAAGCTGTTGGCCGGGAGGCAGGCTTCCTCACGCAGCAGGCCGTCAATGGCACCACCAAGGGCCTGACTGGAATGATACTGCGTAAAGCCGCCCTCCAGCCAAGTCGGCATAAAGGGCACCACGACGCGGTCCCCGACCTGCCATTGAGTGACCCCTTCACCCAACGCCATGATTTCCCCCGCACCGTCTGAACAAGGGATGCGCGGAATCGGGCCAGTGACACCCCGAATGCCGCAGACATTCATGTAATCGCGGTAGTTCAGGGAAACGGCCTTGAGACGCAATAAAACCTCCCCATAGCTTGGTTTGGGCGAAGGCAGCTCAACTTGTTGCAAGGCGCTCAGACCTTCAGTGCCGGTAATCTGGTAGGCTTTCATGGGGCGTGCGTGCATCCGTAGCGAGCAGCAGGGAGGGCAGCAAGAACGAGTTCAGACGGAAGGGGTGAAAGAGATGAGCGCCCAACAAAAAAACCGCCGCCAGACGGATCTGGCGGCGGTCAATCACAGGGGAAAACTATGAGATCAAATTACTGCCCAGGAACGCCATAGACGGCGACTTCGCAGTAATGGTTCATCTCGTTGGAGGTGTTGCCATTGCTGTAAAGGCGGACGTATTGAGCCTTGGTGTTTTTGCCATCAATGACACGGCCATGGTTGGTCTCGATGTAAGCAGGATCAGAACCGGCGCCCATCTTCAGGGTGTCGTCGTGGTCGGAATTGAAGAGGGTGGTGACACCGGTCTTGAATTCCTTGTCATCAGAAACCTGAATGACCACATCCACATAGGCTTGGGCCTGCTTGTGGTAGTGCCAGGTGGCGATCTTGTTGATGCTAGTCGGGGCACCCAGGTCGATCTGCACCCACTGTGGACCAGGGGCGAGCTCGACGAAGCAGCCATCGGAACCGTCGGCATCGCCATCGGTCACCAGGGTCAGTTCACCGATGATCGGGGCGGGATCGCTGGAGGTCACTTCCTTGTCCTTGGCGAGGTTGACCGTGCCTTTAGGGGCCTGGAAAGACTTGATGATCTTGGAGGGATCGGGCTGTTCCAGGTTCGGCAGCTTGGCCGGGACTGGAGTGCCGATGAACATAGGCTTCGGGAACTCGATTTTGATTTCTTCCATTTCCTGCGCGGAAACCGAAGTGCTGAGAGCTGCGATGGCAGCAAGGGCGAGGGTCGTGTGTTTCATGTGGGGGAATCGTTAACGGTTGGTCATTCATGACTCAAGCAATCCGCCTGAGTCATGGATGTCTGACGAATCAGACGGTAAAGTCTTCAGGCGTGAAGGTGTATTTCTGACCGGTCTGGAGGCATTCGTAAGCCTTCAATACAGTGACGCAGGACTTGAAGGCATCCATGACATTGCAGGTCAGGTGGGCCGGGTCTTTGCGCTGCACGGACTCAATGAAATTGGCGACGTGAGGTGTGTGCGGGTAAACCTCTAGGATGACCGGGATTTCCCATGGGTCCAGGGCTTTGGACTCGCGAGCGTCCGCCACGGCCTTGGCCACGCCACTGACGGCGTAGGACTTCGGTGCGGGCTTGCTCCATGAGCGGGTGTGTTCCCAGAATTTGTTCTTCACCGCATCCGGTGACTTCACTAACAGCGGGTTGTCGCCAGTGGTCCACTGAGTCCAGTCCTGCCCAGGCTCGGCATAGACTTGGTTGTAAGTGGGGCTTTCGGAGATGATGGCGGAACCGTTCACGCCCATGTGCTTCTCGTAATAACCCTGGCTGCCTGTGGTGGTGAGAACCTGATAATAAGCGCGCATGACACCGGCGGGCAGCTTGTATTCATAGAGGCACATCACGTTGTCCGGCAGTTCGAACTTGGCCTTCGGTGTGCCATCAGGGCCGGGGGTGCCATCATAGAAATCCACACCACCGCTGGCGAAGAGAGACACCGGGGTGGTCTCATATATCCAGTTGAACATGTCAATCTGGTGGGCACCGAGGTCGGAGATCGGGCCGCCACCGTATTTGGCAAACCAGCGCCAGTTGCGGAACTCTTCCATGCTGCCAAAGCCATATTTGGCGAGCATTTCCGTGGGGATCGTTTGATTCTTTGGAATGCCGAGGGGCTGAGAGGCCGCGACACCGCGATTCCATTGACCGTAGCAATGCGTCACACGGCCCAGGAGGTCATTCTTGATGATTTTCTCACGCAGGTGGACATAACGCGGGTTGGAGTGACGCTGGTGACCGATCTGAAAGATGCCATTGTTCTCACGACCTGCTTTGACCATGTCTCGGGCACCTTCGATGGTGTTGGACATCATCTTCTCGCAGTAAACCGACTTGCCCTTCTCCAGGCACATACGGGAAAATGGGGCATGAAGATGATCAGGGGTTGAGATGAAAACCGCTTCGATGTCGGGCTGCTTTTCCAGCATCTCTTCGATCGTTTCATATTGAGTCACCGGGCCTTCGACCTGATGTTTGTTTTCATACTCCATGCGGCGTGCCACTGGATTGCGATTGTATTTCCAGATGTCACAAACAGCCACCCATTGGATGCCAGTCATGATCTTGGAGGCAGCCACACGCAGGCGGTCACCCTGGGCACCGCAACCGACGAGGGCGCATTTGATCGTGCGTCCGGCCTCGCTGCCCTGGGCAATCGCGCTCTTGCTGGTGGCGAGGTAAAGACCAGCGCCACTGACCGCGCTGGTGCGCAGAAAGGAACGACGATCCATGAACTTGGATAGCCCGCTGGGCTGAATAGGGGATGAAGGGGTCGTGCTCATAGCTTCACGTGGTTTACGATATGCCAGGGCGATCAGCCTTCTTTGCCGGTGGACTTTTTGCGACCAAGCACTCCATCAAGGGAAAGGTAGCCACTCTTGTTGGTGTAAAGTGCAAAAGCGGTCAGCAGAATGCCCACACCGATATTGGCCGTCAATTCCATGTCATCTGGCAGTGCTGCAAGACCGAAGCCCAGGGACAGGAAAGTCAGTCCTGCGGCAAGGAGAGCAAATTCGCTGAGAATACCGACTGCGACCCAGAGGCCGACAAGAAGCAAGGCATAACCAATGCTGTGAGCGTAAAAATCAATCGCCGAAGCCGGAAGGAAGGCGGAGAGCATGCTGTTGTCAGTCATCAGCTTGGCGATCTGATCCGTCTTGGTTTCGTAATTGCCGCCATTGAATGTCGCAGAGGCTCCGTCACCAGAACGGAACTTGTCCACACCGGCCATAAACAAGCGCATTGCCACCCAGAGACGTGTGATCAGGTTGGCGAAAGCGAGGTCAAGACGGGAGCAGCAGGAGGTGTTTTGATCAGACATGTTGGTTGGACTGTGTTTGCGGGGTGGTATGGAGGGGGCGATTCTGAACGGATCACCTGGGAAATCCAGCGAAATTTAGAAGCTGAAGGCCAAGTGGACGCATTCACCACACTCTTTAGAATCAACGGGAGCCCAATTTCGTCCCTATCGCCTGTTTGAATGCCTTGAATTCAATCTTTCCATCTTCGCAGGCTTGCCATTCCGACGATCTCACCCTAAAAAATGGAATTCTCCTGAAAATGAGCGCTGATTTCTCCACTCCCCAACTTCCTCCTGTCGGAATCCTTGAACCCCTCGGCGATGAAGACCGTGATATCCTCAGCGGTTATGGCGAGTTTCGCCCCGTGCAGCCCGGTCAGCATTTGATTGAGGAGGGCATGGCCCAGACCGGCCTTTTCTACATCATCTCGGGCAAGCTTCATGCCACGGCGATGCGCGGCGGGCACAAGGTCTTGTTAGGCGGTGTGCAATCCGGCGAAACCGTGGGTGAGATCAATCTCCTGGACCCTTCCGCTGCCAGTGCCTCGGTCACGGCTGTGGATTTCAGTCAGGTTTGGTATATCGATTCCAAGAACCTTGAAGCCTACATCAACGAGTATCCACGTGCTGCGGCTTGGTTGCTGATTGGAGTGGGCAAGACAATTGCGCGTCGTCTCCGTTCGGTGAATGAAAAAATCGCCAGTTTCTACGGCGGTTGATTTTGACCGTCCCGTCCACTTTCTAAAAAGAATGCGAGCCTACTGGCTCGCATTTTTTGGTTAAACCGCTTTCTTTGAGGCCACTTTCTTAACAGCAGGTGCACCGAGATTGGTCTGAAGTTCCGATGATGTGATGCCGAGCAGTTTGGAGGCTTTGGCACCATCTTCTTCATAATGGCGATAAGCCATGCGGGAGAGTTCACGCTCGACCCATGGCAACAACTCAATGTCAGGGCTGTTCTGGGCCGTGTGCAGCAGCATGGTCAGGGCATCCCGCATACGGGTCACCGTGCTGGCGGAGTTGCCATGACGGCTGCCGGTGCTGCCCAGGGGAATGTCTGAGGGAAGCAGGACGTCCGAGTTACAAAGGGCGCAGGCACGCTGGATGGTGTTTTCCAACTCACGCACGTTTCCGGGCCAATCGTAGGCCTCCAAAAGGGCCAGGGCATCTTCGGTGAAGCGCATCGTTGGGCCGCGACGGCGAGTGGACTGGCGATGCAGGAAAAACTCGGCCAACAGGCGCACGTCCTCGCGGCGCTCACGCAGCGGCGGGATATGGATGCGGACCACGTTCAGGCGGTAGAAAAGGTCTTCACGAAAGGTGCCCTTGGCCACTTCGGTCTCCAGATCCTTGTTGGTGGCTGCGAGCACACGCACATCGCACTTCAGTATCTGATTGCTGCCGACACGGCAAAACTCGCCTTCTTGAAGCACGCGCAGCAGTTTGCTCTGCACGGCCAGCGGCATGTCCCCGATCTCATCCAGGAAAAGGGTGCCGCCATCGCATTGTTCGAAGCGGCCCACGCGCTGAGTCACGGCTCCGGTGAAACTGCCTTTCTCATGGCCGAAAATTTCACTCTCCATCAAGTTGTCCGGGATGGACGTGATGTTGATGCCGACGAATTCCTTCTGGGTGCGCGGGCTGAATTTATGAATGGCACGTGCCACCAGTTCCTTGCCGCAACCGCTTTCGCCTGTGACCATGACCGGTGCATCACTGCGGGAAACCCGGCCGATCATCTTGAAGACATCCTGCATAGGACCGGAGCGTCCGATGATGGTCTCCTGAATGCTATCCGCAGGGACTTCGGCAGCCTGGGCACGGGTGACCCGGCGAGATTCGTTGGAGCGGAGCGCGCTCTCCACCACCGTGCGCAGCTCATACGGTAGCTTCTCCTTGCCCAGCACATCATAGGCACCCAAGCGCATGGCCTCAATCACGTTGCTGGTGCTGGCGATGCCGCTGAATAGAATCACCATCGCGTTGGGGTCCGTCTGCCGCAGACGCTTCAGCAGTTCGATACCGGAAGTTCCAGGGAGGCGCACTTCAGCCAGCACTAGGTCCGCACGTTGTTTTTGATAATTGGCCAATCCCTCCTCGGCACGCTCCGCAGTGCTCACAGATACGCCGGGAGCTTTAAGGTGACCCGATGCCCAGACGAGGAAGTCGGGATCTGTGTCCACGATGAGAATTCTAGAGTCCGGGATGTCTGCCATGAGTTGCGCTATATCAGGCTTTTGTTGCGCTGAGACTCGTTCCTATCTTGATTCCAGCGGCGCGTCAACACGTGAATCGGTGCAACCGAGGCACCGAAGTGCCAAGTCTGACGCAGTCTTGAGAAAATGGGACCTTTTATGACCATTGTGGCACTTCAAGCCGCCGCTACGACGTTGGGCACCAAGTGCTCCGCCGCTTTCGCCGCCTGCTCACGCAATTCCGGGTTGGCGTTCTTTTGCTCGAATTCGCGGCACCAGCCTTTGATTTCGAGCTCGTTGAAAATCTTGCCGATCACCCGGCGTAGCAGACCCTTAAGGTTTGGCAACTCCACCTCCTGCAAGCTGCGGATGGCCGCCTCCTTGTAGGTTTCCAGCATCAGGGTGGACTTGTCATAGGCTCCGGATTCCTCCGCCCAGCGGCGAATTGTAGGCTTGTCGGGCAGTGTGGTGGCCTGACCGTTCCACAGGGCTTCCATCGTGTCCTTCACCTCGCCTTTGCCGCGCTCGCGCAGCAGGGCCAGGATGATGCTGGGGCGAATGCTGACCCCGTTTTCGGCAGCGGAGTCATCACCGAGATCGTCCAGGTCATCCCGAATCTGATAGGCGATGCCCAGGTTCTCGCTGTAGCTGTGCAAAGCGTCCGCCGTTTCATCCAGTTGACCCGCCATCGCCGCGCCGATCTTCAGGGCGACCTCAAAGGCCGGGGCGGTCTTGCTGCGGAAAATCTCCAGCACCTGCGTATTGCTCAGCGCCACCGGATGATTGTTCCACAGCAGTTCCGCGCCCTGGCCCCGGCACAGCTCGCGCTGACCTTCTGCGGCCACTTTCAGACAGGCACTGCGGATATGGGCCGCGCACTTCATTTCGGCCAGCAGTCGGTAACCTTCACCGATCAGCAAATCGCCCACGTTCAGCGCCACCGGCACGCCATACTCGGAGTGCAGCGTCGGCTCGCCATAACGCTCCGCATCGTTGTCCTCAATGTCATCGTGAATCAAAGATGCCTTGTGGAAAGCCTCCACGGAGATCGCCGCCAGCTTCAAATCATCGGAAATCGGCGCTTCAGGATCTTCCCGCAGCGCCTGATAGGCCGCGATGGTCAGAAATGGCCGCCAGCGCTTGCCCGCACGGCCCAGCCACTCACGCGCAATTTGTTCCGTCTGACAGCTCGGTTTGCCCAGCAGTGCCTCCAGCGCCTCCGGCGTGAACCAAGTCTTCACCTCCTCATGCAGATCATTCAGGTTCAGACGGCGCGTCTTATCCTCGCTGGTCAGGTGGATGTAGTCCCAGACCCAGTCCACATCCACGGTGGTGTCAATGCAGTCATCCTGAAGCAAAGGCACCGCCACCGCCGGGATCGCCGCCGCCTCGACATAAGGGAAGGTGCGCTCCAAAACCGGCAGGCAGGAAATGCCCACGATCGCCTCGATCTTCCCCGTCTGAATCAGCGACATCACAATCGCGCTGCCCTCCGCCACCAGCACCGCGTAGCCCAGCTTTTCCGCCTCGTTTTGAAAGTCCTGGATGCTGCACAGCCCGCACTGCTTGCACAGCAGGCCGAATTCATCAAACGGTGCCGGGCACTTGCTTTCCACCCGCAGGCATTTGGGCATCAGCAGAAGACGTTTTTCAAACGGCACCGTCGCCAGCGACTCCCGCCACGTCTCATTGGCCAGCAGCACGCCGGTGTAATCCCGGTAGATCTTCTCGATCCCGTTCAGGGCCATGATCTTATCCGTATGCACCTGTAGTTCGTCGATGGGCACCGGCGGCACAAGTTTGTTCTGCTCCGCATACTCCCGCACCGACTGCAGCACGAAATCTCGGTCCTGCTTCGTCTGCGGGATGTTCTTCTTCGGCTGACGGAAACGCTTCACCAGTCCAGGGATGGCAGGAGGCAGGGCGGCGGAGCGGACAGCGACGGTGGACATGGGAGGAAGAACTAACGAAAGTGTAACGCGAAAATCATACGCCACCACGACTGCGGAGCGCACGAATTAAAAGTCTGCCATGTAACCGTGCCGCTGCCCAGCAGTCTTGCAAGGATTGCGCTGCAATGCGCGGAAATTGTCCTCAGGCCGCCCTTTTGTCGGCTCATTCCCCTTTCGGAGAGACTTTTGATGCCTTTTGATGCCTTTTGTATAGCATTTGCCTTTTTACGCCCTTGGGAGTCAGTTTTCATTCTCAATCCATTGACCATCAATGGGTTGAATCGAAAAAGCCATGGCTCATGGATGGCTCCAAATGGCTCATTCTGTCTCATCGGAGTGCGGATGCCCTTATCTGCAAATATCGAGCCCCGAGCCCAAGCCTGCCTTGAGGCAACCCGCCCCAAAGCCAAGAAGCGGCACCACAATCTTCGCCAGAGAATCCAAGTCAAAATCCAGTTCATCGGTTTCTCTCACTCGGGGGATCTCGGGACTGGAATGCAAGGGGGAAGTGCTCCGGTAAAAAGCTCGCTAAACCTTTTGTCAGCCCTATCACTGCCTCCTAAGTTATTCCTAGAGTCGGGCGATCCCGCAATCATTGCATGTCAACAACCAACCAAAATCCCGAACAAACCGCTCGAGATCGCATTGATGCGATCCTGGCGGCTTCGGGATGGGTGGTTCAGGACAAAAAGAAAATCAATTTCAGCGCAGGGCCAGGCATTGCCGTTCGTGAGTATCCCACGGACACAGGCCCGGCGGACTATGTGCTCTTCGTCAATAATCAAGCCTGTGGCGTCATTGAGGCGAAGCGCGAGGACGCCGCGCAAAACATCACCATTGTTGAAGAACAAACACTCGGTTATGCCACGGCCAAATTGAAATGGGTGAAGAACAACCAGCCGCTGCGTTTTCTTTATGAGAGCACCGGCGAAATTACCCGCTTCACCGACATGGCGGACCCCAGACCACGCTCGCGGGAGGTCTTCAGCTTTCATCGGCCCGAAACCCTGCTGAGGTGGATTGAGGATGGCGATTCACTGCGCGGCAGGCTCACCCAGATGCCGCTGTTGAATGCAGACAAGATGCCCGCCGCCCAGCTAGGCCTGCGGGACTGCCAGGAGGTCGCCGTCACGAATCTGGAAGTCTCGTTGAAGGAAAGCCGTCCCCGCGCCCTGATTCAGATGGCCACCGGCTCCGGCAAGACCTTCACCGCCATCACCCAGGTTTATCGTCTGCTGAAGCACGGCAAAGCCAAGCGCGTGCTTTTCCTCGTTGATACGAAGAACCTCGGTGAACAGGCCGAGCAGGAGTTCATGGCTTTTACGCCGAGCGATGATAATCGCCGTTTCACCGAGCTTTATACAGTCCAGCGGTTGAAGTCTTCCTTCATGCCCACAGATGCGCAGGTCTGCATCTGCACCATCCAGCGACTCTACTCCATTTTGAAAGGGGAGGAGCTGGATGAGCATGTCGAGGAACTCACCCCTGCCGAGCAGCTCACGCGGCCCAAGACACCGATGCCCGTCGTCTATACCCAGCGCGTGCCGCCGGAGTTCTTTGATTTCATCATCGTCGATGAATGCCATCGCAGCATCTACAACCTCTGGCAGCAGGTGCTGGATTACTTCGATGCCTTCCTGATTGGTCTCACCGCCACGCCGGACAACCGCACCTTTGGCTTCTTTAAAAACAACGTCGTTAGCGACTACAGCCATGAAAAGGCCGTGGCGGATGGCGTCAATGTCGGCAATGAAACTTACGTCATCGAGACGGAGGTCACCACCACCGGCACACGGCTGGTGGCCAAGCAGCCGGTGGAGCACCGGGAGCGGGTCACGCGTCGGCGCCGATGGGAGCAGCAAGATGAAGACGAGGTCTATTCCCGTCAGCAGCTTGATGACAAGATCGTCGTGCCGGATCAGATCCGGCTCATTGTGAAGACCTTCCGTGACAAGCTCCCAGAGATCTTTCCAGGCCGCACGGAAGTGCCAAAGACGCTTGTCTTTGCCAAGACGGACTCCCATGCCGATGACATCATTCAGATCATTCGCGAGGAGTTCGGGGAAGGGAATGCCTTCTGCAAAAAGATCACGTATAAGGCCGAGGAAGACCCGAAGTCCGTGCTCTCCCAGTTCCGCAATGACTACCATCCGCGCATCGCCGTCACGGTCGATATGATCGCCACCGGCACGGATGTGAAGCCCCTGGAGTGTCTGCTTTTCATGCGGGATGTGAAAAGCCGGAACTACTTTGAGCAGATGAAGGGCCGCGGCACCCGCACGCTGGAGATGGATGACCTGCGCAAGGTCACGCCCTCCGCTATTTCAGCCAAGACGCATTACGTCATCGTCGATGCCATCGGGGTGACCAAGTCCCTGAAGACCGCCAGCACGCCGCTCATTACCAAGGTGGGGGTGCCGCTCAAGGACCTGGCCATGGGCGTCATGATGGGGGCCAGTGATACGGACACCGTCAGCTCCCTGGCCGGACGGCTTGCCCGGCTGAACAAACAGCTCGACAAGAACGATCACGCCCGCATCGCGGAAAAGTCCGGCGGTGTGGCTCTTAGCAGCATCGTCAGCAGTCTCATCGCCGCCATCGATGGAGACAATGTGGAGAGGAAGGCCCTGGAGCTGGCCGGGCAGAAGGAGGGCACCGAGCCTGGAGAGACCAAACGGGACGAGGCCCAGGCCCAGCTTGTCAAAGCCGCCGCCAATGTCTTCACCGGAGATTTGATTGAGCTGATCGACAGCATCCGCCGGGACAAAGAGCAAAAGATCAATCACGACCACCAGGACAGCCTGCTCAATGTGGGCTGGAGCCAGGACGCCCAGGAAAAGGCGGAGACCCTGACCCAGGAGTTCGCCACCTGGATGCAGGCACATCAGGACGAGTTCATTGCGCTGACGATTTTTTATGCCGAACCCTTCCGCCGCCGGGAGATCACCTTTGCCATGCTGGAGCAGGTCATGATCGCCCTGCGTGCGGATGCTCCTCGTCTCGCCCCGCTGCGGGTGTATCAGGCTTATCAGCACTTGGATGAAACGAAAGCCAAACAGCCGCTCAATGATCTCACTGCCCTCGTGGCGCTCATCCGCCGTGCCTGCGGGGTGGATGCCAAACTCACCGCCTTTGACGACGTGGTGAGGAAGAACTTCCAGACCTGGATCATGGCCAAACACAACGAACCCGGCCCCAAATTCACCGATGCCCAGACCACCTGGCTGCAAATGATCCGCGACCACATCATGACCTCCTTCCACTTCGAGCGCGACGACCTCGACATGGCCCCCTTCGACGCCGCTGGCGGCCTCGGGAAAATGCATCAACTCTTCGGCGACCGCATGGATGCGATCATGGATGAACTGAATGAGGTGCTGGTGGCGTGAATTTTAAACCGCAGCTCTGGAGGGAAGCGGAAGCCGCCGAAGGCAAATTGGAACGCCGCAGAGGTTTTTCTTTTGGCTTTCTCTGCGGCGTTCCTAACTCTCCTGTGTAAACCACCCTCATCATGCCAGCTTCACAACATCCTGATCTAGGCAGCGACCTCACCAAGGTTGCCATTGGGGCAGCCATTGCCGTTCACCGGGCGCTTGGGCCAGGTCTGGATGAGGCGGATTATGAGCGTGCGTTGCACTTGGAGCTGCAGGCCCTAGAGGTGGAACATGAATGTCAGGTGCCGCTGCCGCTCATCTACAAAGGGGTGAAGCTTGACTGCGGTTACCGGATGGATGTGGTGATAAGTGGCAGGCTGCTGTTGGAACTCAAGGCTGCGGAAGGCATCCACCCGCTGCATGAGGCTCAATTGCTGACTTACCTCCGGCTCTCCAAGATCGTGCTGGGACTGCTGTTAAACTTCAACACCCTTGTCCTCAAAGATGGCATCCTCAGGCGAGCGGGTTCGGTGGCACCGCCTGTTCGCGACTATGCCGCCAAGATGCCATCCCAGGACTTTGATGAACTGTCCCGAGAAGTGATTGCCGCCGCTTTGGAGGTGCAGCATGTGCTCGGGCATGGGCTGCTGCGCAGCGCGTATGAAGCCTGTCTGGTTCAGGAGTTGAAGCAAAGGGGGATCAAGTCTGAGGTGAACCTGCCGGCGAACCTCATTTACCGGGATCATCTCATCACCAGCCGCAAGGAGATCCCGATGGTCGTCGCGGGGCGAATCATGGTGACCTGCCACTGCGCCAAGGAGATCAGTCCGTTGCAACTTGCCCGTGACCGCTCTCTGCTTAAAGCCACCGGGGTTGAAACCGGTCTCAGCCTCAACTTCCATGCCGAATCCCTCGTCACCGAAATCCGCCGCATCCGTGGACACTGAACTTTACACCGCAGGTTTTTGCACCGCAGAGTTAGGAACGCCGCAGAGTTCTGAAGCATTAAAATCCAATCCTCTGCGGCGTTCCAACCTCTGGGGTGTTAATCTCGGGATTGCTGGCCGAGCCACTGAACTTTACACCGCAGAGTTAGGAATGCCGCAGAGTTCTGAAGCATTAAAATCCAATCCTCTGCGGCGTTCCAACCTCTGGGGTGTTAATCTCGGGATTGCTGGCCGAGCCACTGAATTTTACACCGCAGAGTTAGGAACGCCGCAGAGTTCTGAAGCATTAAAATCCAATCCTCTGCGGCGTTCCAACCTCTGGGGTGTTAATCTCGGGATTGCTGGCCGAGCCACTGAATTTTACACCGCAGAGTTAGGAACGCCGCAGAGTTCTGAAGCATTAAAATCCAATCCTCTGCGGCGTTCCAATCTCTGCGGTGCCGCCTCCCCGTCTGGAAACCGCCTAAACCCGCGTGAGGAGGGGATGGCATGAGTGTGCTTCCGAATGGGTGGATTGAGTGCCAGGTGGACGAGATTGGGCGTTTGATTCGAGGTATTACTTATCAAAAAGAGCAGGCGTCAAAGTCCCCTGGCGCTGGGGTAATGCCCATTTTGCGAGCCAACAACATCAACGTGACATTAAACTATGATGATCTGGTTTATGTGCCTCGGACGCTAGTCGATCAAGACCAGTCAATAAAGAAGGGTGATTTGGTTTTCGCCATGTCGAGCGGTAGTTTGAATCTCGTTGGAAAATCAGCCCAAGCTCTTGCAGATTTCGACGGAAGCTGTGGTGCTTTCTGCGCAATCCTCCGCATTGATCCGCTAGTCTCAGTCAAATTCGCAAGCTATTTATTTCAAGCCAACAAATTTCGCCGAAAGATCAGCGAGATCGCAAAGGGGAGTAACATAAACAACCTGAAGCGTGAACATATTCTGGATCACCGGTTTGCCTTGCCTCCTCTCGCCGAGCAGAAGCGGATCGTGGGGAAGGTGGAGGAGTTGTTTTCGGAGTTGGACGAAGGGGTGGCGAATTTGAAGCAGGCCCGGGCGCAGTTGGCGGTGTATCGGCAGGCGCTGCTCAAGCACGCCTTCGAAGGCCATCTCACCGCCGACTGGCGCAGCACCCACGCCCAAGAACTCGAATCCGCCGACCAACTCCTCGCCCGCATTCGTGCTGAGCGTGACCAAGCTTTCGAGACTGAACTTGAGCAGTGGAAAGAAGCAGTCGCCCAATGGGACAATTCAGAGGATGGAGAAAAGTCGCCGCCCAAGCCTCAAAAGCTCAAACTTGTTCAGCGAAATCAAAGACCATCTGCGCCGGTTAAGACACCTGAGTCCTGGCCCGTATTCCATCTCGATGAGATCGTTATCTCCATAGGTCAGGGTTGGAGCCCCAAGTGTGAGGGTTTTCCAGCCGAACACGACGGTTGGGGAGTGATGAAGACGACGGCCATTCAACCCTTGGAGTTTCGTGGCTATGAGAACAAACAGCTTCCAGATGGATTGCATCCACGGCCATGGCTGCAAATCCTTCGGAATGACATTTTGATAACCCGTGCTGGCCCTCGTTCCCGGTGCGGCATCGTTTGTCGTGTCAAAGATAGTCCAGGGAAGGTCATGCTCTGCGACAAGGCTTATCGTCTGAGGTTGCCCGAGTCCGTTGTGTCATCTGGGTACATGGAACTGCTATTGAACTCGACAGAGTCATCAAATCGTATCGAAGCCTTGAAGACCGGCATCAATGATAGTGGCGTTAACATCACTCAGTCGGGCTTCCTCAACCTAGCTTTTCCCATTCCACCAATCAGCGAGCAGATGGAGATTCAGCGAATGCTTGCTGAGTCCCTCTCAGTGATCGATAACGTCGAAGCCGACATCGACCTGAACCTCCATAAAGCGGAAGCGCTGCGGCAGTCGATCCTGAAGAAGGCCTTTGCCGGAGAGCTGGTGCCGCAAGACCCCGCCGACGAACCCGCCGCCGCCCTGCTGGCCCGCATCCGTGCGGAGCGTGAGGCGCAGGCTGCCACCCCAAAACCTACCAAGACAAGAACCAAGAAAGCATGAGCACTGACAGTATCATTTCCAAAGTCTGGGGCTTCTGCACCACGCTCCGTGACGACGGCGTGGGCTATGGGGATTACCTCGAACAGCTCACCTACCTGATCTTCCTGAAGATGGCGGATGAGTACAGTCGCCCGCCCTACAATCGAAAGATTGCCGTGCCTGCTGAGTATGCGTGGCCGACGCTGAAGAAACTCAAGGGCGCGCCGTTGGAGTCGCACTACATCGCGGTCCTACTGGCGCTGGCGAACCGCCCTGGCATCCTGGGGCAGATTTTCACCAAGAGCCAAAATAAGATCCAGGACCCCGCCAAGCTGGCCCGCGTGGTGGAGATGGTGGATCAGACCGAATGGGTAACCATGGGCGCGGATGTGAAGGGCGACATCTATGAAGGTCTGCTGGAAAAGAACGCCGAGGATACGAAGAGTGGTGCCGGGCAATACTTCACCCCGCGTGCGCTAATCCAGGTGATGGTGGAATGCCTGCGCCCGCTGCCTGAGAAGACGATCGCCGATCCGGCCTGCGGCACGGGCGGGTTCTTCCTGGCTGCCTATGACCACCTGACGAAAACGCCAACGCTGAACAAAGCGCAGAAGGCTTTCCTGAAAAAGGAGACCTTTTTCGGTCATGAGATCGTGGCTAACACCCGGCGTCTCTGCCTGATGAACCTGCTGCTGCACAACATCGGCGAGATCGACGGCGAGAGCTGTGTGTCCTCCACCGATGCATTGATCGCCGACAACGGCCATCGCTACGACTACGTCCTGGCCAATCCGCCCTTTGGCAAAAAAAGCAGCATGACCTTCACCAATAACGAAGGCGAAGAGGAGAAGGACGATCTGGTTTATAATCGCCAGGACTTCTGGGCCACGAGCAGCAACAAGCAGCTCAATTTCCTCCAGCACATCCGCACGATGCTGAAGACGACCGGTCAAGCGGCGGTGGTGCTGCCGGATAACGTGCTCTTTGAAGGCGGTGTCGGTGAGACGGTGCGCAAGAAGCTGCTGGAGAACACGGAACTCCACACCATCCTGCGCCTGCCCACCGGCATCTTTTACGCCAACGGGGTGAAAGCGAACGTGCTCTTCTTTGACAACAAGCCTGCCGCCAAGGAGCCCTGGACGAAAGAGGTGTGGTATTACGACTACCGAACCAACATCCACCACACGCTGAAGCGGAAACCGATGCGTGCGGAGGATCTGGCCGACTTCATCACCTGCTACAACCCTGCCAATCGCCACGCCCGCCAAGAAACCTGGAACGCGGAAAAGAACCCCGAGGGCCGCTGGCGCAAATTCAAGCTAGCCGACATTCTGGCCCGCGACAAAACCAGCCTCGACACCTTTTGGCTCAAAGACAAAAGCCTCGCCGATCTCGACAACCTTCCCGATCCGAAAGACCTCGGCGAGGAGATCGTGGAGAACATCGAAGCGGGTCTAATCAACTTTAGAAACGTGCTGGCGGCGCTGGGACGGTGAAAGAGGTTTCTCTCCATCACACCACCGTCCCACGGCTTTTGCCTTTGCCGTTCTTGGGCTTGGGCGGGGCGCCTGGGATGCCTTCTTCCTGCTGGACGGGGTGAAGGAAGGCTTCCTTATCAACCCCACTGTTGTGGATGCCCGCACGGAGGTGACCACCCAGCTTCTCTCAGACTCCGGTTTTGTCGTGGACTTCCAGGACGATGCCGGGGAGGATCAGCAGGACAGTTTCAAACAACGTCAGTTTGAGAGGCGTTTCTTTTACAAGGCGACGAACCAATTGTTTTGCAAGACCTTCCTGGAAAACGCTCTGCGCGACCCGATCAGCGGGGAGATGGGCAAGTCCATCGTCTTCGCCGGTCAGTCAAAACCATTTGTGAACAAATTAATCATTCACCACCCCAGGATGATGATAATATAGGGTATCGGTGCGGCTGATGGACAGGCACTGGTTAACGCCAAAAGCATAAAATTTATGGCTAGGACTCTCTTTGGGACTCAATCTTTCCGGTCCTCCGTTTTGAGGTAATCCTTCCAGTATTCCCCGATTTTTTCCGGGTTGGCTGCCCCGGAGGTCACCAGGTAGCGGTAACGCGAGGTGTATTTCTCGCCGGGCGAGATTGCGAACGGGCCTTCGACCATGGGAGCGAAGCAAAAGTAGGGTTTGTTGGGATGGATGCGCACAGGCTGGGGCGCACGGAAGTTTTTCGGGCTGCAGAAGACCGCAGCCGAAACCTCCTGTCCATCGATCTTGCCCGAGAAGGCGACCCAATTGGGCCGGGTTTCATTGCCTTCCCAACGGTCCTTGCCTTCGCTGGTCAGAATCTGCAGGTTGCCCGGATCAATACTGTGATCGTCCTTTTCCTTCAACCACTGATAATTCCCCCGGAATGCCATGCCGCCGTAATGATACTCCGGCAGGTTCAGCGGCTTGGATGAAGCGCATTCCTGGACGCTTTCGATGTCGAACAAGAAGTGATCCTCCGGGGTGTGATAGACGGTGATGGTCCAGATTTCATGGAGCGCATCAACGCGCTTGTCGCCCGCGCCGACGGTGAACGCGTGTTTGACGCTGAACGAAACCTGTCGCTCGTCCCGCTTCAGGTTCATCACCTCGCGGAACTCGATCCTGCCGAGGTCTTTTGCCTGATTCCAGAAATCCACTTCCTTCCCGTCGAACTTGGCCTTCGTCCAGGCAAAGTAGATCGCGTGCTGATGGGCGTGGTCGGCAGGGAAATCCCCGGTGATCTCCTGCCCGGTTGGGGTGTAAACCGGGTGAATGTATCCGCTCCGTCGGAAATGAGGTTCGATGCCTTCGGGCACAGGCTTCTCCGTCTTGACATATTCCAGCACGGGCTTGCCGCGCAGGGTGACGCGGATCGCGCCATCTGTTTCCGCAAGTTCAAGGTCGCCGCCGAAAACAGGCTGAAGGCCGACGGAGAGCGCAGAGGTGAGCAGGAGAACAAGGAGTTGGGGAGGTTTCATAGTTGTTGGATTAAAAGTTCAGTTTCCGCTTTGCCCTCAGTTCCGGTGGAAAGTCGCGTGCGGGGTAACGCAGTTTCCACTGATACTCGCGAATATACGTTTCGCGTCCGGTCAGCCTAAGGTTGGTCCTTGTGTTGGGCGAACAACCACTCGGCGAGACCCTCTTGCTCCTTCCAAGCCTCGCAAATCTGGCCATGGCTCTTTTGAGGGTCCTCGGTGTATTTGATCATGCCACCCACCTTCTTGAGCGCCTCGACGACGGCTCTGGTTCCGGCCACCGGGCAGGTCTCGTCTCCCGCGCTGGCGAAGGCCCAGATGGGGAGTTCCTTCCATTGTTCCGCCACCTGCGGATCGCCCCCTCCGGCAATCGGCACCGCTGCAGCGAAGTAGTCTGGGCGTCGCGAGATCGCGTCCCAGGTGGCGAAGCCCCCCATTGAACGGCCGGTGACGTAGATGCGGGCCCTGTCCACAGGAAGCTCGGCGACCAGTTTATCCACGATGGAAAGAGCCAAGGTCATTTCATCACTGACGGCCACTGTTTTCGAATCGTAGGCGCCATCCGACCAGTTGTGGTTGACCCAGCGCTTTCCTCCCAGCGGGCATTGCGGAGCGACGATGAAGGCGGGGTGCTTGCGCTGCATTTCCGCCGAAGTCAGGACAGGATAGGCAAGGGAGCCTCGGGCCTGGTTGTCGGTGCCCCGACCTTTTGCGCCATGAAAACACAGCACCAGAGGGTAGGTCTTGCCGTCCTCCAGCTTGTTCGGGATAAAGATCCGATAGGGCATGGTGGTGCCATCGGGGCCCGTGAACAAGCGGGCTTCGCCAGCCACTTCATTGGCAGGTTTTTCCACTGCATGGGCCGGAAGGGAAAGCAACAGGATGGCGAGGATGGCCGATGGAGCCGTTTTGAATCGGTGCATTTTCATGAGTATCTTCGATGCCGAGGCGGATACTGCTTCATTGCAACGTGTCGCCCTGCAGCAGGCTTTCCAATTGTTTGATCATCGCCTCTTTCTTTTCGGGATCGTTGATATTGTCTTCGTAATAGTCCTCCACCAGCGAGGCCCGAGGCTTTGGCTTGCCGACCATGTCGGGCAGGTGCTGGAGCTGATAGGAATACTGGTTCTTCTTTGCCCTATCCTGCCATACCTTCACGACTTTGAAGTCGTCAACGAGAAGGGTGATGCTAGAGCCGATCGTTGTGCCCTCGGTTTCTCTGCCTCCATCCCAGGTGTTGGACAGGTGATTGAGGGTGCGTTCGTTCAGATACTGACGTCCTCGCAAAGGTGGCTTTTTTCCCGTGAGATAAGGCATGAGGTCGGTGCCATCGCTCTTGAAGGAGGTGAGATCAGTCGAAGGGGCCACATACTTTAGCGCCGTGGGGAGGATGTCGCAGAGCGACACCAGGCCGTCGTAACGGGCCGGTTTGTCCGCAGAAGCCTTGAGAGCCGCAGACCAGACGATAAAAGGCACGCGGATTCCGCCATCGAAGGGTTCATGTTTGAATCCATGCATGGGATGATTCAGCGAAAGAGTCTGCTCTCCACCATTGTCGCCAGTGAAAAGAATCAAGGTGCGCTCGAGTTGCCCATTCTTTTCCAAGGTCTCGACGAGTCGGCCAATGCCTCGATCCACGGCATAGACCATGGCCATTATTTTCTGGCGCGTGCTGGCGTCCTTGGCCTGCTTGGGAAACAGGGTGCGCAGGTCCTCCTCCTTGGCCTGAATGGGGGTATGGGGGGCGTTGTAAGGCAGGTAGAGGAAGAATGGCTGGCTTTCCCCGGCGCAGCGGTTGATGTAATCGACGCCAAGTTCGGTCAGGGTGTCCGTGAGGTAGGCACCCTCCTTTGGAAATTGGTAGTCGATCCTCTTTTCCCCCACCCGATAGGTGATGGGAGAGTTCTTCGTCTCGGCCACGACCTCGCCGGCCTTGCGAAAGTATTCGCTCATCGCCTCAAACCCGAAGAACTCGTCAAATTCGAGGAACTCGGGATGACAGGGAAGAGTGATGGTCTTCTCCACCTCGTGGTGATACTTCCCGAAATGGGCCGTTTTCAGACCGGCCTCGCGCATGGCTCGCCCGATCATGGGCTGGCCACCCAGGACTACTTTGCGCGTCTGCCACATCCCGCTCAGCAAGGACATCCTGGCCGGGACGCAGTGGTTGCTCCCGTAGGCTCTGGTGCAGACGACTCCTTCATTCGCCAGTCGGTCCAGATGTGGAGTGAAGGAACCGATGGCAGTTTTGAACTCATCGCTCTCTTGGTAGAGCTTCCGATACACCGGCAATTCGCCGTAGCCGAGATCGTCGCAGAGGATCACAATGACGTTGGACTTTGGTTTGTCCTCACCGCCCAAAACGACGGAATGCAAAACGCCCAGAGCCATTAGTGTCATCAAAAGCGTTTTCATATCGCGTGTTAATTACCAGTGTTAAATCATTTGCGAAAACCATGCAAGACAGCACTGAGCGGGCAAAAGGCGATCATAATCCAGCATCACAAAGATTCAAAAAAGGATAGTGTTTTGAGATAGGCAGTTAGAGCGAGCTTTTATCACGGGTGATTGATCACCAGCTCAGTTCCCAACAGCTTTAAGACATCGGCAAAGCTCCTGAAGGCAACGACATCGAACAACTTTTCCACCACAAACTGCTGGTCCTGTGGATGCACCTAAAAAGGGCCGGTCATGGCTTCATCGGCGACAGCGCTACAACGTGCTCGGCGCGGTGGACTCGCACAGCAAAGAGATCATCACGCATCGAACCACGAGCAACATCAATGCACAAAGCGTGGGTGAACTGCTTGCCACGATCTGACAAAAACATCCGCACATTGCAGGCGATTGTAGCGGAGCAGGCGCTGGTGGCGGCGAACCGGGAGCTGATCACCCGCTTTGAGAAAAAGATCCAGGCCACCCTGGCGCGGATCTGGGGGGAGGCGGAATCACCTGCTGGGGGAGACTGAGGCAGGGCCTCATCGGCGGATCGCAGATTCGATTTCTGAAACGGTGCTCATGGAGGCAAGGATCAATATCCCAAGATGGTCAGTCCTGGGATGCGCTGAAAGTGAGAGGTGTTGTTGGTCACGAGTGGGATGCGATAGGCAAGGGAGGTGGCAGCGATCCAGAGGTCGTTGGTGCCGATAAGCTGGTGTTGACTGCGCAAATGCCGTGTGATCACGGCATATTGATGGGCGGTAGCCTCGTCTGTGGGCAGGATGTCAAAGCGTGAGAGCATGGCTGCACAGGTGGGGTGGTAAATGTCGCCGAAGCCTTCGGCAAATTCTCCGGCGATGGTCCAACTGAGGCAAGGCCGGGCGGTGCTGTGCGCGCGAAGAAAATGGTGAGCTTTGCCAGTGCCACGGCGCATCTCGCGTTCAAGATCGATGAGGAAGCAAGTATCAAACAGGAGGCTGCTCATTCCTGTGGATTATCAGGAAGTTGATCGGCCAATTGGGCGGCCTCCAAACGGGTCAGCACATCTTCATCTGCCATGGGTAGCTCGGGCAATGTGGCCAATAAGTTGCCACAAGTCTTTGTCTGAGGCTGCCAGAGGGTGCGCTTGATGACCTGCGAAAAGGATTCCTTGGCACTCAATCGAGCGGCCGAGAGGAGCTGATAAGCATTCAGATCAATGGAAATGGTCTTCGTCGCCATGCAGAAATCATACACATTTTGCAAAAATGGGCAAGAATGGGAAGACTGGATGAAAGCGGCGGAAGCAGAGTGCGGACGCTCCATTTACACCACTGTCCCACGGCTTTTGCCTTTGCCGTTCTTGGGCTTGGGCGGGGCACCGGGGATGCCTTCTTCCTGGAGGATGGTGTCCTGCGGCAGGGGGGCGGCTTCTTCTTCGGGGTTGGGTTCGGCTTCGGTGAAGGGGGTTTGTTTTTGGTAGAGGTTCAGCCGGGTTTCGAATTCTTTTTCCAGTTTTTGCCGCTCTTCGGCGGGCAGTTCTTTATCGGCAGGTAGGAGGGCGATGGCTTTTTTCTGCCAGAGGACGGCCTCGAGGTATTCGCCGTTGCGGGCGAGGCAGGCGGCTTTGGTATCGATCATTTCATAGCGCTGTTCTTCACCAGCTTCGTCCATGATGCGGAGGGCGCGGGAGGCGAGTTGGACGGCTTGTTCGCCGTTGTGCAGGTTTTCATCCGGGCAGGTGGCGAGGAACCAGGCGAGGTTGTTGGAGGCCCAGGGGTCGTCGCTGCGGGCTGCCCGCTGATACCAGGCCCCGGCGCGGCGGTAATCGACGGGGACGCCGTTGCCGGAGTAGTAGAGATTGGCCAGGCGGCTCATGGCAGGGACGAAGTCCTGC
>Ga0247837_1002279_pt1 | contig 36830 bp, 40 predicted proteins | sample LaCtaG_2_FD_187115 | JGI IMG/M metagenome (GOLD analysis project Ga0247837, IMG submission 187115) | Freshwater microbial communities from meromictic Lake La Cruz, Castile-La Mancha, Spain - LaCruzMarch2015_14.5m | ecosystem: Environmental > Aquatic > Freshwater > Lake | place: Spain: Castile-La...
GCAGAATAAGGCGCACTAAGATTTTCAACGGAATTGCAGATAGATGAAACTATTTGCAATTCCATATTTAGGATCAAACTATGAGCTATATTCAAGAACTAAGAACACTGCTATTGGCAGTGACAAATTATCTGTCGAGGTGCGCTTTGCAGAATAAGGCGCACTAAGATTTTCAACGGAATTGCAGATAGATGAAACTATTTGCAATTCCATATTTAGGATCAAACTATGAGCTATATTCAAGAACTAAGAACACTGCTATTGGCAGTGACAAAACACAACTGCAAGGTCACACACCTTGCAGCTCATCTTGCCCGCCCTGAGGTGGCAGAGGTAGGCCTGACAAATAAAACAGGTGCAGAGGCAGTGCTTCTGCTCCTGAACAAAGGGATGGACTTAGAGGCTAGTAATCTAGCCTCTGCGGTAATCCGCAGGTTAGAACACCATTATTAAGCACGCCAAGATTTTCAAACAGGCAGAACGCAGACCATGTCTTTTGAGTTTTGCCATAATGGGTGAACTCAAAAGACGCTTACACTAGACGTTAGAAAAATATTATATATATTATATATTTTTATTAATTTATTTAAAAAGATACAATACACCAAAATACCCTTTCTGTAGTTCCCCCAACTTTTTTTTATTTTTTTAGTATATAAGTTTTTTCTAATATACAAAAAGATGAGGGGTATATCTTAGGGTGTTTTTTGAAGTTTTGTATCATTGCGTTTTTTCGTATACTTTCTGTAGGTTATTTTTCTTAACCTGCTGTTTTTATTGTTTTTATGATTGTAGCCCAATGTATACTTTCGATGATACATTGGTAGCTACAAAAAAAATATTGTAGCTTTGGTTTTTAGGTCTTCTTGCCCTATCGTGTAGGTTTGCACATTAAATCTGTATTCCTACAATTTAGGCGGAAAAAAAATGATACAGAGGTTTTTTTGTATCTTAATTGTAGCTTTTTTGTGTTTTCAAGTGTTTTCATAACTCTTTGTTTTATATATGTAAATCCGAGATTTGGGGAGAAACCAAAAATAGGGATTCCAGAGAGCTACAATTAGATACCAAAATCTTTTTGGTATCATCACAAAAGGAGATAAAAAAGTGAATAGCCATCTAAAAATCAGATATTCTGCATATATTTTGTCCTATTATGGTGATAGGAGGTCTGTTAAGGCGTGGGCGAAGTGGCGAAGTGGTGAAAACCACCGCAACACGCAGTTAGCAATTGTCCGGCGGCTTAAACAACGCCTTAACGGTGAAGATTTCACCGACGAGGAGGTAATTTTTGGTAGGCGGTTTGACAAAAACTATATAGGAAACGATGAGTTATCGCGTTTCCTTGATGAAGACCCTGCTCTAGTAGAGATGGTAGATCAGGCTGTTAAGGCAGTTATTCCTGCCTTAATAAAGGACTTAGGGGAGCGCGTTTTGCGCCACCAAAAATATTTTTTGGCTGAAGAAATCAAGAAATTAAAGATACCAAATGATTCTATGTATCCTTTTGTATCATTGGGTTATCAAGATAATCAACCACTTAGCGAAAGTTTCAGTGATGCTGTCGGGCTTTGGCTTGAAAGGCATAACATCGAAAACGATGTTTTTGAAGGCATCTCCCTTGCTCAGAGGGCGTTTGACTTTTGGGAGGGGGAAGATATGCGCGATGCGTCTCTAGCTTATGCCTGCAAAAAGGCAATAGAATTGGTAGAGATGTATAAGGAGGTTGATGCCGATTTAGCCAATAAATCAATAACTTGAGTTATAGGTCTGATCGAAATAATTGCCTCACCCTATTTTACCTACCTACGCAACTATCAGGTGTTTTTTACCTATTTAGTTGGTAGAACTACCACTTTTCAGCACTAGATTTCGCTAAGTCGTAACATTTGTAAAATTCGCGAGATTTTTTAGGTCTCGCCTATTTTGTAGGTGGCTTTTCAGCGTAATTCAGCATAGTTTAGCTGTTAGAGTCGTTATTTTGAAGTTTGGTATCTTTTTTAGGGTGTGTAACCGCATGAATAGTTTCAAAATCTTTAACGCCATTGTTGAGGCGACTGAGCAAGGCAAGCAATTGTCCCAGCCAAAGTTGTGGTCTGATCGAGCTTCTAGTTACGCTGTGTTAGTTGCTGTATTGCAGGCTCTAAGCCCTGTGTTTGATTTGCTTGAGCCTTATATTTACGTTAAGGCTGAGATAGTCCAGGACATTTTCGGCACGCTCTCTATTTTGGGTGTGCTTGTCGTGGATAGAATCCATGTAGCGTCCAACAAGGACGCTGGAAACTAAGGTCTGACCTTATATCAGACCTTAGGTCAGACCTAAAAGCAGTTGAATTTATTCTTAGCCTGCACATAACCTGCAATTCTGCTGCCAGATAAGTAACTGGCTTTATAGCCTGTATAGGCGTTAACCTTTCAAGGAATCGTATGAAATATGAACAAAGCGAAGCGTTCAACCGCTTTATAGAAAACGAAAAACAAGCTCGCAGAGAGCTTAAAGCTCTTGCCTACACCATTACAGGATTGTTAGTCCTGTCTATGTTAGGAAACCTACTAGCGGTACAAAAGATTTGGGAGCTACTATGATTCCAAACTTAATCCGTGACTTCAACTCTTATGAGGCTTCCGGCAGAAATCCTGCTAAGTGGGAGACTGTTAAGCCTCACCTATTAAAATTTAAACAGAGGTGTATCTACCCTATCCACCTTGTTGAGGCTAGTCCTCACAAGGTCGTAATGATAGTAGGGTGGCGTGGCTTAGATTGGCGGGTGCGGTTGCTGCCCACCTACTTCAACATAGATGTTCGGATTGACGGTCAGGACGACCACCACCAGAAGGCAGAACTCTCTGCCTTATTGAAAGAAATAATCTACTGAAGGGTTTATAACTTGGTTACAAACCCTTCAGGGGTTCAAGTCCTTAAAACAAAATCGCTAGCTCAAACCTAGCAAGGAAATAGTATGAAGCTATCTAGAATAAGGGCTGTTTTGGCAGACCCTTCCGATCAGACCAACTTTTATGGCCTGCGTTCTTCTGACATTAGGGTTCTAAAAACCCTGCTCTACCGTCGTACAGGGGAGAGGTACAAGGAATGTACAAGCTGCGGGTGCTTAACCTGTGAGGGGGAGGAGAATACCTGTTCTGAGCAGGTAATATGCCCCCGCTGTATGGAGGAGCACAGCCATTGCGACAGCTGTGGTGTACTGGAGCGTTGTTCCGCTATGTTTGACATGACGGATACAATATTGTGTGAGAGGTGTTACCAAGATCTGCCCGCTTGCTACAACTGTGGGCAAATAGCGGTCGATACACTGACCCCAGTATTTACAGGCAGGTCGACGGAGGATTGGTGCTCAACCTGTGTCGATGAAGAAAGCTATTATTGTGGTGAATGTGGTGAGACCGTTTCGGAGTCTCACACAGTCCACACAGCGGAGGGAACGTGTTGCCGCTCTTGTGCCCACCAGTGTAACAGCTGTGGGGATTATTATTACTCAGAAGAGTCACGGGATGGCTGCGAATGTGAACCTGACTTTCTGATGAACTACTCTACGAGGGTAGAGGAAATAAAAGGGTACGGCGCGTTTAGGAAAATAAAAATAGGGGGTCGCAATACCCTAGTAAAGAGGTACTTCGGCACAGAGCTTGAAATAGAGTTCGATTGCGAGGTAGGAGAAAAAGATAGTACAGCTAAGGCAATGGCAGAAGAGATTGCCCCTGTGATAGAGCGGTCTATCACCTGTAAAGACATCTCAATAGCTAGGGGTGTTGATGATCGAACAGGGTTCGAGGTAAAAACCCGTCCCGACAGCATAGAGAATACGATAGAAGAATTAAAATCGGCATGTGATTTTGCTTTAAATCATGACGTAGGCTTTTATGGGCATGAAACTGATGGCAGGTGTGGGTTTCACGTTCATGTTAGTAGGGTTTCATTGTCTCCTTCTCAGGAGGTTAAGCTGTACTTTTTTATGCATGACCCTTTTAACCGCCGCCTTATAAAAGCAGTGATGCGTAGACACAACGTGGGGTACGCCACCGTCGTGTCTTTAGCCAACACGTCACGAGCAAAGGAGTTCAGAACAGCTAAAGCAGGTAGCAACCTGAATGCAGACAGGGCTGAATGCCTTAATTTTTCTCACAAGACCCTTGAATTTAGAGGCGGCAGGTCAACGCTCAAAATAGACTCCTTACAGGTAACACTGGAGTTTATAGAAGCTGTACTGGAGTTCACTGCTCCTGCTACGGTAAGCAGAAAAGAGCTGAATGCCGAAGGGTTTGTAACTTGGTTACAAACCCAACACGGGTTCAAAGTATTAAAGAAAAAACTGAGCACCGAACTAGGTCTGACCTAGAAAACTTAATAGGCATACGTGCCGTAATCAGAAGGAAACAATATATGTGTTTAATAATTGATAAACCAGCAGGCTTAACCCTCCCGTTAGATGTCTTAGAGGACATGATTTCCTATAACGGGGATGGGTTTGGTATGATGTGGCACAACAAGACTCTTAAGGTATTTAAAAAACATACATCGAGTGCAGCAGAGCTGCATAGGGCACTTAAAGACCTAGACAATTTTAGGGTGCTTGTGCACCTTAGGATGAGAACACACGGCGCAATCGATATTGCGAATACACATCCCTATCCTGTCGAGGGAGGGGGCTGGTTAATGCACAACGGTGTCTTATACAACTCTCGTACCCTCTCTAAAGAGGGTATGAGTGACACCCATCACTACATACAAGATATGATCAACCCACTGATGAAGCTACACCCTGCAATCATCTCTACCAGACCTTTTATTGAGCTGGTAGAGGGGGACATAGGAGAGGGGAATAAATTTGTCCACATGGACAAATCAGGGGTCGTAACTTACTTCAACCAGAAGATGTTTGTTCCGTTGGTCTCTGCGGACAACAGCATATATTTCCCTGACGTGAAGGTATCCAACAGGTATGCCTGGAGTTATAAGTCACCGTACACTTATTATGACAGTGCTTGGGCTAAATCCCCTACGGGGTTGAATACGCCAACTTGGGATGCTTGCTCTGTTGAGCAGGAGGACGATGAGCGGTTTGCATACCCTCCACTTATTCCTTTAGAGGCGAGTTACCCCCTACTTTTTGGGGATAGAGGTGACTGGTTGTTGGACGTAAAAGGACTCGCCGATGAGGCGGAGACAGCTATGCTAGAGCATAACTATTACGTGGAAATCATGATTAAAGGGGCGTGGGTAGAAGCTGATACGGCTAGCTTGCTCAGCCTTTATAACCAATCCCCTGATGACTTCTTTCAGGTGCTGGACGAGGTAGTGAACGACCTTTCCGACGAGTCTTTCGAGTAACTTTTAACTTTAATTATTGCCCTGCTAGGTCTGACCTAGCAGGTTGGAGGCTTTATGTACGAACCGTTTTATTATGATCGATATACACACAACTCCCGCTGGGAGTTTTCTGAAAAAGATGAAGTGTCTTTTTATATGGAGGAAATGGCAGCTTTAAACAAAGATATTGAGACAGATATATGCGAAAAAGCTGATGTGGTGGTATATGCCTCCCCTTACACCACAAGAAGGCGGTAGGTATGATTAACTATACCCCTATTGAACCCCCTACACACATAGAGTCCTGCTATGTGTGGTGCGTACCTGCAAAGGAAACTGCGCCACTTCTTGATGAAGAAATTAAAAGAGCTATTGCTGAACTATTGGAGAAACTAGATGAAAACTAAATATGTTTACAGAAGGGTGATGTTATTAGACAACGACCTCAGCGATCTGATCGAAGAGGTGGTGGTGCGGTTTGAGCTGTTTGAAGATGCAACATTTGTGTTGCATATCTTCACACAACAATGTGAAGAACTTACATCCTTTGGAGGTGTAGTATGAAGCCTATGTTAGCAGTGAATCTGCCGTCTATGACGGAGGCAACTATAAAGACCCTGAAGTTCCCATTTTTTGGCAGTCCCAAAGTAGATGGGGTCAGGTGTCTAGTCATTAATCGAATAGCGTACAGCAGAAACCTTAAACCTATTCGTAATGTTTTCGTACAGAAAGCCCTAGGGAGGGAGGAGTACAACGGTTTTGACGGGGAATTAGTGGTAGGCAACCCCACTGCTGAGGACACTTACCGAACCACCAACTCAATAGTAAGCAGCATATCGAAGCAACCAGAAGGGCTGAAATTTCTGGTTTTTGATGATGTTACGTCCTGCTTAAATCAGTTTAAAACTAGGTCTGACCTAGTGAAGGATAGGATTAAGCAAGCGAATGACCCTGTTCTAGCCGTCTTGCCGCAGACTGAGCTGGGCAGCTACGCTGAAATTTTGCAGTTAGAGACAGAGCTGTTGCAAGAAGGGTATGAGGGGCTGATGCTGAAGGGCAAGCATTCTGCCTACAAATTTGGTAGAACCACTGCCCGTGAAGGTACGTTTTTCAAGGTAAAGAGATTTTCTGACTCGGAAGCGGTAGTGTTGGGTTTTGAAGAGCTGTTACACAACAACAACGCCAAGACCGTTTCTGAGCTTGGCAACTCAGTGAGGTCTAGTCAGGCAGCTGGGTTAACCCATTCTGGGCTAATGGGTGCGTTATTGGTTCGAGATTTGTTGACAGGGGTAGAGTTCTCTATAGGCTCAGGGTTTACCGCTGAGGAGCGCCAACACATTTGGCAAAACGAGTCTCAGTACATATACAAAATATGCAGTTATAAGCATTTTGAGATAGGCGTGAAAGATAAGCCACGCCATCCTGTGTTTAAGGGGTTTAGAGCTATGGATTAATATAAATGTGTTGACTATATTTTTTAACAGTAGTAATCTTATTAACAAATAGGGAGCTTGCCTCTCGAACCTGCTAGGTCAGACCTAGCAGGTAACTGGAGATAACATGAACAATATAAATAACGAAACCGCCGCTGCGTATACCGCAGAGCAAACTGCAATAGAGGATGCCGTAATAGAGCGTGCTCTAAAAATCTGTAAGAGCAGGTTAATAGAGTTTGGAGATTATTTTTTAAGTCCTGATGTTACAGTAAAGTATTGTCAGTTGCTGCTGGCGAATGAGGAAATTGAACACTTCCACATTCTGTTTTTAAACAATCAGAATAGACTGATAACTGACGAGCGTATGTTCTCTGGGTCAATCGACTCTGCTTCAGTTTACCCAAGAGAGGTAGTCAAAGCCTGTCTTAAACACAACGCAGCAGCCGTAATCTTTACCCATAACCATCCATCAGGAAGCCAAGATATTTCTGAGGCGGATAAGAAGATTACGACAAAGCTGAAAGAAGCTTTACAAACCATAGATGTAAGAGTTTTAGACCACATCATTGTTGCTGGCACAGCCACTGTGTCGTTTGCAAACGAAAGACTGATGTAACTTAATTAAATTGGAGAACAAAATGTTATATATAAACAAAAAAGAAATAACCCTTGCAGTAAAAAAACACATATTTTCATTAAAAAAAGCCAAAACGTGGCAGGTGAACGTCACGTTTGGGGATTGCAGGCTCATTATTGAGTCTTGCACACCCCACCACATTTACAGCACCAGCACCTGTATTCCTCTTCCACCCGACGAGGCGTCTATATCTTTAGACATAAAGGAGTTCTTAAACTGCCTTAACTTCTGTAACGAAAAATCTATCCCGCTGGAGCTGACTGAAGGGGTTTTGAGAGTAGGTCAGACCGCGCTGAAGACTGCCCCACCCATAGAGTTCCCAGAGCGCTTTTGGGCTACCAACCTTTACACCGCTGAGGTGTCCGTCCCCATGCCTGAAATAACGGCAGCGATAAAGGCAGTGGCAGCGGGGTTGCCGAAGAAACCTGACATAAGGGATTGCTTAAACCATATTTTATTTTCCAGCAAAGCAAAAGCCACAGCCTCTAATGGGCACTGCCTGTTTAGCTCAAAAATACCAGAAATTCCACAGGATTTTCTGTTGCCTAAAGAGCTTTTATTTGCTTTTAGAGGCGACGAGAGCAGGACGGCTCTAATCTCCTTTTCTACCACAGAGGTAAAAGTAAAGACTAGCAACTTTACGCTTAGATATGAGCACAGCTCTGCAAAGTACCCTAACTTTGATAAGGTGCTAACAGGTGATAACACCTGTTACATGTTGAGCAAAAAAGAGCTGGTCTCACTGTTTAAACAGATAAACACACGCTACAAAGAAGAGCCGTTAGGCTTGCTGAAGATAAGCGACGAGGGCTTGTCCCTGACTGTAAAGGACACGGTAGTAGGTATGTCTGTATCCTGCTCAAAAGGGGGTAGCACAGAGATGGGATTTAATGTGGCATACCTCCTTACAGCAGTCAAAGACCTGCTTGGAGACAAAATAGAGATGGCTATTTTTGAGGGGAACAATATGCATGGACGTATCACTTTTAGTGATACAGTGACGACCAACCTAGTAATGGAAGCAAGACTTTAATAGAAAGGTAACCTTTCGAGCCAGCCCAGCGTAGGGCAAACAACAGCCTGTAAAGGCGAGGAAAATTAATGACAGAAAAAACAATAACATACAAGCACGGTGAATACTCTCAAGAGATTATAGATTTGTCAGGAGATATGTTGGAGCGGGAGCTACTGAGATTAAGACCTGAAGAAGCCTCCTATAATTCCGCCTCTCTGATTATAGATTATTGCTTTAGAAGATTTGGGGTGTCCCATTCAGAGAAGATGTATATGATCTACTTCAACAACTACTATAGAGTATTGTGTGCAAAAGAAGTAGGCACAGGTACAGTTGATGAAACAGTTGTTTTTAATAGGGAGATTGCAAGAGATGCAATAATCAACAATGCTACGAAGGTGGCGATGGTGCATAACCACCCGTCAGGGGAACTGGCGTTTAGTCCTTCTGATGTGAAAACAACACAAGATGTGCTTAACGCTTTGGCAACTATAGGTGTCGAGCTAATTGACCACTACTTAATTGCAAAGCGTGACTTCCTCTCTTTCAAAGATATTTATATGGGAACTTAACCGACAACTTAACAAGAGTTATAAAATTCTCTTCAAAAAATTACAACTGGTTGCTCGGGGAGGTAGATTACTTACACAACCATATTGATGTAGAAACCTTTAGATTTTTCTCTAAAAACGCATAAATTCACTAACACTAACACTATAGGACTAAAATGAAACCTTTAAACTTAACAATACCTGTAAAATTAATAAACCGCTCTGACCTTTCTGACCTTTTCAACTTATACCTTATACAACTAGAGCTAAGCTACATCCGCTCTGAAGGAGACGAGTGGGATACGCTAGTCCGAGAGCACATGGACATACTGTCCCACTTCACTTGTGAAGGAGACCCAGATGCGTACACGTTTTACAACATACTGTGCTTGCTAGAAGTTGGTGAGTATCAAGAGGCGAGTGCTTACTTGGAGGAGAGAATACAGCTTCGTAATACACAGCCTGAAATCTAAACTGTAACCTTCTTAGCAAGCCTTGCTTAGGTAAGGCTTGCTACACCTACTTAAAGAGGTAAATATGAAAACATGCAAAACATGCAAAACATGCAAAACGTGGGAATCAGGCGAATACACAGAAATGGGTTATTGCCGAAAAATTAATTGGGTTACAGACCTTACTTACGTGTCCTCCCCAACTCGTAAAGGTATATTCTGCCTTGGTGAGCGAGACAGTTTAAAAACAAATAAAGATTTTGGTTGCAACCTGTACACCGAAAGAACTTCACGCAAATTTCTTGAGGTAGCGGTACGGACACTTTTCTGTGACGTGGAAGGACAAGAGTTAGAGGTGTATCAGTGGCTTCAACAGTGTAAAAACCAAGACGAATGTCCTTACCTAGTGTGGGGTGCGTTAGCCGACCTGACCTACGATGCGTTACTCACCACCATTGATATTCTTATATGGGATTTAGAGAGGACGCTACGATGAATCTACTGGACTAGCCTAAAGAATTTACCTGCGACCTTGTTAAGCAATAGGCTGAATACACACATAACTCTGCCTACATCAAGGTCGACACCTTAATGAGTATAGTAGCCATCACCAGCAAGACCGACCCTGAATTTGTTGATCTAAAAACCAATCAAGGAAGAAGTATTTAAATACTTATAGCTACAACGTGTATAGTCTACTGCGTAATATTAGGTTTTATTAATAGCCCAAACAGGCGAGGTATCAAATGATTATAAACACACCAATAGAAGTAATCTCCTTAGATATAGAGAGCGAGCTTTGGGTATGCGTTGCAGGGCTGCTTATCTACATTAAAAGACATCCTAATAGGCTAAGTGTTTCTCTATATAAAGCAGGAGAAGAATGCCTAGAGCTGGAGTCCCTTACTTACCCATTAGCAAATTTAGGCAAGGAATAAGCACGCCTTGCTTTATTTTAACCATTATTTAAGTTTAAACTATGTACTGCGAACCTTGTTGGTTCGCAAACACTGGAGCTATCTTAGTGTAAACCAGTTCTATATTCTTAGAACTTTTACAGGAGTATGTTGTGATATTACCAAAAACGTATTTAACCGAAAGTATTTCTCAACCTTTTAGAGAGGTAAACACCTATAGGGATATAGATATAAAGCTCTCAGAGGGGTCACACATAGTGCATTTTATGAATTCTTCACAAACACAAGATTTGGAGGTTCTAGGACATTACGTTTTGCACCATTTTTCTGTGAAGAACAACCAAGCTTATTGGGGCTTTACATCCTTAGAAGGAGAAGCAGTAACAGGTTCTCTGCAATCTGAGCACCTATCTGACTCGTTATCTGCAAAGTTGATGTTTCCTGTGCTTTTACTGCACAGTAAAGGCAAGCTAAAAACTAATTTCAGATTCCGAACAGACAGTAGTTGCACAGTAATGCTGATTAATAAGTTTAAACAATTATTTAGGGGATGATAAATGCTTTACAGGTATTATCAAACCGAGCACAAAGGGGCTTGGAAATCTTGTCTAGCAGATCAAATAGATAAAATAGAAGGAGCACTTCACGTAACCGTACTTAGCACAGATATTGTTGCAGCCAAAGGAGAAAAACCAGATCTATCCTCAGCCAAATACTGGGGAAATTTTCTTGTAGACATTGACCACGGAATTCAGGAAGGTGGCATTACTGCTTCTATAGATTCTGCTAATAAGATCATGGCTTTTTTACTGCCAATGGTAAATAGCCCAAGCTTTATAAAGCTCTACGCTTCAGGGGGGAAAGGGTTTCATATAGAGCTGCCGTGGCAGTTGTTTTTCAGTAAGAAAAGAGTGTCTAAAGAACTACCTGATATTTATAAAGGCGTTGCAAAAGCTATAGAGGTTGGCTCAGAAGCCACAGGAATTGATTATGCTCTCTATGCTAAAAGCCGAGGGCATATGATTAGGGTTGCAAACAAGCCTAGAGAAGACGGAGCGTTTAAAGTACCCATTTCTTATTCTGAATTGCTAAACATGACAGAAGCTTCCTACCGAGAGCTGTGCTCAAAAGCAAGATCTGAGTACCATATGACAACCGAGATACCCGTCTGCACAGGGTTGGTCAGAATATTACAACAGGCTGAGAAAGGGCTTAAAAACAAACCTACCTACACCGCTGCTGCCACTGAAGTTGTTTTAGAGGGGTTTGGTGAAGTCCATCCAGAATGTGTAAATAAAATAACAAATTGGGAAGATATTAAAGACACTGCCAATTTTAATGCAGTGGCTGTACAGTTAGCTATCTACCTGAAGTCTGTGGAGGTTTCTGAGCATGTGGCGGACACCCTTATAAGTGAGACAGCAGAGAACGGACACTCCTCCACTTACCGTACACAAGAGGAGCGCGTTAGGCACATCACAGAAGACGTTAGTAAACATGTACACAACTTGAAATTTTCTTGTGCAGCGATGAAGAACTTGATAACTCTAGGGACTGCGTGCAGCAATTGCAAAGTACATCAAAATTTCCAAAAAAGCTTATCTAATTCTTTAGGTATTTTACAGACCCCTGAAGGCTATTTTTCAATAGGTAAGGATGGGGATGCTAGGCAGCTTACCAACTTTATCCTAGAGGTAGATGAGATTTACTACTTAAACGAGCATACAGGGAGAACCACAGTTGACTGGGTTCTAGCTAAGGTGGCGATTATAAGCCCCTACGGAGAGGTACTCTCCTATAAAGAAGTTGTAATTGACACGTTTTTAGACTCAAAAGCCTTTAAACGAGTTTTTTTACAAAATAGAGAGGCCTCGATCATTACAGCAAATTCTAGCGAGACCACAGCAATTATGCACCATTTACTCAAATCCTCTCAGGGGAAGCCTGGAATGAAATACGTTACACAAGCAGGGTTACAACGAATAACCTACACACCCGAGGGTCAGACCGCCAAGCAAACCCCTTTGGTTTGGGTTGAAAGAGAGTGGAGCATCGCCAGTGATGGTTTGGTCAAGGCTTTTAAGCTTAGAAATGAACCACACAATATGGTTCAACAAGAGAACAGAACAAGAATATCTGTACTGTCTGATTACCAAAATGATACCTTAGCTAGGCTTTTAAAGTGCTCCAATGAGTATGTTGTAGGCGTTTTACTAGGGTGGGTAGCCGCCACACAAGTTAAAGAGCACATTATGCACAGAATAAAAGAATTCCCTTTGCTTCATGTATACGGGATTGCAGGATCAGGTAAAACATCTATGGCTTCTTTGTTTTCTGCTCTAGGCTCTGCTGATTATCAGCGTAGACCTATCAGTGTAAGCAACACCACTCACCACGCCTTACGGGAAATGGCTTACTCCAGTACAAGTATCCCAAGAATATTTGATGAGTGCGGAAAAGAGAAGGTAAAGCCTACTTATTGGCCGACGGTAAAAGAGGTACTGAAATCCTGCTACCAGCAATCTGCTATGAACATTGGTGGGATAAGCAGTAAGCAGAAAATAGACACGCACAACGCCGTCACCTATACAGAAAGAGCCACCGCGCCTATTATTTATCTCTCTACCGTTGCCTCAGACGAGGCTGAACTATGGGAAAGAAGTATAGAACTCAAAATAGGAAAAGAACGCCTTACCCATGTAATAAATAAAACTAATTTTGACACTATAAATGACGACCCAGAACGCTGGGAAGCATTGTTCGACGTAGCCAAACTAATTATGATGAAAGCTATGTACAGTAAGGAAGCTCATATTTATAAGCTTTATCAAGAGGCTTTAACAGAAGTGCCTGCAAGCTTTGATATACGAGCAAAAAAATCCTACGCCTACGTTTACTTAGGCCTGAGGTTTTTCAAGGATGTTATGGAATATGCGGAGGCTTCTCAAGAAGTTTTACAAGCGTTAGCAGACGTTACCCATGCAGTTAAAAACACTACCACAGACACGGAAGAAGAGTTTACCAAACAAAACTCAAGAACTGAGTTTGACAACTACTTTGAGAAACTTAACCAAGCGCTGTCAAACTTAGATCACAACAACAACCCTGCCCTGCGATCTAATATTCATTACTTACGCATAGAGAATACACTGTATTTGAACATGGAGAGCGCACACATGGAATATATGAAAATATGCAGGATAACAGGTTCTTTGCCTGAGTTTAGACAATATAAGCAGTTCTTGGCGAGCGTTGAAGGTTACGAAATATTCTTAGGAGCAGAGAAACTTCCCAGTATTTTGGGAGGCTTAGCCTTGTGGCATAAATTTGATATTAGGAAACTAGAAGAGAGGGGGATAGATTGTGGCAGATACCAGCAAGAGCTATAGCTTAAAAGATTTTTACCAGCAAGCGGGGCTTACAGATTACCCCGACTGGGTAAGCAGAATTGAGGTTACCCCTTCAGGGGTGAGAGGGTATATACCTAGGCCTTACCAAATAAGTGGCTTAAACCATTTGGCAGCATTTAGTCCTAGATGTGCGATATGGGACGATCCAGGAACAGGTAAAACACTGCAATTACAGGCCTTCATGATCTGGATAGCTTCGCTGGGCAATAAATGCGTAGGTGTTATGCCGCCTGCGTTAGTTACTCAATTCCAAGATTCCTTGATAAATAATTTCAGGGGGGTTGAAAAGCATTTAAAAGTGGGCGTGGTGAATGGAGATAAAGCAGAAAGACAGCGGCAGATAGACGCATTTAACGCCACAGGTTGGGCGGACATACTTATCCTGTCCTACCCAACTTTTCTAGGTAGACAGAGGGCGGTTCGTCGAAACACCTTGACTGCCAAGAAGCAGGCAGAACTTAATCAGCTCAGCGAGGAGGAGAATTTTAGGGCTAGGTCAGACCTAGCCAAAGAAGCTGCTGAAAGGTTTTCAATAGAAAATAAAAAATACTTGTGGTATCCAAAAAAAGAAGTAAGTGCCCTTAACTTTAAAGGAGAGGTTTTAGAACACCTAGGCTACAACATGCTGATTGCTGATGAAGCCCATAAGCTGAAAAAGCCCTCCAGCGCAATTCACAAAGCGGTGAGGGATTTTGTTAAACCATGGGAAGGAGGGAACAGCAACGGGCTTGTTTTAGCTACAGGCTCGCCTATTGAAACTAATGTTGAAGATGCTTTTGGCCTGATTTCGCTGCTCGACCCCACCAAATACAAAAGCATGAAAGCGTTTGATTACAAGCACTGCGTACTTCTACAAGGAGTCAGGTACAGAAAGGTTCTCAGATATAAGAACCTAGATTACCTATATGTTTCTCTGTACGCAAAAGGCAGAAGAATGACAAAAAAACAAGCCTTCCCTGACATGCCTGCCAGAGTAATGACTGAAGTGCATGTAACATTAAGTAAGCAACACATAAATCTGTATAACAAGCTTGTTACTGAGCAGGTGCTAGAACTTGAGGATAAGCTAATTGACGGCACAGCACAGCAAAAAATGTACCAATACGTCCAACAAATCCTACTATGCCCAGAGAAGTTTACTGATACAAATATAAAAGATAATGCTCTTCTGGAAGCCATAGCAGATGTTGTAGATTCTCTAACAGGAAGGAAGGTACTTATATTCTCATGGTATCAACACTCAATACTTAAGCTTCGAGAACATTTTTCTAAATACAACCCTGCTGTTATTAATGGACAAGTAACAGGTGATAAGCGTGACGCAGAAAAGAGGAGATTTATAGATGATCCTTCCTGCAAAATGATGATAGCCAACCCGCTTAGCGGTGGAGTGGGAATCGACGGCTGGCAAACAGTTTGCTCATATATTGTTTTTGCCGAGGTGTGCCCATTTCCAGGTGCGTTTGAACAATCTATTGGCAGGCTTGAGAGATCAGGCCAGACTGAAACTGTAAACGTATTTTTGTTTGTTCCGACTAACACTATCGCGGTAAAACTACGTAACGACCTTATTAAAAAAGAATGGAACGCCAATAAAGCTGTAAGAGACAAAAAACAGCTGCTGTCTGAAATGTTTAGCAACGAGTTTATCGAAGGGTCTTTTGAATAAGGCTTTGTGGATAGACCATTATGGGTTAAAAAGCTGCCTTGGTTACAAAATAAATATAGTCAACTACTTTTTTTATGTTGATTACTTTATGTGTAAATAGTATATTAAGCTTTACAAGCCACAGAGGGCTTTGACAAATCTCTGTACTCACAGGCACCCTTGCCTACCTTAATAGCAATAGCAATAGCAATAGCAATATACTGGAGAACTACTATGGGATTATTACGTCCAAACATCGACCCTTCACAAGAAAATTTAGCTGTTATTGAAGAGATCGCACAAAACGCTGGTCAAGACGTTGGTCAGACACAGGAAGCTTCTAACAACACATCTTTAGACATTTACTCAGATAGAGAGTTAGAGCAGCTTCAAGACCTAAGTAAACGGAGCGCTTTCTCGACACAAGCATCCTTAGCTGGCGCAGGGTTTGAAGGTCTTGAGATAGGTTCTCGCTCATTCCCAATGATTTCCTTAAAAAACGACGGCCTGTTTGAAGACTCTGATGGAGCACCCTACGGCAAGAAATTCCGATGTAGGTTACTCTCTAGTCAAAGTAAGACCGTGATTCAAGCCAATCCAATCGAAGACAATAAAAAAGACGTTCTTTTTACTTACGACAAATCAATTTCTACATCTGGTCTCGATGTTCGCACTTGGGAAGCTGAAAAGACTTTACAAGGTAAGCGACTAGATCGTCGTGAGTACACTGATGTCCTAGTAATTATGGACGCCTTCGGGGAGGATTACGACGAAGAAATGAGAATTCTCTCTGTTGCCCCTAAATCAAGAGAGCGTCTAGCAGGGAAAATACAAGCATTAGCCATAAAAAATAGCTGGGACACTGAGCAATTAATGGAGAATATTCGAGAATTCACCCTCACCTGTGAGTGCGGCGCAAAAGTATTAAAGGCTCAGCAGCCTTTCTACCCTTGGAGCTTCGCGTTCAGCAAGTAATACCAAATTAAGCACGTTAGCTCACCTAATTGGGCAGCCTAGGCTGCCCAATCTTTTTATAGCCTACTTAGGCGTTTATCGGAGAAAGTTATGATTACCTTACTTGATTTGAGAGGGCTAGTGATCCAATCCTTACACTCAGGGTCAGACGGCGAAGACCGCAAAACAGCTGAAGGAGCCAAATTAAACAGCGTAGAACACTGCTTAAGTAACTTCACCACCAATTTTTTACTTCCTGCGACAGAATACAGCCGTCTTGGAGACATCATAGCTGTGTCTGACGCAGGGAATACCTATAGACGAGACCTTTTTCCTGCTTATAAAGCAAATAGGAAGTCTACAGACGAAGAATTAACAGGCAGGGTAAATGAATGTACTGAGGCGGTATGTGCTTTACTAAAAGGTTTTGGTATCACTATTGCCTACGTCGCGGGGTTTGAGGCAGACGATGTTTTGGCTTACCTTGTTGAGCATCTAAAAGGCAGGAAAATGCTGCATACGGTTGACCAAGACTTAATACAGTTGTCTTCCCACAATTGCAGCATACATATACGGTTTGTCGAAGTAGACACCTACAAAGTCTACAACACTGCGAAACCTAAAAAGCTCTTGATGGACGTGCTGCCAAGACACCTTGCGCTATATAAATCTATAGTAGGAGATACCTCTGACAACTACGTAGGAGTTAAAGGGTTAGGACCAGCAAAGTTTGTACACATAGCCGAGACTTTTGGGCTAGACGGCCTTGACGAGCTTATTGCCACTGTTTCTACGAATGATTATAACGGAATGTTGTCTGAGGCTATAGCCCAAACAAATGACCCTGTTTTAAGAGCTTTGTTTGACAACAAAGAACAGTGGCACCTGAGCTGGACACTGGCTAACTTAGCACCCGAGCTTATCGAAACCAGAATGAACAATAAATTTAATCGGATTACGTGGGTAAACCGTCTCCCAAGCAAAGAGAAGGTTTGTGATCTCCTGCACAGTACGGGGTGTGACTACTTACTTGATAGTGTGGAACACCTATTACCTACTAAGGAGCTTATTACCGCGCTAAACCCAACAGATTTAGTCGATCTACAGAAAAAAATAAAGGATTCCCCCTTTGTTTCTTTGGATTGGGAAACCACAGATACGTTAAAGCACATACCTTTTGTAGCGGCCTCCAGAGGCCGTGAATTTGTGGATACGTTATCTAGTTCTATAACGGGAGCAGGCCTGACCTACGGGGATAACTTACAATATACAAAGTATTTTGCGTTTGCACACGCAGACACCGACAACCTTCCCTTAAGCTATTTAGGGCAGATATTAGACTGTATTCCGAAAGAAAAACCTGTAGTCATACAAAATGCCTTATTTGAACTAACTGTACTTAAAAACACGTTTAAGCGCACGATAGCTACTGTGCACGACACTAAAATCATGGCAAGCTATGTAGACGAGAATCTATCTGCAGGACTAAAAGAGTGCAGCAAAGCATACCTGAATTACGATCAGATCAAATACCGAGATGTTATTGAAAAAGGTAAGACGATGGCAGACTACAGCGCAGAACATATTTTTCAATACGGTGCTGACGACCCGCTAGTGACTGCTCACCTGTACAACCACTATAAAAGAGTATTGGAAATTGAAGGGACATGGGATTTCTGTGTTGCTAATGAGTTTGGCATACTTGATACGCTTTCAGATGGGTTTATTGCAGGGGTTTCTGTAGATTGGGACGAGCTGGGTAGACAAGCTAAAGAGGATAGGGAGACGTATGCTGAGGCCATTTCAGGTCTTCGTAAGGCTATTAGAGATAACCAAACAGCTGAGAACATCGAGTCAGGGGTGCAAAGGCTGCTGATAGAGCACACTCCAAGGGTATTGGCAGCAGCAAAAGCTTCCGCAGATAAGAGAGGGACAGAAGTAAAAGAGTCTTTACATGAGGAGCTAGAAAATAAGCTTAGGCACGCAGTGACTTATCAGGAACCACAAGAAGTGGTCACACCTGCAACACCTGAGATGGTGTTGAGAGTAGTGAAACCTATTTTAGAGCAGCTAGGGTTACCTGCACTGGTATCAATAGAGAGCCTGCCAGCCTATATCAGCCTTGCTAGGCAAGAGATGGATTCTTCAGCGATTGAAAACAAACAGAAAAGTTTGTTTTTAGAAGCACTATCTGAAGCCCTACCACATAACAAGTCTTCAATAAAAGCAGCAGGGAAAGGTCGAGACCATCCAAAATATCTTGCCTTTAAAGAGGAGTGTTTAAAATATATGCACAGCACGATTTTGTATACTGGCACTGAATTAAATCTCGACTCACCTGTGCAGATGAACACACTTTTATACGGCATATTAGACCTACCTATAAGAATACGCCAAGCAGAATTAAGTAAAACAGGTAAGGCATTAGGTCTGACCGAGACAGCCTCCCAAGCCAATTACGACGCGGTAGTCACCGCGTTATCAGAGGATTGTAAAGAAGGGGTTTGGAAACATACTGCGTTGACAAACCTACTCACTGCTAGAAAATGCTTGACTAGATTGAACATGTTCTATGATACTTACCCAAACTGGAAACACCCCATAGACGATCTAATACATCCCCAAATTAACTCTTGTGGTACAGAAACTAGAAGACCATCAGGCTCTTCGCCCAACCCACTGCAGTGGCCAAAACGAGGAGAAGGCGTGAAATTTAGAAGGTGTATTATCCCAAACCAATCTCTTGGGCACGACCTCATAGTCTCTATCGATTGGTCACAACAAGAGCTTAGAGTTGCGGCGGCACTTTCTAATGATGAAGCTTTGCTAGACTGCTACATAGGCAAAGACGTGGAGCACATACTATCTGAGGACGTTAAAAAACTACTGGGGGAAAGGAGGCTACAGAGGTTTCTAAAGTCCGATACAAAGGACGTACACAACCAAACCGCAACTAATATCTTAGGTATGACCTATGACCAAGTCGTTGCAGGGCTTGAAAGCCAGGACAAAGAATTGGCCACCCGAGTTAAGGCAGCCCGTACCGCAGCAAAACCTGTAAATTTTGGCTCTACTTACGGCATTGGCCCGAAGAAACTCGCTGTCCAGTTAATTTGTTCTTATGACGAAGCGAAAGGATTTTTAGAGGCAAAAAAAGAATTGTATGAAGGCTTTGAGCAATGGAAAAAGAAGGTTGAAGACACTGCTAAGTTCAAAGGCTATGTGACAACTGCCCTTGGCAACAGGCGACATGTGTTTGAAGGTGTGCTGGACAGAGACGAAGGAATACGGTCTGCTACGATTAGACAAGCAATAAATTACCTTATTCAAGGGGTCTGCGCAGACAATCTTAAACGTACCCTGACCGAGATAAGAAATCAAAAAGTGCTTGAAAGAACAGGTGCGGTGCTTATTGCCCCGATTTATGATGAACTTGCTATGTCTGTAAACAGCCGACACGCAGCGGAGCTGATTATGAGTATCCACAAAATTATGACCCGTGACATACCAACCATGCCCGTTCCTATGCTAGCTGAACCCTCTTTAGGGGTTAACTTCGGCGACCAAATAGAAGTCGGCAGGTTTCCAACGTATGAAAAAATACAGTATGCTATAAGTAAGGCCTTTGAAGTAACTAAGGTCGCCTAACAGGAGACAATAATGACTATATTAGTTATGCTAGACACAGAAACAACAGGACTTAATCACAAGATTGATGACATCTGCCAATTTGCCGCCATTGTCACTTACGAAGGCTGCGAAGACGCACAAATACAGGTAATCTCAACCCTGTGCAAGCCTTCTACACCTATCCCGAAAGAAGTCGAAGCGTTGCACGGGATAAGCAACGACATGGTAAAAAACAGCCTTACATCCTCTGAAGTTATTAAAGAATTTGCAGAGGAGATATACACGTTAGCGAAGCGTGAAACAGTAGTGCTAGGAGGGCACAATGTCGTCTTTGACCAAAGATTTTTGATGAAATATTCTGAGAGTCTTTATCGAGCAGATACTATCTGTACTATGAGAATCGCGAGACGTTATTTTGAAGGTGCTCAAAACCATAAATTAGGTTACCTATACCGAGACTTTGCTAAGCTACACAGCCCAAGAACAAGCAAAGAACACGATGCTTTATCTGACGTATGGATGAGCTATGAGCTACTAAGGTTTTGGATGCAGAGGGACAACATAACACAGTCCTACGGCGAACTATCCCTACTGCTCAACACACCTAAAAATATCGGAAACATGCCTTTTGGAAAACATAAAGGAAAAGCAATGGTGGATCTCCCTGTTAGCTATCTACAATGGGTGGTAGAGCAACCTAGCATTGACTTCGATGTCAAACACACTGCAAGAAGATTATTACATGGGAACAACTAACAATTCAGGTAAGAAACTAGAAGCCGCAGTGCAAGAAGCCCTGCGGCTTCACCAAGTACAATTTAAAAGCCATTTTTTCAGACTCTATGATGCCACATCTTCAGGAGGTAGAGGACACACCCAAGCAGGGGACTTTGTCTGGCTCGCCCGTGCCGAAGCCTTACTTATAGAATGCAAAAGCACCGAGACAGGTAAAGACTTGCTTCAGTTAGTTTCTAGCTCAAAGAAGAATAGAGAGCAGCTACCTAGACACAAGGTCTGGAACCTTTCAGGACATAAAAGCTTATATATTTACGGAAATCTACTCAGCCAGCAAACAGCGATTTATTGGGGACTGGATGTAATAGCAGGGGTACAAAACAAACACGCTATCCTCCCTGTAGTTTTTGGGGAGTTCAGCAACCTACCTAACCAAATAAAATGCGTGTATGCGCACTTAGAAGGCACATATGGAAAAAAAGTTATTCTTGCTAATCAAGCACTTGGGAATCAGTAGATCTATCCGCGCAGGGGGGATGGTGTGTACTAATTTACAAACTTCTGGAGAGGTTTTATATATAGAATCTGGGCAAGTAGAAGTAACCCACTACTCCACAAACCCAGAAAAACTTAACTCAATAGGAGACATAAAAGAGGCAGGCAGCTGGATAGGGTTGGCCACAGCACTGCACGAAACCTGTACACATTGGGTAGAGGCAACAGCTCAGACGGATTGCTGTGTGGTGGTAATTAATGCTGTGAACCTACTTCAGCACTTAGCCGTTGCAAACTCACCCTGTTTCTCGCTCGTAGCAAAGATACTAGCTAAAGAAGCTGCTGAAACCACCAATAGTTTTAAACAATACATTTTAGAGGATTCTTTTGAAAGGTTTTGCACAAGCTTAAAAAAAGCAAGCGAATTGGGAATACACAGTAAAACCTCCTGCAAACTCCCTTACACTCCTGACGATATAGCCCGCTTTACTGGCAACTCAAAAGAGATGACGAGACGGTACACTGTGCGCTTAATTAAAGAGGAGAGGGCGTATCTTGACAACGAAAGAAAAATCCACCTTATTGGAGATTTACATGAACAACCTGTTTTGGTCTGACCCACACATAGGGGTAAGTAGAGCTTCTCACACCACACCTATTTCTCGTAAGGCACTTCAAGACGCTGTATACCTACAAGCCCTCGCCTTAGCAAAGAGCGTTGAATGCAGTGTCTGTCTTGGCGATTTATTTGACACGACTGAGAATTCTGAAGCCGTGATACAGCAAGGAGCCACCATTGCTTCAGCTTGTCGCCTGCTTCTTGCAGGCAACCATGATTTACCCAACAGGGAAAATAAACTAAGCTCTTTACAGTTACTGAAAAGCTTAGGAATGAGGTCAATCGTCCTAAGCGAGGAAGGTCACCGCTACCGCGTTGACGTTATCTGCGGGGTTTCTTTTGTATCAGTGCCTCACCAGCTCTCACAAGAGCTATTCATGCAGGCACTTAACGATTTAATAGAAGGCTTTTCTGCAGAGGAACCACAAGTGTTGCTGTTGCATTGCAATTATGACTCACCCTTTATTAGCGACACCACCTCGTTAAACCTAACAAAAGACAACGCAGAACGGCTGCTGACACGATTTTCTCATATTTTGATCGGGCACGAACACACCGCAAGGTCTGACCTATCGGGAAGGGTGCAGCTTTTAGGCAACACGCACCCCACATCTTTTTCAGATATCTCAGATAAATTTAGCTGGAGCTTTAAGGTAGAAGGCGGCAAGCTTTCTTTTATCTCCCAGCTAATTTGGTCTAAGGCTAAAGGCTTCAAGGAGCTTTCATGGGAGATTCTGTTGGCAGGTCAAGAGCAAACTGACGCAAGTTTTATTGATATTACAGGGGTTGCGCCTGTAGCTAAGCTGCCAGAGATAGCCAAAGCTATTCAGAAGCTGTGGCAGGTGCTGCACAATCCTTACATGATCAGAAACAACGTAAAAGTAGAAAGGGAAGTCATCGAGGCAGGAGATGTGCAGAAGTCCCTAAATATCCCTGCTAGGATTTCTCTGTCTTTAAAAGACTCCCCTTTGCTCCCACTGTGGGAAGACTACCTCAAGGAGGTCCAATGATGGAGAAAGTATTTTTATTTATTATTTTTGTTAGTGCCATAACCTTATCAAAATTACTTATCGATATGTATTGCGAAATAGGGATACTCACAATAAAAGAATTAAGTAAAAAAAGTCTACTTGCTCTCACAATAGTGTTGATTACACCTATAGGGTTGACACTATTTCTTTATAAAAAATTCTCGTTATGGAACTTCAAAAGGCGCAATAAATGATGTTTATATTTGTATATCTGTTGGCAAGCTTGGCAGTGCTGACGTATCTGACCCTCACCTCTTCAGCAGACCCGACTGAGGAAGGTGGGGACAAACTGGCAGAGGATATTATGTCTTGGACCTTACTAAGCCTAACTACCCCTCTATATCTTGTCCTGGTTATTATCGTTAAACTTATTGAATCTACAGAGAAACTTATTTTCGGAGCTAAACATGTTGAGTAACTTACAACTAAAAAACTTTAAACGTCACGAAGCCCTCGACCTTGTTTTTGAAGAAGAGCTGAATACATTGACAGGAGAAAATGCGTCAGGCAAGTCTTCTATACTAAAGGCTATCCTGTACAGCTTGTTCGGAGTAGCCGCAGCGGGGGCAAAAGACCACCTATGGAAGTGGGGAGCAGAAGGGAAACGCTCGGTGGCCTTGGCTATCACCCTGCCAGACTATGGCAGAGTAGCAGTTACTCGCACCGTTACAGGTGCGACGATTCTTACCGAAGACGGAAGAGTGCTTGCATCAGGCCAGACAGCGGTAACAAAGTTTATCGAGGATGCGTTAGGCATGGCGGTAAAAGACCTTAGAACCCTTTGTTATTCACCACAAGGCGAGACACAAGGCTTATTAAGTATGGGGCCTGCGGTACTCCAGCAGAAGGTTGAAAGCCTTTCACGGGCAGACGTAGTTGATAACGTACTGACTAAAATAAGTACAGACATAGCAAAATACGATGGCAAGCTAGAGGGGTTACTTGTAGACCTAGGTTTAGAGGAGATTACAACGAAAATCGCAGACTTGGATGGCTTCATCTTCTATAAAAACGAAGAGTTGTCTGGGGTTATACCGCAAGAGGTGTCCCTGCAACGCGCCAAAACTGCTTTAGTCGTAAAAGGGCGCACAGCACAAGAAGAGCTAAGCAAATGGAAGCTGTTAACCAATTCACTGGCCTCCCTTAACCTAACAGCCGAAGAGATTCAGCAAGAGATAAGTAGGGAGAAGGCTCTGCTAACAGACAACACTGCGGCGATGACGCGAGAATCAAAAGAAAGATACACAACATCACTAAAGCTAGCCGCACTGCTTACTGAAAAAACCGCTAAGATACGTGCCGCAACTACGGCAGCCACCACACGCAAAGGCTTAGAAGAGGACATTGCTGGTTACACCTCCACCTTAGTGGTTTGTGAGCGTAGGATTGCTGAAAATGCCCAAGTGAAGTGGTGGATAGAAAAAGAAGAGGTTGCACTAGCTGCCTTGTCTGCTGACTTATCTGAGACAGAAAAAAGCTTAGCAGGATATAAAGAGATGCTACACAAAGGCGTGTGCCCTACTTGCAAACAGCTCACTGCAGAGATTGATATAGCCTACTGCACCGCCCAAGCTCAGGAGCTTCAAGAGAAACTATCCACCCTTCAAGAATCAAAAAGAGCTATGTCGAGCAAGCTGGCGGAATTACTTAAAACCCTTCAACCGCTGCCAATGGACTACGATAAATGCAGAATTTTATTGACGGACAGGTCAGCCAGCCTTGCTGCACTTCCTGAAACCGACCAACTAGAGCTAGCCGTGTGGGTAAATGATAGAGCTGAGTTAGTAAAGGAAAGCGAAGATAACGAAGTACGCCTCACCAACCTTACCAAATTGCTTAATAGAGACGCTATTATTTCAAAAGGCATAGACACTAACCAACAACAGTATCAAGCCATATTACGCAAAATAGACGTACTACAAGCTGAGCTTGCTCCTTTGCTGGACAACAGCGAACAGATTGAAGCCATTACCTTAGAGCTGAAGCAGGTTGAGGCTGAATTAGCTCAGGTGGGCCTATGTAGATCGTCACTTGAAGCAGAGGTAACGATAGGTAAAGAGAGACTCGCTATTGCAAAGAAAGAACTTGAGAGGGTCAAAGCTGTCCTGAAGGAAAAAGAGGGTACGCTTAAGGTAAAATCAGACACAGAATCCCTGCAGAAGTTTTTACGTAAGAACCGTGCGGCGTTCGCAGGGGACATATGGCAAGACTTACTCTCTTATGCCAGCTCATTAGTGGCCTCCACAACTGAAGGCAGACTGAGTGGGTTGTCCCGCTCGACAAGAGGGGACTTTACCGTAGAGGAATGGGACAAAACAATCCCTGTCACCGAAGCATCTGGAGCGCAAAAGTCAATTATTGGCTTAGCAGTAAGAGCAGCAATGGCTAAGACCTTTTACGGAAAAGGCTTGTTTTTACTGCTAGACGAAGTGTCTTCTGACGCCTCTGACGCAAACGCAGCCGCCATAGCAGGAATGCTTAAAGGGTTAGATATGCAAGTAATCAGTGTCACGCACAGACAGGGTGAAGCAAGTAACGCAGGAACCATTATTAACTTAGACTAAAGGAAACACCGTGAACAACACTCGATACAAACAACTCTCTGAAAACACAGAAAAAAAATTCCCTGATGGGTTGTCGCTGCCTGTGGATATATTTAAAGACCTGCAAGAATCCCTCCATGTATTTAATGATATAGCCAACACCGTAGACGGGATTAAGAAGCACATTATCTACAAGCCTATAGATACAGCAGGTAAAACCTGTTTACTGCTTACGCAGGCACAGATAGAGATTCTTCATGCGGTATTGGGTATGCTGACGGAAGTTTCTGAGGTACTGGATCTTTTGTTGATTAAAAACATACTGGATATAGACAAACAACATCTCTCGGAAGAACTAGGTGACCTCATGTGGTACGTGCAAATAATCCTACGAAATACGGACTTAGAAATGAGCGACATTAATGAAATAAACATCAAAAAGCTTGCGGCACGCTTTCCTAACAAGTTTTGTTCCGAACGCGCTTTGAAGCGAGATTTGGAGAACGAAAAACAAGCAATGGGATCAATATGAAGCTTATTACAGGTGCAGCCTTACGTGCTTTTGCCTCAGACCACATAGCAGGATACCTACCTAGCTTAGTAGGGGTAACGGAAGTAGATATACGAGTAGGAGAGAGTATCCGCATCTACCCAAGCACCTTACAAAAAGACACGGTAGACCTTACTGCCACCACCAGTGACCTGCTTTTTATCACTAAACCTATACTGGAGAGTGGAGTTTATTTGAAACCAAGAGAGTTTATCCTGCTGCAATCGCACGAGTTCTTTACCATGCCTAGCCACGTACAAGGTATGCTGACTTTACGCTCTTGGGCAGCCAAGTCTGGGTTGTCGCAAACGGCCTCACTAATACTGAAGCCAAACTGGAAGGGCAACCTTATACTGGAGCTGACCAATGATCTGTCTCTGGTAACGCTAGTCATAAAAAAGGGTTTACCTATTGCGCAGACTCAATTTTATGACATCAGCGAAGACTTAGAGCTGGGCAATTACACAGAAACACAGTGGTGAGCCTCATGAGCAAAGACGATAAAAGCATTTATTACGACGCAGGGGGTATTGAAACACTGGACATTATTAAGGCGAAACTAACCCTAGAACAGTACCAAGGTTACTTACTAGGTAACGCAATAAAATACCAATGCCGTATGATGCATAAAACCCCTGACAACCCTAAACGTGACGCAGAAAAAGCAGTGCACTACACCACATGGCTCAGAGATTCTTTTGAATAGCCTCCCTGCACTTTGCTATACTGAAATACACCTAAACTAAATTAAGAGTACGAAATGGAATATAAATTAAAAAGCGGTTATGTCACCATCCCAGCAGAAGCTTCTTCTATCGAAGAAGCGAAAAAAGAAGCAGACAGCTGGTCCAGCTACAACTCAGAAAACTTAGAAATACTAAACAAAGACCATGAAGTGGTGGCAATCAGAAGGTGGCAAGGGTCTTTAGATGCAATTGAAGATGCTATAGATCCTATACAGTTTGGGGATTACGGTTATTTAAGAGATTGGGAGTGGGCAATATGAAAACAGTGTTGTTGGAAGATTTTACAATAGGCACAACTGACCAAGACGCAGAAATTGGTGATACGGTAGTGGTAGACTTACACGACGAAAACGGCCTACCTATTCAAGTTGAGGGGGTAATTGAGGATATTTTAGTGGAGGATTAAATATGGCAACTCCGACAGTAAAAACTATCTGGGTGTTTGACTGTAACAGGCGCATTTATCCACAAGGATCTACATTTAGCTCGCCTATTTGGAGGGAGCATTATGCGAAACACAGCATCGTTGCTGAGACCCGTATGTCGTGGATAACGGCAACAGGGATTAAGTTATCAAAAGCACTTCGCGAAGAGTTTGTCTTCAGTGAAGAAGAGCTAGACCACAAAGAGTTTCTATATCTAAACCTTTACAAGATTGCTGACCAAGTAAGACAACTGAAGGACTACGAAACAGTTCTGCGCATAGCAGAACTAGCACACTACACAGCCTAAACAACACCCCTACTAAATAGTTCTATCTACTTAGTAGGTGGCGTGCTAATCTATAGCCTTACCCACAGGTCTATAGAACATGAGCAAAATAATCTTAATCGCCGCACAAAAAGGCGGGGTAGGTAAATCTACTGCCGCCACCAATCTAGCTGTAGCTTTGGCAACACAAGGCCATACGCCTTTGGTTGTGGACGCAGATGAGCAGGCTACTACGTTTGCTTGGTGGATTGAGCGATCCAGAACCTTCCCTGACCATGCGCTTGTTCAGTGTGAGCAAGAATATGGAGAGGTTGACCACTACATAAAACAAGTTGCGAAAGGCTACGAATACGTCTTAATCGATGCCGCAGGGCACGACTCTATAGAGATGCGCACCGCTATGCTAGCGTGCGACACCTTACTCATACCTTTTAGACCCTCCCAAGCCGATATAAATACCATCCCGCACATGGTTAAAGTTGTCTCCCACGCGAGAAAACTAAACCCTGCCCTATCTGCCTACGCTTTTTTATCTGCAGCCCCCACAGTAATTAATAGCAAGTCCCTAGAGCAGAGTAAACAGGTGTTAGACAACTACCCAGAAATTACCTTACTCACCACCGTTATTTACGACCGACTAAGCTACATAAATGCCCTCTCAGATGGATTAGGCGTTGTCGAACTGGAAGGCAAAACACCTAGCGAAACCAAAGCAAAAAAAGAAATAATTTCATTATTACAGGAGATACTATATGGCTATCAAACCAGCAACTACCTTAACTGACAGAGAACAATTCCTCTACGACTCAAACAATAAGAAAAAAATGGGTTCCCTGCTTGGGGATCTGCAAGATATGGATGTAGAGCAACTTACCGACCGCTGGGAAAGCATCGAAAACCAATCAAAGGTCATGATATGGCTTATAGCCTACCACCTGCGAGAACGCTTTGCGTCCAATATAAAATTTGGCAACTACATCCAAGAACTACGCCAAAGAAATCCTTACCACCCGCTATGTGTGAACGCACACTCCTCAGTTAATCGCTTCATTCATGCAGGTAGATTTGCGTTAAAACACAAAATAACTGATATTGATAAAGTAGGGTTAAGCGCGACAGTATTGTATAAGCTGTCCAGCCCTGTTAACGAAAACGTGGCAGATTCTGTTTATAAAGAAATACGTTCAAAAAACCCTTGCGTTGCTGAAGTAGACAGGTTGATTATGCAAAAGAAGTCCCTGCTTTTAGGTAGCAGCCAGGTAGCTGAAACTTTTATGGATAAGATAGAAGAAGAGACCTACAGGGCACCAAAAGAGAGAGTATTATTAGCCGTAATAGACAACGTAGTACAACTCCCAAACGCGGTTAACGAAGCGTCTGCCTTAGCAGTAGCTCCGCAAACCTTTGTGCTACCAGAAGCGAGGCCAGCAATACAAGAAGAAGAAAGCGACGAAGACACTGATGAAATCTATGAACCTCCACACATTGAAACAGACGGTGTTCACTATAAAAGAATGTCAATTATCAACCATTTGAGTTCTTTTTCTACCAAAGGACTCTCTGAAGACGAGATATTTTCAGAAATGAAGCAATTTTGTTTAAGCATTGTGGAACATAAGGCGGTGTCATTTTTAAACATGAACAAGCTATTAAAGCAGCTTATTGATGTAAACACCCAAGCAGGGTATGGAAATTAACGAACCCCCTATGGTACGCGTACAAGCAGAGGCGTAGGGGGTTCGTTAAATTATAAAACTATTGCAGGAGCGAAAGGGTTTGTTGGCCACACCACATCAGGGAAGCCTTCCTGAGTAGGCAAATCACGAAGAGCTTGGCGATACAACCTAAACTCTGCAACAACTTCTGCAGTAAGGGGCACATCCCCTAGTTGTGTCCAATCTGAAGCCGTTAGAAGGTAGTCTCGTTGCTGCTTAGCCCTAAGCAGCAAAGAACCTTCTCTTTTCTGCATCTCAGCCGCTCTAACCTCTTCAAACTCTTCTTCAGTAAGGACAGCTAGAATACCTGCCGTGTCTTCAGCCACCGTGTCAGAGCATCGGCTGTAAAACAAAGGCACTGCACAGGGCCACTCTGATTCATTGGCTAGTAAAAATTCAAAACCCTCAGAATCCTCGATGTCTGGAGACATAGGGCCGTGCGCAGCAGGCTCTACAGACACAGGACGCTTAGTAATTACATCGATATATGTGTATTTAATTATCATAATGTTTATGGAGAAGTTAAAAATAAAGTTAAGATACTAACACTTTTCTTGTGGCACGGATTCTAAAAGGTACATACGCCCCCATGTAAACGGTGTGATACCCGTCTACGAACCCTATTGCGTAAGTGGCACCTATAGAGCGAACAGGGTAACCTCCTATAACAGTACAATAGTAACTGCTTGAGAGATAAAGAGTAAGCCTGTCGGTAGTGTACACAAACTCTTCGGTACGAGTTGGACCCTCACAGAAAAATTTAGAAGCGTAGGAGGGGTAATTTGCGTACAAACCTGCTACGGTATCAGCGTTAGGGAGGTCTGAACGTGGAGGAGTAAGTGCATAGGTGGTATAAGGCCTAGCAGGAACTGAGTAAGGGTTCCCACCGTACATAACAGGAGTGAAACGACCGTCCACATACGGAGTTGTCGGCGAATATTTAGCTGGGTTAAGATAAAAGTACATTAATTCCAGCTCATAATAACTAGGTAAATACCAATCTGTAAATCCACCTATCGTTAAACTTCTACAGAATTTCTCAGCTGCGTTTGCCGAGGCCGTCCCCTTGTTTGAATTAGCCAAACCATCTATCACAGAAGTACCTGTAGTGGTTACATCGTAATAGTCCCCGACAAGGCTTCCAGGATAGTAGTTGTCACCTTGTGCTTTCGGAGCTACCACCAGCGCGTAGATTTTGCCGTCCAGAGTAAACCTTCCTGAGTAATACCCCCCTTGAAAAGGCTCCCCAATTGCAGGGAGTTGTTGATTTGAAGTCGAGAAAGAGGCTTCTGTATAGCTACTTAATCCGTAGGTTAAACTTCTGTACCTGACAACTAAGTAATATCGTGAGCTGACAGTCAGCACAACTGTGGCAGGAACAGAGACGGAAGTCCTATTCACGGTGTCATTGATTGAACTCCACACCAGCGTGTCTGTTCTCCCTGCACCTGCCCAAAGCTCCCAATCTGTAGAAACATGCACATCAGTCAAGCCATTTGAAATAGCTAAAGCACTTGAAGTAAAGGTAAGGACAGACACAGACACAATAGGCACAACAGGCACAACAGGCACAACAGGCACAGGAGGCATAGTAATTGTATCCTGCACTGCTACTGTCCTCGTCACTACCTTTGATTTGTTGCTGTAATTATCTACCGCTACCACAGTAATAGATAAGGGGTCGCAAGGGTACTCAGGCACCGCCAAAGTCAAGGTAGCTTTGTTGGCTGCAGCGGGAACAGTGCGGGTGCCGTTTACCCAATCCGTCACCGTAAAAAAACTTACCACGGCCCCTGACAGTAACGCAGACCCTTCTAAAGACACTGTAGCGTTAAGTAACTCTGGCAGAGGATCTAACATATTTACTGCACACCCTACTACGCTGAGAGAGGGGTCAGACAAAGTAGTTTTTTCCCATGTAACGCCTGTGCTGGTAATTACTTCTCCTGCACGGTAGCCGTTCCCCTCCACGGTTACGAAATAAGTGAAGCCTTTATTACTACTGTCCGCAACAGGCAGAGGGGTGCTTTGATCCCAATAACCTTTAAGTAACATAACTACCTCTGCTAATTTAGCCTTTTCAGCAATAGTAAAGTCTTCGGAACTTAGCCCCTTGCCTGCGACTTTATCTACTTTAGAGATAAGCTGAGCGTCTACGAAGGCCTTGTTTGCGTTTTCTTCTGCATTGATGGCGGCTAATTTAGCCTTTTCAGCAATAGTAAAGTCTTCGGAACTTAGCCCCTTGCCTGCGACTTTATCTACTTTAGAGATAAGCTGCGCGTCTACAAATCTCTTATTAGTGGCATCGGTATCGACCACAGGGTCACGTAAGTTAGGGACTTCTAATCCCTCTGCTTGCCCCTTCTTATCTGTTAAAGTTATTTTTGTCATTTATCTGCCTATCAAGGTTCTAAGAGAAGTGATTTTTGTTCCTGCAAGAAAGGTTGTTACAGAAACTACTAAATAACCTTCCACTATATTTCCATCTAGCTCCAGCAACCGCTCACTACTATAAAAAGAGTTTATTTCTCCAAAAAATGTAGAAGAGAAGTTATGAGTAAAAAACACTGAAGTAAAGTGATTTAAGTTACCAGAGAGTGCCTGGACCTGATAAGTAACCGTACCAACTTCCTCTAATAACATATTATCTATTACTACAACACTAGGGAGTGAAACATTCTTAGAGAAGTCCTTAAAGCTGCTTTTGCTGAAGTTTATTTTTTCTGATACCGCCGCTTGAATCTTTCCGTAGGCGTAAGTGCAAACCAAATTATATCCTTCGTAAGCTGTAGAGCCTATATTAACAACTTTTCCTGCTACGTTTGGATTACTTACATCTACAGCCACCACATCTCCTGGGGCTAGTACAGTACACCCCCACACAAGCCCACTAGCAGGAACGTAGTTTAGCACTACCTCTCCACCAACTAAAGGGTGGGACTCTGTAGTAAAGAATATATCGTCTTTAGTGTTAGTCCAACATAGTAACCACTTTGTATTAGCTTCATCCCACACATAGCCTGCAACCCCTCCTCCTACAAATACATCAGCAATAGCGTCTTTTACAGTTACCTGCATACCGTCAAACCTATTTACAAGCGCATCTCGCTCATTTATAGTTTCAACAACCTTATCCCCATCGTTTGATATAACTATGGCCATACATCCCCCTAAAAATAGAGGCTCCACCTAAAAGATGGAGCCGACAGGTTACACAGCTACATAGAAATACTGTACAGCTACACTGTTATTGTGCCACTGACCTGAAGTATCTGTAGAAACAGTGAATGTTTTACCTGTGACATCGCCTGCGTCACTAATAACAGGAGCATCATAAGAAACCTTCGTTACAGGATCGGTAAAGCGAACAGTTCCGAAATTCACTATCCCGTTAACACCAGATTTTGGAGTCTGACTAAGGGTAATAGAGTTGTTGTTTACCAGTACATATTCTAACTTAGGTACTGAACCTCCCTGTGCTGAAGAACTATTAGCATAGGTTTGCATAGATGCCAATAACGCGGCTTCTGAAAGCAATCTAGCATCCTCTTCTACCTTAATAGCTGCGTTACGAGCAGTAATTTCAGACAACATTGCCGCGATACGGTCCGCCGTTTCATCGGCGATTTTCGTATCTAACGAAGTATACAACGTGCTTCTGGTTGCGGCTTCGTTATTTACAGCCGTCTCAATTTCGCCCAATGTATCCATTGCAGTGGTGACGGAGCCTTTCATTAAAGCAATAGCTGCGTCAATATGCGAAGTAATAGCTGCGGCTACATTTGCGTCTGGATTTACTGCGATATAATCAGCAATTTCTTTTAAAGTATCAAGCGCGGCAGGTGCACCACCGATGACATCATCAATAGCTTTACGGAAAGAGCCGGTAACCGAAGCATCTCCGTTTACCAAGTCTAATAAGCTCTTAGCTGTGGAGAAAGGACCTGAAATATGTGCAGACAAAGCATCTGAGATAGCTTGATCAGCTAACACTCGCGCATCGGTTTCTACTTTAACTGCTGCGTCACGAGCAATCACTTCATTTGCTACCGCAAGAATACGCGCATCGGTTTCTACTTTAACTGCTGCGTCACGAGCAATCACTTCATTTGCTACCGCAAGAATACGCGCATCGGTTTCTACTTTAACTGCTGCGTCACGAGCAATCACTTCATTGGCTACAGCCAAGATTCGTGCATCAATCTCTGCTTGCACAGCAGCAATACGTGCATTCTCTTCCGCTAATACTGCGGCAGCTCTGTCGGAAGATTCTAAGGCATCAGCAGCGTGTAACGCTGCTAACTCGTCGGGTAATTGGTAGATTGTGGATTTTGCATAAGTAATTAATGCCATGTAAACTCTCCTTATATTGATATATTAAACGGTGTTACTTAGTCCGCCAACTGAGAGTATTGCTGGCTATATTAGCACAGCTACACGTTCTTTTCAAAGCTATGCAGGGAATTTAGTCACTGCCAGCTCATAATCTTTACCTGCTATAGTCACGACAACATACCCTACTACAGGCCTACCATTTACAACTGCCCCGCCCCCGTCACTTGTTATTGCTTCACGCCACGTTTGTGCCACAGTTGCTCCAGACTCTTGAGACGTACCAAACCACATACGAGGCCTACCTGGGTTTGATTTGTCTGAATAAAACTGCTGTACTCCGCTAGTACCATCTTTTATAGCCACTTGATAGCCGCTAACCGCCGAGCTATTGATTGTTGCGGGCATCAAAGACTTAATTACCACACACGCTCCTGACAGTATTTCCTTAAAAGCCGCTGAGGTTGTCAGCTGATTACCTGAAGCGGTCTCTGTAAGGAATAGGTTAGATACCTTACTCTCGGTAGACGTGGCTTTCACTCCTCCTTGGTCTACTGTTGCCCCAGGAATGGTTAAATTGAGTGTAGCATCTACCGTACAGGTTACCCCGTTTATGACTAGACTGGGCGCAGAGGCGGCCCCTGAACCCGAGGACAACAAAATTGTCTTATTACTAGATCCATCAAAAATAATTGGATTAGCATCACTTGCGGAACTTTTTATAGTGAGGGCACCTGTTAACTTACTGGAAAAAGTTTTGGTTGTGCCTGCCCCTACTTTTATAGTGGCTCCCGGTATATCTAAAGACACAGTGTCATTAAGCTCGTAGCTAGTTCCACCGATAGTTAGGCGGGCTGTTACAGAAGAAGGCAGCGTAACTGTTTTGCTTGTTGAGCCATCAAAACTCGCTAACAAAGTATTAGCAGAGTCTTTGATAGTTAATGTACCTGAGAGTTTTTTAGGGATATAGACAGAGGTTTTCGTTGCGCCATCAAAAGTCCCTAGTGTGGTTGCGCCCAAACCTTCTGAAGAGTCTCCGTGGTAGATTATAAGCGGATTGGCGACCTTGTTTGCCTTATCTGCTACCGCCGCACTACCTGAAGAAGTGGCTTTCACCGCACCCACAAGTCCAGCAGACAAGTTCAAAGAAACATCTGTAGCTCCTGTAAAACTAAGAGCTGTATACACACTGCCACTAAACGGGGTGTGGGAGTCATTAGTAATAGTGAGTTTACCTGCCAAAGAAGCCGTGGAAACTCCTACATCAACAACAACATCCTTACTCCCGTCAAATACACTTACATCTGTTCCTTTGTTTATAGTAAGGGTATGAGAAACCTTGTCCGAGACAGCCGCCGAAGCTGCTTTACCATTTTCACCGAGTGCGCCTATAGTATCTACTGACACCTCTTGTATGGAACTGCCGTCAAATAAGACTACTGAAGCACCTTTTTTTATTCGTAATGCTTGGCCAACTTTATCTGCCACCTTAGAAGAGGCTGCCTTGTCATTCGCACCTAGCGCACCCACCGCGTCGGCATCTAAAGAAACGGTAGTTGCACTTATCCCCGTGAAAGAGAAGCTTGAAGTAGGTAGAATTATGTTTAAAGCATTAGAAAGCGTACTTACCTTATTTGTTGCACTGGTTGAAGGCGAAGAAGTGTCTATGCTAATGGCTTTACTCCCGTCGTAGGACGTGCCATTTATTGTTAAAGAGTGGCTTACTTTGTCTGCCACCTTAGAAGAGGCTGCTTTAGCAGTATCTCCTAACGCATTAATACTGTTAGCAGTGATATTAACGGTCGTATCTTTACTTCCGTCGAACACCACGTTATTTATTGTTAAAGAATTTTCTAACTTCTTTGCAATGGTTGCAGATGCTGCAGTTCCTGTTGTAGCTAACGCCCCTACGTCGGAAGCAGACAAAGAAAAAGAAACTTTGCTGCTTCCATCAAAAGCAGCTTTACCGTTTATCGTTAATGAGAACTGCACCCTTTCAGCAATAGTGGCTTTTCCTGCAATGCTGGAGCTAGACAACGCCCCTACATCAGAAGCAGTCAAGCTCAAAAATACGTCAGAGCTTCCATCAAAAGCCGTCTTACCGTTTATTGTTAAGGCGTTGGCTACCTTATCTGCAACTAAGGCAGAAGAAGCCTTATCTTGCTTCCCAAGTATGCCTAAATCTGAAGAACTTATAGATATATTTTCGCTCCCATCAAACTTCTTACCAGCGATAAACAGAGAATGATTAAGCTTCTCTGCAGAAGAAGCCGTGGCGCCTGCCCCTAGTGCCCCAATCGTATCTGGGTTAATAATAAGCTCCACCCTGTCGCTTCCATTATAAAACGAAGTAACTTTATTAGTGCCTAATACCACTTTTAAGAAACTTTTAACCTTCTCAGCTGTGACGCACTCGTCAGGAATACTGTTTACCGACAGGGCCCCGATGCTGCTTGGAGTTATCTTCGTAGATACGTTAGCAGTGTTGTTAAATTTTACCCCGTTAACAGTAAAAGAATAAGATGCCCCAGAGCTAGTAGACCCTGAGCTTGACGCACTTGCAGGAGTCAAATCTATGTCTACATCGGCACTTCCATCATAGGTAACCCCGTTGATAGTGAGTGTGTGGGTCACTTTGTCTGCACTTAGAGCAGATGTTGCCTTATCTGCAGTAGAGGCAGACGCAGCTTTCCCCGCTACAGGTAACGCCCCAATGCTTGTAGGGGTGATGGTGACAAAGGCATTGGCGGTATTATTAAATTCAGTGTTATTAACAGTAAATTTATATTGTGTTGTAGCGGCTGCTGTGCCTCCCGAAAGTGAAACAGTGACGGCTGCGCTGCCATCGTACTTCTGCGTCCCAATAGTCAGCGGGTATTTCACCTTGTCTGCTGAAGTAGCATCTGCGGCTTTACCTGTTACTGCTAAGGCGGAAATACTTGCAGGGGTGATAGTGACGGATGTGTTAGCTGTGTTACTAAATGTGGTGCCATTAACAGTAAAACCATATTGTGTTGTAGCGGCTGCCGTGCCTCCCGAAAGTGAAACAGTGACGGCTGCACTGCCATCGTACTTCTGCGTCCCAATAGTCAGCGGGTATTTCACCTTGTCTGCTGAAGTAGCATCTGCGGCTTTACCTGTTACTGCTAAGGCGGAAATACTTGCAGGGGTGATAGTGACGGATGTGTTAGCTGTGTTACTAAATGTGGTGCCATTAACAGTAAAACCATATTGTGTTGTAGCGGCTGCCGTGCCTCCCGAAAGTGAAACAGTGACGGCTGCACTGCCATCGTACTTCTGCGTCCCAATAGTCAGCGGGTATTTCACCTTGTCTGCTGAAGTAGCATCTGCGGCTTTACCTGTTACTGCTAAGGCGG